>ERZ773235.2707-NODE-2707-length-14074-cov-3.259648_pt1 | contig 14074 bp, 11 predicted proteins | sample MGYA00580522_ERZ773235 | MGnify/ENA primary metagenome ERZ773235 (study PRJEB29015, sample SAMEA2737797) | human gut metagenome | biome: human gut; feature: human-associated habitat; material: faeces | place: China | collected 2012 ...
GATGCTCTAAAACAGCCAGGAGATTTTCAGCGGTCGCAGCAACGCTTCCTTCATACAAAGCAATTTTATCTACGATCTCTGTGATGACTTTTAATTCATTTTCCCACGCTTCGGTGGTCGGATACATGTCTTTTACATTCCATGTATCCGCCTCTTTTACTTCACTTCTTTTTAATAACTCTGATGCCATGATTTTTATTAGTCCTCGTAACCATTTGGATTATTTTTCTGCCATCTCCACGAATCTGCACACATATCTTCGATACCGTACTGTGCTTCCCAGCCAAGCTCCTCTTTTGCTTTGGTCGGATCACAGTAGCAGGTTGCGATATCGCCCGGACGTCTTGGTTTTATGACATAAGGAATTTTCACTCCGGTTGCTTTCTCGAAGTTTTTCACAATATCCAATACACTGTAACCATGTCCTGTACCGAGGTTATAGATGCAAAGTCCTGCATTCTCCTGAATTTTCTTTAAAGCTTTTACATGACCGATGGCAAGGTCAACTACGTGGATGTAATCTCTCACACCTGTTCCGTCCGGTGTATCGTAATCGTTGCCGAATACACCAAGTTCTTTTAATTTGCCGACTGCAACCTGTGTTACATATGGCATTAAGTTGTTTGGAATACCATTTGGGTTTTCTCCCATTGTACCGCTCTTATGTGCTCCGATCGGATTGAAATAACGGAGTAAAATGACATTCCATTCCGGATCCGCTTTCTGGATATCTGTTAAAATCTGCTCTAACATAGATTTTGTCCAGCCGTATGGATTGGTGCACTGTCCCTTAGGGCAGTTCTCTGTGATCGGGATCTCTGCCGGATCACCGTATACCGTTGCAGAGGATGAGAAAATAATGTTTTTGCAGTTATGCTGTCTCATCACGTCAACTAATGTCAAAGTACCTGCAATATTGTTATTGTAATATTCCCAAGGTTTTGCAACAGACTCGCCGACTGCCTTCAGACCAGCGAAGTTGATGCAGCTGTCAATCTGCTCGTTTTCGAAAATCTTATTTAAGATATCTCTGTCTAAAATATCCCCTTTATAAAATTTTACGTCTTTTCCTGTGATCGCTTTTACTCTGTCTAAAGATTTCTCAGATGAGTTGCTTAAGTTATCTAATACGACTACGTCATATCCTGCATTCTGTAATTCTACACATGTGTGGCTTCCGATATATCCGGCGCCTCCTGTAACTAAAATTGCCATAATAATCCTCCTTGTTTTGCGAAGCTTCATTAACCTTTCCTATGGATACATATTAACGCACCCGGCAGAAATTGTATAGACTAAAATGTGTAAATTATATGTAAAAATGTTGCATGTTCATTTCATGCTTTATATAATACATATAAATACAACATCTTATGGTACAGAAAATATCTTTTTATTTTATGAATAAATATTTACGATTGTCATAATTTTCATCTTACTGCAGGGAGGTAAATTTTTTTATGAATCAAAATTATAAAAATTCCTACAAAGTGACCGAAAAAGAACTTGTATCGCTGTCCGTCTACAATGTAGGATTCCAAAAATGCGATCCGCTCTATCAGTGGGGACCCGGAATCCGTGACCATTATCTGATTCATTATATCATTTCCGGAAAGGGATATTATAAAATCAAAAATACAACTTTCACGCTGCAGGCAGGAGATTCTTTTCTCGTCTATCCGAACACGGAAGTATTGTATTTTGCGGATGAAACCGATCCGTGGGAGTATGCATGGGTAGGATTTACCGGAAGTGACGCTTCCATGATCTTAAAAGCGACAGATTTTTCAACAGAAAGACCTGTTATCGAGCACACACCACTGGGCGGATCCATTCACAGGCAGATTCTCCATATTTATGATGCCAGAGGAAATGAGTTTGAGCACGCCGTGGAAATGACCGGCCGTCTCTATACCATGCTTGCACTTTTCATGCATGGAGCAACGACAAACACGACGCAAAACTCTGCTAACAGCTATGTACAAAAGGGGATTGAATATATTTCTTCCAATTATTCTTACCATATCACGGTGGAGGATATTTCCGCCTATGTAGGACTGAGCCGAAGCCAGTTATTCCGCTCCTTTGAATCCGTCCTTGGGCAGTCTCCGAAGGAATATCTTACGGATTTCCGTATGAAACAGGCGTGCTATCTGTTGGAACATTCAGACCTCTCTGTGACGGCGATTGCAAATTCAATTGGGTTTGATAATGGACTCTATTTTTCGAAAACTTTTCATAAGATGAAAGAGATGTCGCCGTCAGAGTTTCGGGCTATGCATAAGCAGAATATTTCATAGATAACATCTATTATAATATTATAATTTATGATATACTTTTGGCTAAGGGAACTGAAGGGGCGAGGTACTTACCGCCGGATACTTAAAGGAGGTTGGTGCCAATGGTTACATACAGTGATCTTTTCACTTTCGTAATTATGCTTTGTGCTGTTATTACTCTTGTTGTCACAATTTTACGACACAAAAAATAACGCCCCCAGTCTGGTAAACTAAGGCGTTATCTTTTTAACTCATATTTACCGACGGCTAGGTGCCACTAGCTTTCGGTTCTCTTGCTAGAAATTATTATATGCTATATTTATAAATTTGTCAATTTTGAATACACTGCCAGTATCTTCATTTTTTATTGATATTCTGTACTGTTGATGTTACATTTCTATTAGAAAGATTTTGAATCTCGTTTAAGATCTGCGTAGTGGCAGGACTGAGTAATTCAGAATCTTTTATTTGATTTTTATAATTTTCTTGTTTCTTTATCATTTCACTTTCTGCAATAGCAAGTTGCTCTTTTAGCTTATCCATTTCTTTTTGATAATCTATTGCAGTTATATAATTATATGCACCATATAAAGATGCTAAAATTATTAATACAAATAAAATATTTTTAAACTTATTTTTATTCTTATTTCTTTTTACAATACAAATATTAAATATATATGAAAGTAATAAAGTAATAAATATTATTAATAATATTCTATATTTTTCATCTACATTTATATATTGAAATATATATATTATTGGATATTGAAATAAATAAACTTCATAACAAATACTAGTAAGTGATTTAAAAAAGTTATCAACTTTATTTAAATTACTAGTATCAATTCTTCCGTAATCAAGTAATCTACATGATATTATAGATACTAAAATTATACTTAATGCAAAATACTTAGAATTTGATTTTACAAATATAAATGATAGTATTAATAAAATTATATATAAATAGAATATTATTTTACTAGTTTTTACATTTTTTAATTTCTTTGGTATTAATGCTCCATAATACATACTAATCATTCCAGCAGTTACACCAAGCATTATAGAAAATACTCTTGTAAATGTATTATAGTATGCATTCATTAAATTATTTTTACACATCATATAAAAATATATTAAAGATGCTAATGATAATAATGTAGATATAATACATGGAACAATTTTACTGGTTTTTTCTTCCATATTTTTAAACCACATATATATAAATGGAAAAATTAAATCAAATTGTAATAATATTGATATATACCATAAATGCATAAAAGGAGAATCCACATGTCTTGCAAAATAATCCAAATTTGCATTTAACTGCCAAAAATTATTGTATCCAAATAATACAGATGTTGTTTCTCTTTTTAAATTAAACCAGTGTATATTTTCAAATAAAGGTATAATGGCAGTTGTAATAAATACAACCATAACAAGAGGAAGATATAATTTTAACAATTTATTCTTATAATACTTTCCTATTTTAAAGTCTTCACTTTTGTATGCACTCATCCATGATAGATATCCACTAAGCACGAAAAAAGTACAAACCGCTAAATAACCGCCTTTTAATATATTCAAATGATATAACAATACTGCTATACATGATAATACTCTTACTATATTAATGTCTTTATAATACTTTTTACTGCTCATTTCAACCTCTTCTTTACTATACATACTACTAATACAATGATACTACACATTTATATAATCTTCAACAAAATTAGTAGTATTTTACATATGAATTATTATAATTTTACACACAAAGAAAAAAAAGTGTATCACTTTCTTTCATTATTCCTCATACCTAACTTCACTCATATAATTAAATCCACTTAGAAAATAATCATATGAATATTCTCTTACTCTATTTTCCATAATATCATTTATAGGTATAAGAGTTAAATCCTTTAATACTACATATTTATATGTGAATGTTAATACTTCATCATAATATTTAGTTAACATATTAATTTTTACTGTAGTAATAACTGTTTTATTTAGATCAGTATCAAAATAACTCATTAATTCATAAAAGGCTTTATCTGTTTTTACTATTCTTTCATTATATATTCTAATTACTTTTTCACCTTCATAATTACCACTTACTTTTTCAGTAGTAGGATACTTCTCATTACCATAATTCTTACTATATAAAATATTATCTTTTACATAAACATAATTAGACATAAAATCATAATCAATTTTTTTACCAAGAAACTCTTTTGAATACCCCCATTTAAGATAATCACTTAAATTATAATTTGCATTTAAATACATATCATAACTATCTGTAACCTTATTATCTGTATTACCATCGTGTAGTGTATATATAGTATCATTATAATCATAAAACTTTATGTCTGCTCCTGTGTTTGGAGTAATATTCATAATTTTAATATTCTTATCTATATCATATACTTTTTTATAAACAAACTCTCCATCATCAAGTTTTTGTGGATTAAAAATATATATAGAATTATTATTTATAAATGAATATTTACTAAATGAAGTATCTTCAGTTAATACATCTCCACCTTTTAGTTTTTTATACTCTTTGTCTGGATATTTTTTTCTAAGTGCATCCAATATTGAACTTGCCTCTGGTGGAGTATGATCATTTAATTCTTGTTTTCTATTTTTAATAACAACTATAGAAATAATACTTATTAATATGATAAATGCGACAATAATATAAATTATTTTTTTATTTTTCATATCACACCTACTTTTCTATAATTCCACTTGTCTTTTTTGAATACATATCATCGGTTATAGGTTTATATCTTTTTCCATCATATTCATCAGTAAATCCATTATATGCTTTATATATTTCATTAGTTTCAATATCATATACCCTTTCATAACCAAGTATAGCATCACTTTGCTTTTGACTCATAATATCAAAAGATGTATTTCTTTTATTCCATGAATCCATTATTCCATCACTTATTTCATTACCTATTGCTCTTATTTGCTGAAAGTTATTCATAACTGCATCTTGTTCTTTATAAAATCCATTTATAAATGTATCTGTAAATTCTAGTGAATAACAAATAGTATTTAATGTATCTTGCCAGTCTATAAATTCATCTTTTGGTGTAGTAATAAAGATAGTATCATATACATTTAAGTATTGTATATCTATTTGTTTACCTGAAATTATATTTTCATAAACATAATATGGACCAACATCATATACATAAGCTGTAAATATTCCTTCTCCTTCTTTACCAGTTGCGTCTTTAAATGTTGCCCTTAGCATATCTCCACCTAAACTGCCTTTACCCAAATTATCAGTCACAGTAAAATCAGTTAATGTTGGGAATGTAAATGTACTAGTATTATTTAAAGTGCCTAAATCATTAAATATTTTATAAAATCCTAAAGTATCTTTAGTAGCTATTACACTAGTTTTAGCAAACATATCATTTGGATAGTATTTTTGTTGCCATCTTTTAGCATCTTCTGATTTATTATAACCTTCTGTTTTCATATTTAAGAAAAATTGATAAAGTGGGTTATCTGGATTATATACTTTAATTGTATAATGAATATAATCACCTAATGTATCAACTTTCCATCCTTTTGGTTTTTTAATAGAAAACTCATTTGTAGTATAATCTTCTAGTTCTATTTTGCTGGCTTCTGACTTAACTATTTTTATGTTTTTATCTGGGTTATTAAATATATTCTTTCCTTTGCCATCACCCCTATTTAATAAAATAACACATCCAATAACTGCAATGACTATACCACAAACTATAAGCAATTTTTTTCCTTTAATATCTAACTTTCCAATTTTCATAATATCACGTTTCTCCTTCCTATTTATTAGTATAAGTTAAAAAATTAAATAGGACAATAAACTTGTCTTAAAAATCAATGTTTTTAATGGAAACTTATTTTTAATTGCTAAAAATATAGTATAATATTATCTAAGGAAGTGATAACTTATGAAGTTTAGTGAGGTTTTAAATAAATATTTAAAAGAATTAAATTGCTCTTCTAAAAAATTGTCAACTGAATCAGGATTATCTGAATCTGTAATAAGTAGATACCGTAGTGGTGAAAGAACCCCAGTAAAAGAAAGTGAACAAATGAATAAATTAACTACAGCACTTTTTAATATTTCTCATGAAAGCGGAGAAATAAAATATACTCTTGATAAAATAACAAAAGATCTTAATTCTACATTACCAAGTGATAATTTTGATTATGCAACATTTAGTAGTAACCTAAACTCTTTAATAACTTCACTTAATATAAACACTCACGAAATGTCTAAATATATCGTATTTGATGCCTCACATATTTCAAGAATAAGATATGGTAAATCTAGACCATCTAACCCAATGGAGTTTTCAAATAAAATATGCTCATATATTTTTTCAAGATACAAAAATCCTAAAGATATAAGTAACTTACAAACAATAATTGGATGTAAAAAAAGTGATTTGTCAAACAGCAAACTATATAATACCTTATTTACTTGGCTAACTAGTGAAGCAACTCCTATTAAAAATCAAACATCTGATTTTTTGTATAATCTTGATTCATTTAATTTAGATGATTATATAAAAGTAATAAAATTTGATGAGTTAAAAGTTCCAAGTATTCCTTTTTACAGAGCCAAAACAAAACGCTACTACGGATTAGAAGGAATGAAAGAAGGAGAATTAAACTTCTTTAAAGCAACTGTTTTATCAAAATCAAAAGAAGATATTTTTATGTGTAGTGATATGCCTATGGAAGATATGGCAGAAGATGTAGATTTTGGTAAGAAATGGATGTTTGCTATTGCAATATGTTTAAAAAAAGGACACCACTTAAATATTATCCACAATTTAGATAGACCTTTTAATGAAATGATGCTAGGACTAGAAAGTTGGATACCAATTTATATGACTGGGCAAATTTCTCCTTACTACCTAAAGGATAATAAAAATAATATATATAACCATTTTGATTATGTTTCAAACGCAGTTGCACTAACTGGAGAGTGCATTAAGGGTTATCACAAAAAAGGAATGTATTACTTAACTACAAACAAAAATGAAATTAATTATTATAAAGAAAAAAGTAAACTACTTCTTAAAAAAGCTAAACCACTTATGGAAATCTATAGAGAAACTAATTCAAAAGAATATGAGCTATTCTTAAGAAAAAATGAAACTATATTATGTGATAGAACAAGATATCTTTCATCACTACCCCTATTTACTATTTCTGATGAATTACTCATTAAAATTTTAAAAAGAAACAAAATTGAAACACATGATATTGATAAAATAATTAAATATAAAAACAATGAACTAAAATACATGAATAACATTATTAAAAACAATAAAGTTAATGACTATATTTATATAATTAAAGAGGATGAATTTAAAAATGATACACCTTCCCTTTTATTAAATAATTTATTCTATGATAAAAAAATCAACTATACTTATAAATATATAGAGCATTTAAAACTAACTAATATTTATTCAAAAAAAGAAAACAATTATGAAATAAATTATATAAAGGAAAAAACATTTAAGAATATTACTATATCATTTCTTAAAAATAATTATGTAATTATTTCAAAAAGTTCTAATCCTACTATACATTTTGTTATTGAACATCCAAAGTTAGTTGAAGCTATTGAAAATTTTAATCCACTTATAAAAGAATAAATGATATGAATAAAAAGAAAACTTAAATGAAAAATAAGACAAGCTCTTTTACTTGTCTTACTAACTAATTAATTAATTCTCTTTTAAATTCAGATTCAACTTTGAAAGTAATAATATACACTTATACTATAATTAATCTTATTTTTTACTGATTATCATCTAATAATATCTGACCATCTTTTATTGGTATATTTGGAAAACTTGCATCAGTGAGCATTATATTTCTAACAGGTGCAATTGGATTTGCTATTTCAACAGTTTCAGTTGATGTAGTCATAATAATAGATTTTACAGAATCATCAAATGTATGCCCACCATCACTTGTAATTTGCCTATAATATATTTCTGTACTTCCTGATGAAGCAAATGGAACATTGTTAAATACTGCATTTCCATCTTGATTAGTTATTGCCTCTACCCCAGTTACAGTGCCAGTACTATCTGTTCTTATAAATTTAGCCCCTATAATTTGAACACCAGTAGTTTTATCCCCTGTATCAGTTACATGAAGTGTTAAAACACCTTTTGCACTTATGGTAAAAGCATAGTCATTTGTGCCCTCTATTATAGTAACTTTCTTAGGATCTAAAGTAGAAGCATCATAACCTCCTACTACTGCAGTAGCATTATATACTCCATTAACTAATTCAATACTTCCCTTACCATTAGTTATTGGGATTGTATGTCTTGCCATATTATCATCTCCCCTCCTTTAATTTTAATATTAGGATTATACTTATCCATTATTCTTATTGTAATAAGATGCTTCATTTTATTTTGGTTGTTATTATTATTACTAATATCAATACAATAAACTTCATCTTTTTTCGCTATTAAAGGTATTTTAAAAATTGATAAATTATAATATACAATTAACCTATATACCTCATTATTGCATATTGGTACTTTTATTTTTCTAAAGCAATCTGTTTTTCCAGAAAAAACAATCTTATCACATTTATTTATTAGTTTAACTTTTAAATTACTTGAATTTAAATTTACATTACTACAAAGTTTTATATAAATATAATCATTTGTCATTTTTCACCTCATTACAATATATTTTATGATTCATTTTAATTTCTTGTAAAGGCATTATTCCTCAACGCTCCAAATGATTAAGGTAGAATAATCTTCATTCTCTAATAAATTTTTACTAGGTTTTAGAAATAGTCCTTTATCAGTAGAAAATGTAACATTACTAACATTTACATTTCCACCATTATCACTTGATTCATATATCAATTTTTTATTTGTTTTTAGTGCAATTTTTTCATTATTAAATTTCTTAAAAAATAATGAATCAATTAACACCTTACCACTTTTTTCTATCATTGGATTTGTATAATATATATATAATTTCCAATTAGTGCTATTAATTCTACTATCAACAACAGTTACCACTGTCTTGTTTTTCTTAGGTAAAATTGTTGGTTTAATAGATGATTCTTGCATACTAAAAGGAATGTTTTCTGTTGCTTTTAATAAAGTTAATTCTCCTATAAAAGGTGTTATTACTTTTCTTTCAGTAAAGCACCCATTTAAACAGGATGTTATTTTAACTCTTGTATTATCTAAAATAATAGAATCTATATTTACCTCAAATAAACCATTTTCATCTGCTGATGCTTGTAAACTTTTATTATCATATTCTATTTTAACATTTGCATATGGAATAGTGTGACCTGAAATAATATTAGTAGAATTTGTAATTGGATGAACATTTATCTTATTTAATCCTATTGTTAATATTTTTCTATTTTGAAATGAAAAACTATTTATATCTGATAGTAAATCCAACTCCGTATCTGTAAAATTATGTGATGTAATAGTAGTAGTATCCTTATTTAGTACACCTGATATTTCAGCCAAGTTGTTTTCTTTATACCAATAAAATGCAGGCGTATCATCAAGTGTAGAAGCAGAGGTATAATCAAGAGCATATATCCACATGTTAATTCTCGTAAATTTAAATGAAAAATTAACAGGATTGTTTGTATATACAACATTTGCATTTTTAGTATAAATATTTATATATTTTGGATTATCCAATATAAACTTTTGATTTGAGCCTTTGAAGTATATATTATAATTATCAGATGGTGTAGTCATATATGTATTTAATATTGAAACACTTGCTCCATCTTTAACAACAAAATCTCCAAATACACTCCACATTGGAACTCTTTGATGGCTTTTTTCAATAAATGTAAAATTAGCCATCTCTTCTATTAAAACATTTCTAGCACCATGTGTTGTTGTTTTAGCAAATCCATTACCAGTTGTTAAAAGTAATTCTGCTCCATGACCTACAATTAAATCTAGTCTATTTGTCCCATTCATAAATTCTTTATCAGTAGAAATATTTACTCTACTATTAGGCATAATTTTAACTGATGATGGTATAACATCATTAAGAAAAAAAACTGTGTTGGTATTTGAAGTGCTTGTTATTGTAGAAACGCCATCTATTATAATTTTATTTGAATCACATGCTCTTTGTGCTGGAATAGTATTAGTATCTTTTATCTCTATAATAGAGTCAACAATTTTAGTCGTTCCATAATAATTTTGTGAAAGTTCTATTCCATTAAAATTTATATTATTGTACTCAACAACTACATTAGAATAATTAGGATGAGATGGAACATAAACAACTCCATAACCATGTGAAGATACTATATTCATGTTTCTTAATATGATTTTTTTATTAGTTGTACTTGCCTTTATAACTGTTTGTTCTGAACTTAAAGTATTTGTATAAGTATATTTTATATTATTATAAGTTCCATCAATTGTTAATTTAGGTTTATTAGCATTTATAACAAACCCGTCTGTGGCAGTAATATCATTGCCTAAATAAATATAGTCATAATTATTATCTTCACTTATTGCTTGTTTTAATTCATCACCATTTGTAACAACAATAGTATTATTATCTATTATTTGAATACTTATCACCTTCCTTTATAATAATTTATGTTAATAATTAAATATGAAGTAATTAAAAAGAATAGAGAACTCTATTCTTAGTGTATTTTAGTAACGCTTAACATTGCATTAGTGCTTCCATTGAATTTCATAGTAACTGCTTTAGATGGCTTAACATTTAATGTTATAACATCATTTTGTTGTAATGACACAATTGTTGTTCCACTAATACTATTGATTATTTGAGCACTAAACTCACTTGTTGCACTTGTTGCCGGTTGTAATATATCGTTTGCTCTAACAGACATAGTTATAGAACATTCTTCATTTGTTGCTCCACATAATAAATATGATACTAGATACACGCCATTTTCTTTTATCTTAATTGAATTTTCATCCGGATATTCAGTAAGAAAAGCAGTTCCTTTTTCAGGAAGTGGAATTATAGTATCTGCACCTTGCGATAAATTAAACTGTGTATCAGTCATTGAATATCTAATTCCATAAGAGGATACAAATTCTGTACCAGGAGGGCCAGCGGGACCTTGTGGGCCTCTTTCTCCAACATCACCTTTTTCTCCTTTTGGTATTGAAAAAGCTAAATGATGCACCCAATTTTCAAAAGTATCCATTACGGTGGCTGGTTCACCAGGTTCTAAAGTTTCTGTTTCATCTATGGCAATATGTTCTGTCCTACCTATTTCTCCTGGTAATCCTCTTGGCCCGATATCTCCTTGGTCTCCCTTATCACCTTTTGGTATTTTAAAATCTAAAACTACATCAACAGGTGTTCCAACATTTATAACCTCAGCTTCTTCATTAGGCTGTATTGTTTCTATATTTCCAATTTGAATAGTAGCTGGTCCTTGGTCTCCTTTTTCTCCTTTAAGTCCTTGTGGACCCATATCACCTTTTTCACCCTTTGGACCTGGTATTCCTTGTGGACCAATTTTTCCATCTATTCCTTGCTTTCCTCTAGGTATTTTAAAATTCAAAATAACATCTTCATTAGTTCCAACATTTTCTACTTTAGCATCAGAAAAAGGTTCTACTGTTTCTGTAATTCCAACATCAATACTAGATGGACCAGGTATTCCTCTTTCTCCTTGTAAACCAGTATCACCCTTTTGACCCTTTGGTCCTGTTGGACCTTGAATATAGCAAAACTTATATTTTTTTCTTTCTTCCTCGATTCTTTTTCTTATTCGGTCATAATCATTGCAGTTATTCATTATACATCCTCCTTTTATTTTTTTAGAATTAATTTTAATATTTAAATTCTTCTGTTTTAATTTATGAAATTATTTTTAAAATGTATAATGAATATGTAATATTAAAAACAAAAAGTATTTAAAAAAAATACGTCAATACAACCAGTGCTTTTTCTGCAATACATAAAAGCTCAAGCTTTAATTCTGCTTAAAAGTAGTAAATAATTTCACTTGCATTCTATTTCTGACTACCTGTAAACGGACCTATTTTATCATTGAAATTGTTAAAAATTTTATAGATAAAATTCCCATAGGATACTATGATGAGGCAACAAATTCAAGGAATATTAATGTAATATATTATATCTATCAGTTTCCTATAACACATCAATATTTCATATCATCATTTGTATTACAATTATCTTCTTAATATGCATATTTTTAGTAATTAGACAAAAAAATCAATGCACTTAAACATTGATTCATTTTTAAATATTTTAGTCTTTTTTGTTTACCACTTACTTTTACCCCACTTTTCTCACGCTATTATAACTATCATTAAATAATATCCTATTTATATTAATTACTTCATAGAATAACTATCATTTATTAATAATGCACTATAAAGAAAATATATATCTTGATTATCAAAGTCTATATAATTATCTAATATTTTAGGTGATATATATCTTGTATCTACTAAAGTAATTTTCCTATACCCCTCTATTATAAGTGGGATTAAACTACTCGCATAAGAATCTCTAAAAACAATTAATTCTCTATTAGTATTATTTTGTTTATTAGTAATTGTAAGTAAAGAAGATGCACCAGATAAATAAACATCATACTTATCTAATCCACTTAATTTTGATATATTATACACATCCCCCACACTATTATCTTCATAATTATAAACCTTACTATTTTTTATAGTATCATTAGTTAAAATTACAATATTATCATTGCTAATATTAATAGGAAGTTGTCCTTTATAAACACCTTTAAAACTAGAAAGTGTTTCTGAATTATAAGTATTAGATAAATTAAAATTCATATTTTTACTTAATGAGTTTGCTACATTTATTAATGTTTCTTCTTTCCAATGCGTATCAGTTTTATAATAATTATCTAAACTAAGTAAAGAAAACATATCAATGTATTTAGCATACTCTAAATTATTTTTCATTATATCTTCCATTTTCTTATAATCAAGTTTTAAATTACCATTTGATACATAATGATTTTTATCTGGGATTATAGAAAAATATATTTTATTATCTTTTAAATAATTTTCCTTTATATAATTAATTTTATCTATTACTCTTAAAACACTTTTTTCATCCAATGGATACATTTGTTTAATTATATAATCATTATAAACATATAAATTATTATAATTTTTCTTAGTTAAAAGTTCTAAATCAGCTTTTATTTTTCTAAAATCATCTCTTTTAATAAATTGATCAGTTGTATATGCATCAAAGCCTTCAAAAAATGAGCCATCAAATACTTTTTTTACTGATAACTTTGGCATTCTTGCTAAAAGTCTTCTTTCTGTTGCAGAAATAACATCATCTTTCTTTATTAAATTAAGAAATAAAAATGTAAATAAAAATAGTGAAAATATAATTGTAACTATAATACTCTTTATTTTATCTTCCATACACCCTCCTAAAATCTAAAGTATAAAAATGGATTATATGAATTATCAACTAAATATGATGTAACAACTAATAATATAATTATTATGTCTTTACATTTCATATTTTCTCCTTACTAACTATGTCAAAAAGTATAAAATAAAGCAACCAGAATCTTGTTTATCAGGTTGCTTTATGTTTCTATTTATCTATCTATTAGAATATAAGCATTGCCAATGTTAAGATAACTATTGAAGCAAGGGCTAAATACATAACTAATTTAAATGCCCATTTAAACCAAGTAGAATATTCTACTTTAGCAAGAG
>ERZ773235.2717-NODE-2717-length-13993-cov-4.791864_pt1 | contig 13993 bp, 11 predicted proteins | sample MGYA00580522_ERZ773235 | MGnify/ENA primary metagenome ERZ773235 (study PRJEB29015, sample SAMEA2737797) | human gut metagenome | biome: human gut; feature: human-associated habitat; material: faeces | place: China | collected 2012 ...
TTCGAGGGTGAAGATTCAAGAGCGCAAGGCACCGTTATAACCGTTGAAAACCTGTTTTTCAACACGCCGGCAAGACTTAAATTCCTCAAAAAAGGCGCAAGCGAACTGAATTATATAAAAGATACGGTTAGAATGCTGATTTTGGCAAATCCGACCATCAGAATAACCTTATCGGACGAAGAGGGTATAGTGATTTCAAACGATGGCGGCGAACTTATCGATGCAATTTACTCGGTTTACGGAGCAAAAACCGCCGGCAATCTCGTCGAAATCGTTGACAATTCGTACGGAAACATCAGAGTTTCCGGCTACACGTCAAAGGTTGATTTTACCAAATCAAACAGAACTTACCAAACGATTATCGTCAACGGAAGAGCGGTTGAGGATCAAACTATACAAACGGCGGTCGAAAAGGCGTATGCAGAGTATTTGATGAAAAGAAATTATCCGATGTTCGTGCTTGACGTTTTGATGCCGTTCGACGACGTTGACGTCAACGTGCATCCGTCAAAAACCGAGGTTCGTTTCAGAGATAAACACGCGGTTTTCAGTGCGGTATATCATGCAATCCAAAACACGATAAACGCAAGTTTACAAAACGTATCGTTTGGTTTCGACATGTCGCAAAGTGCATCTCAAAACGTCCAAAATGTCACTGAACAGTCGGATTTTTACAAAAAAATCGAACAAAACGACGGTGAAGCGACAAAGCCGAAATTTACTCAAGCAAGCATTGACACGTCAAAACTTTTCAGCGGAAAGACTACGCCGAAAAACTATTTCGGATTTGAATTTCAAGGTGAGAAATCTTCAAATTCCGAGCTGAAAGAATCCCGTTTTTCAACGCCGTTCGATTTTGATTTTACGCATAGTTCAAAAAGCGATCTTCAACGTATAGAAGAAAACCGAGAAGAAAATGGAAACCCGGAGCAATCAAGCGATTCACAAGATTATTCGGTTTTCGACGGCAAAATCGTGGGGCAAATCTTCGACACGTACATCATTTGCGAACGAGGCGATCTTGTTTATCTCATCGACCAGCACGCCGCACACGAGCGCATTTTGTACGACAGAATCATTGAAAATTTCACTGTCGAACACAAACAGTCGTTGCTTATCCCGTTCAAACTTAACATGACCGGCGAAGAGTGCGAATACTTCGAGCGGATTTTGCCGAATCTCGAAAATCTCGGATTTGAAATCGGTAAAAGCGGAAGCGCATATCTTATAAACGCTGTGCCGGAACCCGTCGCGCAAGTCAATTTTTCAAAATTTTTCTCGGATTTGTTTGCAAATATGCAAAGCGAAAACGAGTTGACGCTTGAAAATCTTTTGAAAGACAAGCTCTGTCAGCAGGCATGCAAGGCGGCAATAAAAGGCGGCCAGTCGCTATCGCGCGCACAAATCGAACGAGTCATCAAATATTACGTGGACGAAAACGGCAATCTTCCCACAAAATGCCCGCACGGACGCCCGGCGGTTGTTGCGTTCACGGCAAAAGATGTTGAAAAGCTGTTCAAGCGCATTGTTTGAGCCGCTATATATAAGGATTAATATTATTATATATAAATAGTAACAAAATATAATAATAAACAATAATGCGTGACGTTTCGCATTTCGCATAATGCGCAAAAATAGCAACATGAGCAAAATTCTTCCACCAATCTATATCGCAGGTCCGACGGCATCGGGCAAATCCGCACTTGCCGTCAAACTTGCGTCAAAATTTGACAGCGTGATCATATCTGCCGACAGTATGCAGATTTATCGCACGCTGGATATCGGCACGGCAAAAGAGGATATTTCGATACGCGAAAAAATTCCGCACAAGCTCATAGACGTTGTCGATCCGAACGAAGAATTTTCCGTTGCCGAGTTTGCACGCCTTGCGAAAACCGAAATCGAAAATGCGCAAAACAGCGGAAAACTGCCGATAATCGTCGGCGGAACAGGGCTGTATTTCGAAGCATTGCTTTATCCTATGAGCTTTGCAAACACCAACAAAAACAACGTTTTGCGTGAAAGCTTACAGCAAGAGCTTCAAAATTTCGGTGCGCACGCAATGCATCAAAAACTCCAATCTCTTGATCCGCAAGCGGCAAATCGTCTTCACGAAAACGATACGAAACGAGTTATTCGTGCGCTCGAAATCGTTTTGAGCACGGGCAAAACGCTCGAACAAAACCAGGACGAACGCCAAAAGCCTGACGTCATTATGGTTGCGCTAAACACTGATCGCGACGTTTTGTACGAGCGCATCAATAAACGAGTCGATAAAATGTTTGACGAAGGGCTTGTGCAAGAGGTTTTGAGCGTCGGCGATTTTTCTTATCAATCAATGCAAGCCATCGGCTACAAGGAGTTTGCAAACTGCAATTTCAGCGTGGAAAACGACAAATACGTCGTCGGCGATGCCGAACTTGACCAAATCAAAGACAAAATCAAACAGCACTCGCGCAATTACGCAAAACGGCAACTGACGTGGTTTAGAAAATACGATTTCGTCAAATGGTTCGATATAAACGACGTCGACGGCGCAATCGAATATATTTCTCAAAAAATAGCCGAAAAAACCGCATTGCAGTAACGATAAAACCAAATACATAACCGCATAAACGCATATTTTGGCACAAATTTAAACCAAAATATCAATCGAAATAAACAAAAATTCTCATAAAAAAGGCATAAAAATGGACAAAATTTCTGCAAAAAATCTAGTATCCGAGTGCGAAATCGAGCTTAAAGACCAATACGCACGTCTTGAAGACATTGCGCTTTACAATCAAAAAAAGGTGCTTGACGCATACAAAAATCAATCGATTCAAGCGCGCCACATGTTCGGCACAACTGGCTACGGCTACGACGACATCGGCCGCGATACGCTTTGCAAGCTTTATGCCGACATTTTCCACGCCGAAAGCGCGATTGTTTCTCCGAATATCGTATCGGGAACACACGCTTTGACGCTCATGCTTTTCGGAGTTTTGCGCCCGGGCGACAAACTTTTGGCGGTTTCCGGCATGCCTTACGACACTCTTACAGACGTAATTTTGGCCGAAAACAAAGGTTCTTTGAGAGATTTTGGCGTCAAATTCGACAAAATCGACCTCAAAACGAACCCGGATTTGACGCCCGAATTTGACTATGACGCCATTGAAAACGCACTGAAATCCGAAAAAATCAAGGCTGTTTTTGCCGCAAGAAGCCGCGGATACAGTCTTAGACAAGCAATCAGCGTCGAAAACGTCGAAAACCTCATCAAATTCGTCAAAAAAATCAGCCCCGAAACGCTCGTTTTAATCGATAATTGCTACGGCGAATTCGTCGAAAAAATCGAGCCTACGGACGTCGGCGCAGACCTCATCGCAGGCTCGCTTATAAAGAATATCGGAGGCGGAATTGCACCGACAGGCGGCTATATCGCAGGAAAATCCTCACTTGTCGAGCAAGTTTCCTACCGTTTGACAGCTCCGTCGCTCGGCATGGAAGAAGGCTCGTATGCCTATGGTTATTTACCGTATTATCAAGGTCTGTTTTTGGCTCCGTCGGCGGTCAAAAACGCGCTCAAAGGCTCGCTTTTGTTTGCAAAAACCTACTCAAAACTCGGTTTTGAAACGCTGCCGCGTGACGATATGAAACCTTATGACATCGTTACGAGCATAAAACTCGCTTCTGAGGACAAACTTATCGATTTTTGCGGCGCAATTCAAGAGATTTCGCCAATTGACAGCAACGTAAAGCCGCTTCCGTGGGATATGCCCGGATATCAAAATCAAGTCATTATGGCGGCCGGAGCGTTCGTTCAGGGCTCGTCAATCGAGCTGAGCGCGGATTCGCCGATCAAAGAACCGTATATCGTGTACGTTCAAGGCGGTTTGACCTATGAACACGCATATTTGGCGGTTTTGCATACGCTTGAAACGCTGAATTTTGACAAATAACTGCAGATTGATTTCAAAACGTAGCCATAAAACTCCGCCGAATCTTCGGAAAAAAAATCGATAAAACGAGCAAGAAATTCACGGCAAAATCACTAGCGTTTTGGCAGATTAACCGTAATAACAAGTGAATAATCGGTAGGAAACGCATCAAAAAAAAATAATGGTGAAACTAACCGAAGAATCGGCAGTATAATCAAACGCGATATCAGCCGAAATAACAGCGTTGAAACAACCAACAAGTTCTGCAAAAACTAAAACCGCGCGAGCAAATCCGTCGATAATCGAGTCGGAAAACCAGCATAAAAACCAAATCAAATTCATGTAAAATACGCAATAAGAATATGAAATCTAAATTTTACAAAATTTTCAAAATAATTTTTAAAACCTCTATTTAGTGCTATTTTTACCACTTTCTTTGCGTAAAGCTCGTGTTTTGCGAATAGTTTATATACGGGTCAAATATTATTTTTTAGTGCTTTTTACTTCTATAATACGTTCTGCCCTTGTCATCCTTCTTATATATCTCGAAGTCATCCCCGATTGATTCTTCAAACGTGTCGCAATCCATACAATACATTCCTTTTTCTTTGAACGCAAGATTCGTCGTATGATGAAAACGTTTCTTTCCATAGCCGACTTCACTTATCTCACTCTTGCTCATATACTTTGAAAGATAACTTACAACCGCACCTTGCGTTATATCGCTCCCGTTCTCGTCTTTTCCCTTCGGTATAATTGCGCACGTCGCAAGTCCGTAATCCCAGAACGGAAACTCGAACAATGCTGCACCCGTATTTGAATACATCCACTTCCCGTTCCTATCTTTCATTTGTCGCAACATAAACGCCCTATTCATCGATACAAAACCGTGAGCGTGCAGCGCCTTCTGTCCGTATTCATTTTCTTTTTTATGACGTTCCCAAACGAGTAATATTTTTGCGTTACAATCGAAACGTTGAATCTTCTTCCTGCAATACGTCCAAAGTTCTTTTACTTTGTCGTCATCGAATCTGTCAACCTTCTTCGGATCGCAAGTCAACGTTATAAAATAGTCCCACTCATTCGATTTTGCAAAGCCCCAATATTTGTCTACACTCTGCCTCGCAGAGTTTGACATATTTTCCAAAAACTTTGCATTGCTTGCGTTTTCGTCTTTCGGAAACAAAATCCCGTCTATCTCTATATAATTCCTTCCGCCGACATTTTCTTGATTGACGTTCTCGTCTATACACTTCAACGGCTCGTCAAAACGAATTATCTCGACTTCCCCAGTCGGAAATCTATTTATTATCGTGTTTATCTTCTTCCAATGCCTATATCCGATTATTTTGCAATTTGTCCTGCAAGTGCAAGTTGCGCAATAATTCTGATATATGTATCTTCGATTCTCGTTGCTTGCGAGTTTCTTCTCTGCTATCGCTATATCGTGATAGTTGGCATCCTTATCAGGAAGCCAGCTCGGAGTCATTTCTTCACGCTTTACGCAGTTATGTAATAGAGAATTCAAGAGTGCGTTCATTTCAGCCTCCGTGACCTTTATGTTTGCGCAGTATCAAGTGCGCAAACATTCTTGCCTTCGGTTCCCGAAGGCGCACCGGGCATATGCTTTTGTGCGCCTTCGAGCTTCCGACGGCAATTTATGGATGTTTTCGCTTCCGCTCAAACGAAAGCATTATTTTGCAACCAAGCCGTGCAACACATCTGTTGCACGGACTTGTAAAATTGTAATCTTTTACTCGGTGTCAAGGGGCATTCCGTCCCGAAAATAATTTGCAAGCAAATTATTTTTGCCTTATTCCTTGACATCGATACCGTCTGTACCGTCTATATCAAGGTATTTCATCCAGTCCCTGACAAAGTAACTGTTGAGTTGTTCAAGCTCCTCTACGCTCGCTTTATTGCTTTTATATGTCGGCACATCGTTTATTCCGAGTTTTGTCCTCGAAGCCTTCATCCTAAAAAAACTTGCAAGTGCATCGGAAGAAAAGACTCCACTATATATCTTCTTAGGCATAATATAGTAATCCACTTTTTTCTCTTCGTTTACAACAAGATGTTCTGTTTTGCATCCGAACGTGTTATACGCACGTACATAATGATTGTTAATTCCCGTCACGACTTTCTTCATAAAATACATCGTAAGATTCATATCTCCTCTGTCGTGACGAAATTTGTAGTACCTCTCCACAAATCCCGGTACTAACATATTGAATACAAGTTCATCTATTGCGAAGAACGGCATCAACATCTTCATCGAATCAACTGATTCTATTTTGACATTGTCACCAATTTCTCTTAAATCCGCATTAATGCTCCCCGTTCTTTGCATATCCATATACGCAAAGAAAAATTTGCGATTACGAATCGTTGCCGGATGTCTTGACATCTTGAACGTCGCATTAAAATTATCATTTTTCTGATTGACCTCATCGACAAGTTTTTTTAGCTCCATTGTATCGAGCATGTTCCCTCTCTCCTTGTCACCTTCGGTATATCCGAGAACACCAAATTCAAATACATCTTTGTATTTGTTGTTCTCATCAAACTTTCTCCCCAGCCTAAACATATCATTATCAAATATGTGTGAGTTCATCGTTTTGCTATCCGCATCAAAAGTCGGCACTTGAAAAAAATCCGTCATCCAGAGCGGAAAATTCCCGGCATCATCTATTGCATCTTTCGTAACTACCGCATAGTTCGAAAACACAAGGCTCGAAGCCATAGAATATATAAAATACGCTTGCGCATAATCTCGCAAACTATCAAATATTGATTCATACTTCAACGCATTATCGTGCCATGCTCCGTAATACTCGACATCATATCCCCAAAGTATCGGTTTCGCTTTCCCCTTCAATACAGCTTTGTCATAATACTTACGGTATTCGGCATCGTCGTAATATCTCTCTCCGGTGATTTTTAAATTATAAAAATACGCATCAATACTTTCAAGATTATAAAGAAAATGATTTGCAATCAATTCTTTCATATCTTGCTCGAACACCGCCCAAGGAAAATCAGGAAAAGAAAAATCAATCTCTTGCATAATCTCCCTTGCGTCAGAGCGAAGTTTTTGTTGTTGGCTCAACAATACATCTGTCATGGTCAACGTTTTACCCGCTCCCATCGTTGAGAAAAAGATAACAAAAGTACAAAGAACTTCGCAAATAAAACGCTTATTCTTATTTTCACGTTTTGCCAAACGCTTATACCCTTCCTTCTTCCGCCAAATAAGAATTGAAACTACGGCTACAATAACCCACACCGAAACAGGAACACGGGATAGTATGCTCAAATCCGCAAATAATTTATAGAAAAGAATATAGATGACAGAAAAGTCAAATCCGCACAGAAGGACAAAATACAAAGAAACAATCTCTATGCCTATTGTCACAACATTCAATGAAAACAGCACGATAATCAACCATGTTGTCTTCCATAAAGTAGAATCTTTTACAAACTCCGCAAAAGACTTCACATAATATATCGTTGGAACTACTATATTGCGTTCAAAACGCTTATATGCAATAAGTGGTTTGGACTCTACCCCCTTATCGTTATTTTCGCCGGATAAATTTAAGCCGATTAGCATGCATATGACAAATATCACGGGAATGCCAATCAATATTACATAAAAGAAAATATATCCGCCGAGCCAAAGCGAATGAAAATATCCAACTATATTTTCTACATCAATTAGTTTAGATCCAAAGTTTTTAACTTTATCCAAAAAACTTGAAAAGTCGATAGGAATTATGCTTTCAAGCGGAACACTCGATACCTCGAATACGCTTTCGGAATTAAAGCTATAAGGCAAAGAAAACATCTTGCAAAACAGTCCGGCAACAGCCAAACCAAAATCCTTACAGGCTTCCAATAGCCTTATAAACGACTCTTGAAAGCAGAAAGCACCGAGCAATATAAGCCCGATTGCGATAACTGCACATATTAAGTTTTTCAAGATGTTTTCTTTTTTCATTTTATGCATTTATGAATGTATATACAATGTACCCTACAATAAATACCGTCACACAAAATCCGATGATTTTCAATACACTGATACCGACTTTCTTTTTGTCCATAATCTCACCTTCGCCTTGATTCGTTTTTCGGTTTCGGACGTGTTTTGCATTTTATCCCTTGTTGCTTCTCGTTCTTTCGAACGGCATCAGAGGTAACAATAACATTGATTTGCTTTTGTTCCGAAGATCCTTTTTTAGACTTCTTCACTGCTTTAATTATCAACAAAACAACCTTAATCACAATCATCAAAATGATTGCTCCGGCAATTATCAATCCGAGAATCTTCAAAGCTTTCAAAAAGTCGCTACCTTTAAGCCAATTCCAAAACTTTTCAATCGCCCCTAAAAAACTATTTACAAGGTGTTCTCCCGGGGTAAGCTCAACGGGCGGTGGTTCAACGCCTGCAATGACATCAACGGGCGTGTGCATAACCGCAAGCGTGTAATAATCTTCCTTGCCCTTAAACGTCATAGTTATGATGTTAAAATCAAAGAAAACCGTTTCTTGCGCTATGTATGAATCAACAACATCTTGATCCACGTCAAGCCGTCCCGGATTTCGTGTAATAGGTCGCGACATATAATCTGAAACAGCAAATCTAAACAAATACGGAACAGCCGAATCGTTGTCATAACTTGAATTGCAAAATGTCTTAAACGAATCAACGTCGTTTTCATTTATAAGCAAGTCGCTTGCAAGCGTAACAGAATTCAAAGCGTCCTTTGTAATTTCTTCGAACGGCTTCACGTTTGTATGTTGTTCGTCCAAAACTTCGTTTTTCGGATAACTCCAACCATATTGAGTGAGCTTATCCCACCAAGAGCCGTATTCCGAATTCCAAGATTTTAAATCAAAGGTATTTCCAAGATTTGTTCTAACTTTGTTTAATCCGACTTTAATTCCTTTTTCGGCACGTGCCGAATCAATGGCATTTACAAAAAGTTCGGAAGCAAGATTTCGCGACGTATGCCAATCCACGTAATTACTTGATTTATAATTTTGAATATAATCACGAATTTGTGAAGACTTTACGTCACCGGCAACAGTCTGCTTGTTTATAACATTAAAAGCACCGCTTTCAGTGTAAGACGGACTATAAAAGACGAAAGGCAAAACATTTGAATAGGAATTTGCAAAACGTTGAATAAACATGTCGCCAGAGGTCATCGAAAACGGTCTTAAATTGTAAGCCCAATCGTAGTGCAATATATTTGAAGACCCCGCAACCGAATCGCTATGCCTACCATACCACAACAAATAATCCACCGATTTGTCATACAAAAGAGATGTTCCGCCTTCTGAATTATCAACGGTTTCATAATGATTGTTGTTAAGTGCTTTATAATAAAAATCTACGTTAGACGTAACCAGAATCGGTGCCGTTTTGCACTCATACCATTGAGCATAAATTTCCCAAAGACTACCGTATTTGTCAAGCACACGTTGCGGAATTGCAAAATATACCGAACTTACGTTGTTATGATGATATGCACCCGCACTCGATACACCGGTTAGATACGATGTCTGATAAACTTTCAAATCAAGCGTTTCGAGCTTTTCAACATTACAAACAAACGTCGAAGGATTGCTTGCATCCTTGCCATACGTTGACATATATCCGCTACACTTATACGTGCGCCCGATATTCTTGTCCAACGTTACATCGGATTTGTCCGTCTTCAAATAAACGCCGGCAATATCGTATCTTCGACATCCGTTTTCTTTTTCGTATGCTTGCGCCATGGACAAAATCTTTTTGTTTGGATCCAAAACTTTGAATTTGTAAAAAAGATTTGAATAATCGCCTGTTGTTCTCGATACGCATACGATATTGAAATCTTCGTATTCCGAAACTACGATATTGTCGTCTTTCGTCGCATACGAAACGCCCATACGCACAACGTTGGAATCAAGATAAGTTTGAAAATTGAGTTGTTGCGGATTGTACAAATAGAGATACAACGCATAATTCTTTTCGTAATTTGCATAGTACGAATAACCGTACTCTACAAACGAAAAGAATTGCAATTCACCGTCCTTGTCAATAGGGTAATTGCTCAAATCGAACTCGTTGCCATTGTCGTCTTTGCTTCCGTACAAATCATCGAATATCGACGTATTGTCGAATTTTAGATTGTTGTCGCCTGCATACGCAATAAGCCCGGTTGAAATGATTTCCCATGACAAAAGCGCAAGCGTTATAAACACAAGCACGGCAACAAGAAATCTTATAGAAGTTTTGTTAAATAGCTTTTTCATCAGAACACAATTCCTCCGACTTCGAACGATACCGATTCAACCGGATGTATCAAAGAAAAACCGATTTTAACAAACGATTGCACGTCGTCTTTCGAAGCCACAGTAAGCCAAAACATCGTCGAACCGTAATCGAAGTTGTTGTCAACGGTTATTGTTGAATCAGGATACAAGCATTTAAGCATATCCAAAATCGAACCGCCTTTTGCCGTAAGGGCGAAGCCGACGTCCGTTTCCGTTACGTCAAAAAATCCCGAAACGCTTTCAGTTGGTGAAAAATAGCAAAGTTTTCCGTCCTTTGCATACGCAAACTTCAACGAAGAATCCGCATCGATGTTTATTGCATAATCAGGTTTACTTTCACCAAGCAATTTATTTTTAACTTCCACGTTCAACGGATTGTCGGCATTTACGCCATATCCGGTTGCGTTGGTGAAAATCATCTTATCTTCAATCTTGACGTAGAAAACTGAATCGGGAAGTTTGTCAACGTTGTTTTTAAGAAATACGGCAAAACCTGCTATCGCCACGAAGAGCAATAGCAGAATCAAAATCATAGGAACAACCTTATTGATTTTTGACTTTCGTTTTGCCATACATCAATCCTTAAAACACAAGATTTCCGACAGAAATCGAACGTACAGGTTCAATTATATCAATCGTAATTCTGCTTAAAGACTGTCCGTTGTAGTAAAGCATAAAACCAAAGCCACCAGAAGTTCCAAGTCCGGATTGTTCGTCGAATTGTAATTCTTCGCCATTATTAAACCTCTTTTGACTTTGAGTTTCTATGTAAGAATCACCTTCCGTTGTCCCGATTGAATATGTAAATGTCCAAGAAAACTTATAGGTTGGAACACGTGTTGTAGCTGAACCATAAACAAAACCGAGGGAAACCCCCATTTCATCGGCTTGTTCTGCGTCTGGCAGATTGAATTCAAATTCATCACCGTCTTCACTACGAACCGTGAACAGATAATTGGTAACACGTTTGACATAATCAACGTTTGCAGATGCCGTCGCATTTTTTGTTTTTGAAGAAACGTTAAGAACAATTTGTTCGCCAAAAGCTTGCTTGCAAGTAACCGTGCAAGTCAATGTATCCGAAGATACGCTTATCGTCACATAATCTGATACGTTCTTGCCGTTTGCCCACGTTGAAGACGGATCTTTGAAAGCAACTTCCCAAGAGAGTGGATCGTGTACGTTCGCACCGGCAGGTTCAACCGTTGCGGTGATTGTTTTTGTTGTCGTTCCGTCCGCAGCTGTCGTTGCCACACCGGACAAAAGCGTTATGCCTTTTGACACTTCTTGCGATATAACAAGACCGTCTTGTCCCATATCTTTCGATACGTTCAAATCTTCGGAAGAATGATTCATTCCGAAAACAACACCGAGAACGGTACCGAGAACAAGAACAGCGCACAACACGCTTACACCAACGATTTGCCAAACTTTATTTTTTGATATATTTTCTTTCATAGTTTAATCTCCGATAAGACTATGCCGAGGGCAATAAATATCACCCTCGACAACTCGATTTGCTTATGCTTGCACTTGTTGATCTTCTGCCGGCTTTGTATACGTTCCACCAATATAGTGGGCAAGTCTGCCTGCGTTCTTCACTTCTGTGATTTTGCAAGCATCAAATGACTTGATAGCCTCGATTGCGGTAACGTTGAACCCGTCCGCACTTGTGCAAACGCTTTGTCCGTTGACAGAGAGTGTGTAGGAACTCTTGCCGTCCGCAACCGTTTCTACAACGTTGATGTAAACGCTTTCGCTGTCCGTTTTCACAAGCGCATACGTTTTCGTACCTGCTTCCTTATCTTCGACCGCCTCGACGTTCTTGATGAGTTTTGCAAAATCGACCTCGAAGTCTTTGCAGACTTCAAAACCGGTTATTTGTTGGTCTTTCTTCATTCTGTCGTAGTTTTCAAGCCAACCGTAAGGATTGCTGTTCTTGAAACCGTTTGTAAGCGCAGCGGATACCGCAACGCCGAGAATCAAAAGTGCAAGCACCACAAGCACAGATTTGATTATGTTCTTTGATTTTCTGCTCAAAATATGTACCTCAACTTTATTTATTCACGGATTCTGCCGTGTCAGATTGTGATTTTTGCTTGACAACAATCAAGCAAATGCATATACTATCATCGTTGGATTTATCCAACTAAGTAAGCGAAGGTATTGGCTTCGGGCCAATGTGCTTACTTATTTTTTTTTACGATTTTTCTTATAATTACGAATTTTTGCTTTGACTTTCGGAAAATCTTCGCTCGAAAACTTGTAATTATGCTTTACTCGACCATACGAAGCGTGTTTATCTCTAATAACACCGTTTCGTATGTACGCATCATCGGTTCGACCTTTTTGCGGATTCTGTTTCAACGGCATATTATCTTTACCGAACGTTTGTTTCTGGTGAGTAATTCCCAAAGAAGAATATCTTTTGCCGTCATCTTCAAAGACATATGTTATATGCTTTTGATTTGCATTGAAACGAAACTCGTTTTTTGCTATACGTTTATTTTTCCGTGCCATAACTCAACGTTTTTTCTTTTTGGAATAAGCATAGGCTTTGCCTATATCTTTTCTTGCATCCAGATAACCGCTTCTGTAAGCACGTTGAGATTTGTTCAACGAATCGACAACACCGTCTTTGTCGGCTTTATACTTACCGTCGTTTGTATATCGAATGTTATTGCGAAGTTCGTCTGCATATTTTTCGCCTTTTTCCTTAGGCGTTAGAAGCGTAATAGATTTGCCTTTTTTAGTCTTTATTTTTGTTGCCATAGTTTTGTTCACCTCGAAATGTTATTTTTTATTCACCCCCATTCCGTTATTCACTTTGATTTATTTTTGTCGCTTGCCTTCCCCACCGCTCCAGGCAGGGAAAACAAACAACAAATTATAAAAGGGAAAAATGAGATAAAAACGTATTTAAATCATCCGCACCACCTCACATTTTAATAATTCAAATCCTACACGGCATTTTTGCGCCGTATAGGACGAAACAGGGGGACTTATTAAAGCAGTTCTGCCATTATCTTGCGATACATTGCAACTTGTTCATCAGACAAGATACCGTGCAACTGCACAAAGTTTTCATTTCCGCTGATTTTTGCAAACACCGGCGTGAAAACTTGCAATTCTTCAAGTGCTCTGATGTCCGGAGTCAAATCCTTCTTGAAGATAGATACAACCGGGGCAAATCCGTTGAGCAACGGTTGACCGGTCTTCGGCAAACATTGATTTGAATCAAGGAAGAAAATTTGCATTGCCTGCTCAACCTCACCGGTCTTGCGCCCTTTTGCATCTTTCTTCGCAATTTCCATTGTGCGTGCGCTCAAAAGCAAAAACTTTTGCACCCTAACATTGGTGGGCTTTCTTTCCACCTCAACTTCTGCGTTCGGATCTGCTCCGATCATTCCTTGTTGAACTTGTTGTTCATCAAACTTCTTTTCTGCCATAGTTTTGTTCTCCTTTTTGATTTATATATTTGCAACCGCTTTTGCGGATTTGCTCGTATTGTACGTTTCCAAAATATATTTGAACATATCACTCTCTTGCGCCTTCGGCACGACGATCGTCCGATACATCACTTCAAGCGTTATACTCGTCTGCTTCGCAAGTTCGCAAAGCAGTGCAAGCATAGTGTTATTGTCCGGATTTTTCATAGCCTCTTTCAGACTTGCATATGCGCCGTCCCCGACACTTTCCGCACCTATCTGTTCCAGAATCTGCAAAATCGATTCAAAATCTTTTTCAAG
>ERZ773235.2719-NODE-2719-length-13970-cov-13.785196_pt1 | contig 13970 bp, 13 predicted proteins | sample MGYA00580522_ERZ773235 | MGnify/ENA primary metagenome ERZ773235 (study PRJEB29015, sample SAMEA2737797) | human gut metagenome | biome: human gut; feature: human-associated habitat; material: faeces | place: China | collected 2012 ...
TCCGCATGGTCTAAGCCATACGGAGGATTAACTGTTTTACGGACACCCGTCTATCTGCCGGGGGTTCGTTTTACCGTTATGAGAACAGATAATGCTTGACCAACTCCTGAAGCAACTCATCACGGTCGAGTTTGCAGATCAGGCTGCGAGCATTGTTGTAGTTGGTGATGTAGGTAGGATCCTCTGACAGGAGATAACCGACTATCTGATTGATGGGGTTATACCCTTTTTCGCTGAGGGCGCCATATACGGCGGTCAGAATGGTCTTCATTTCCTCACTGCTGTCTTCCGGCACCACAAACTTAATGGTATTGTCATTCATGACGGTCAGCCTCCTTCTCTTGAGCTTGTGCCACTATCATAATATATTGTACCCGGTTTGTAAATGCGTCCAACATTTCATTTGTGTTACATTTTCCCCGAAAGCACAAGATTTAGACAGAAAGCGGCAAAAAGCGCATGCAGAGGCAGGCAGCACTCATTCGTAGATCGGATGCTTTCTGACAAGTTCTGCAACAGCAGCAAGCACAGCTTTGCGGTTGGATTCAAAATCCGTTGCGATCTTATCAATGCAGTCAGCCACGACCGGCATATCCTCCGGCGTAAAGCCGCGCGTCGTGCACGCAGGCGTGCCGATACGCACGCCGCTGGTGACGCCGGGTTTCTGCGGGTCGTTCGGGATGGCGTTTTTATTAACGGTGATGTGCACCTCATCAAGCTTGGTCTGCAAATCCTTGCCAGTGATGTTCTTCTTCCGCAGATCGGCGAGCATCAGATGATTGTCCGTGCCGCCGGTCACAAGATCGAAGCCGCGCGCCAGCAGCGCATCCGCCAACGCCTTAGCATTCTTCACAACATTTTCCGCGTAGACCTTGAATTCCGGCTGCGCCGCTTCGCGCAGGCAGACGGCCTTTCCGGCAATAACGTGCATCAGCGGCCCTCCCTGTGTGCCGGGGAAAACGGCGCTGTTCAGTTTTTTTGCAAATTCCTCATCCCGCGAGAGAATCATGCCGCCGCGCGGGCCGCGCAGCGTTTTATGTGTAGTAGTCGTCACGACATCGGCATAGGGAACGGGGCTCATGTGCTGGCCGCCTGCGACAAGGCCCGCGATATGCGCCATATCGACCATGAGAAGCGCGCCGTTTTTGTGTGCAATTTCGGCAAAAGCTTTGAAATCAATGGCCCTGGGATATGCGGACGCACCGGCAACGAGCAGCTTAGGGCGGTACCGGCGGACCATGTCCTCGACCTGATCGTAGTCGATGCAGCCCGTCTCCGGGTTCACACCGTAGCTGATGCTGTTATAGTATTTGCCGGAGAGATTGACGCGGGCACCGTGCGTCAGATGGCCGCCGCTGGCAAGATCCATGCCCATGAGCGTATCGCCCGGCTGCAGAAGCGCGGCGTAGACCTCCAAATTTGCCTGCGCGCCGGAGTGAGGCTGCACATTGGCATAGGCCGCGCCGAACAGCTTTTTCGCGCGTTCAATCGCAATCGTTTCCAGTACATCTACATAATCACAGCCGCCGTAATATCGCTTACCGGGGTAACCCTCGGCGTATTTATTCGTCAGAACAGAACCCATGGCTGCAATGACGGCGGGAGAGGCGATGTTCTCCGACGCGATCAACTCAATGTTCTGCTTCTGGCGCTGAAATTCGTTTTCAATGCAGGCCGCGACCTCGGGATCCTGCGTCTGCAGATAGTTCATACTGGTTTCGAGTACGTTTGCCATGACGATGTATCTCCTTATACAACAATAAAAATGAGCAGGCCGTCTCCGGTCTGCTCATTGTAGTGCCGTATTACAAAAGCTGTAGCTGCGGCTCTGTCCTTTTGCCTGAGAGATTCGGCTTGCGCCTTGCACCTTCGGCACTCAATTCAATGAGTTCTCCAGAGATTCCTTCTGTTCTCAGTCCGCATGCGCGTTCTGAGGACGATCAACGGATGTCCTGTATTTGATTGACGGCGTTATTATACACATCTCGCGCACAAATGTCAACAGGGTGTACGCAGAAATTTTATTCTGCCACCTTCGGCAGCTTTGCGATGCTTGCGGCAAGCTGCTCATCAGTCGGAATAATGTCGGTCATCTCATGGTCGTTGAACTTCTGATACGCAACAAGATCGAAGTAGCCGGTGCCGGTCAGGCCGAAGACAATGGTCTTCTCCTCCCCTGTTTCCTTGCACTTAAGCGCTTCATCGATGGCAGCGCGGATGGCGTGGCTGGATTCCGGCGCAGGGAGAATGCCCTCGGTGCGGGCAAAATACTCCGCCGCCTCGAATACACTCGTCTGCTCGACGCTGCGGGCCTCCATCAGACCGTCGTGGTACAGTTGGGACAGAATAGGACTCATGCCGTGGTAGCGCAGGCCGCCTGCGTGATTGGCCGACGGGATGAAGCCGCTGCCGAGCGTGTACATTTTCGCCAGCGGGCAGACCATGCCAGTATCGCAGAAGTCATAGGCGAACACGCCGCGTGTGAAGCTAGGGCAGGAGGCGGGTTCGACGGCGATGAAGCGGTAATCCTTTTCGCCGCGCAGCTTTTCCCCCATGAATGGGGCAATCAGGCCGCCGAGGTTCGAGCCGCCGCCGGCGCAGCCGATGATAATGTCGGGCGTAATACCGTATTTATCAAGCGCGATTTTCGTTTCCAGGCCAATGACCGACTGATGGAGCAGGACCTGATTCAGGACGCTGCCGAGCACATAGCGGTAGCCAGGGGTGGTCGTAGCCACCTCGACAGCTTCACTGATGGCGCAGCCGAGGGAGCCGGTCGTGTTGGGATCCCTTGCGAGAATGGCGCGGCCGACGTTCGTGGTGTTCGACGGGCTGGGCGTGACGCTTGCGCCATAGGTGCGCATGACCTCGCGGCGGAAGGGCTTCTGCTCATACGAGCACTTGACCATGAAGACCTTCAGGTCAAGGCCCAGATACGCGCAAGCCATGGAAAGGGCTGTGCCCCACTGCCCGGCGCCCGTCTCGGTCGTAACGCCCTTGAGGCCCTGCTTCTTGGCATAGTACGCCTGCGCGATAGCGGAGTTCAGTTTGTGACTGCCGGATGTATTGTTGCCCTCAAATTTGTAATAGATTTTCGCCGGGGTGCCGAGTTTTTCTTCCAGACAGTATGCGCGCACCAGCGGCGACGGACGGTACATCTTGTAAAAGTCACGAATTTCCTGCGGAATGGGAATATACGGCGTGTTATTGTCCAATTCCTGCTCGATCAATTCGTCGCAGAAGACAGGGCGCAGATCGTCAAAGCCCATGGGCTTGCCGGTGCCGGGGTTCACGAGAGGCGCGGGTTTATTTTTCATGTCTGCGCGAACATTATACCAATTCTGGGGCATCTCAGACTCAGACAGATAGATCTTGTAAGGAATGTTTTCGGTTTTCATGGTTGTTTCTCCTTTCGCATTTTGGTTTCTCTACGAAAAAAGGTAACAAAAAAGACCTTCATCCACAGAGAAAACCGGCTGTCGGTTTGATCTCTTGGGACAAAAGTCTGAAAACTTCTGCGGTGCCACCCAAATTGACAATTTCTTGTCCGCTCATGACGCGCCTGCACGCATCCTCCCCTGTAACGGTGGGACTCCGTCAGCGCCTACTTGCTTACACGTTCAGCCTGCCCTCCGCAGTCCATTCGGCAAACGTCTTTCTGCTGCCTTCACACCAACCGGCAACTCTCTGAGAGAAATCCTGTCTGCTTACTCGTCTGCATCAACGGTTTTATCATGCCACGAAGTATACGCCTGTAACGCGTGTCTGTCAAGTATTTTTTGCAGTAAATCGAAAAATTTTTTCAGGCCTCTGAGCACTTGCAAAGTCTTCACGGATATGATATAAAGGCGATAATATACAGAATTCGAGGTATTCCCATGGAAAACTCCTGCCGTCGGACGATTTTGGCCTGCTATATCGGCTATATTGTGCAGGCAATCGTCAACAACTTCGTTCCCCTGCTGTTCGTTATGTTCGAGCGGACATATCAAATCCCGCTTGCAAAAATCACGCTGCTTATTACGATCAATTTCTGCATCCAGTTGGCTGTTGATCTGCTCTCCGCATGGTTTTTGGACCGCATCGGCTACCGGGCAGCCATTTTGCTGTCGCATATCGCTTCTGCTGCCGGGCTTGTACTGCTTACCATCCTTCCGGATGTGCTGCCGGACGCATTTACAGGGCTTTTGATTGCCGTTACCGTGTATGCCATCGGAGGCGGACTGCTTGAGGTCATCGTCAGTCCGGTGATGGAGTCCTGCCCCACGCAGAATAAGGAGCAGCACATGAGCCTGCTCCATTCATTCTACTGCTGGGGACATATGGGCGTCGTACTGCTGTCAACGGCTTTTTTCGCGCTCTTCGGGATTGGACACTGGAAGCTTCTTGCACTGCTGTGGGCGCTTGTTCCGGTCGCAAACGCAATTTTCTTCGCAGGCGCACCGCTCTATCCAATCCATGCTGAGGGAGATCAGGCGCTTTCACTGCACGCACTCGTCAAAAGTCGTGTGTTCTGGCTTTTCATGCTGATGATGCTCTGCGCAGGCGCGTCGGAGCAAGCGGTAAGCCAGTGGTCGTCCGCTTTTGCTGAGCAAGGGCTCGGCGTGTCGAAGACCGTGGGCGATCTGGCCGGACCGATGGCCTTTGCAGCCATGATGGGCGTTTCCCGTTTGATCTTCGGAAAATACGGTGAAAAGCTGAACCTGAATCGCTACATGGCTGCCTGCACCGCGCTGTGCATTGGCGCATATCTCTGCATTGTTTTCGTTCCGTCTTCCGTTCTGAGCCTACTCGGCTGCGCTGTGTGCGGCTTCGCGGTCGGCATTTTCTGGCCCGGAACGTTCAGCCGTGCATCCGCTTCCATCCGGGGCGGCGGGACACAGATGTTCGCGCTGCTGGCGCTGGCGGGTGATCTCGGCTGCGCAGGAGGCCCGACGCTCGCGGGCCTCGTCTCGGGCGCCTGCGGCGGATCGCTCCGCGCGGGCATTCTCGCCGCCATTATCTTCCCGCTTCTGATGCTGCTCTGTATGCTCCTGATGCGGAAAAAGGCGCGCTGAGATTATGACAAAAGATCAAGGAAGTCCTCCAGCATGCGGGTAAGTTCTTTCTGGCTCAGTTCATCGGTAATATGGAGGCTGCCGTTTTTTTCTGTGAGAAGATCGACTGCATAAGCCCAGCGAACAGCATCCGCTGCATCCTCGCTGATCTCGTCCGCGTCTTCAAACTGCCCCAGATCGACGTCCTGCCCTTCTTCTGTGTCCAAACCAAGTTGTCGAGCCATCTGGTGAAGCGTTTTGGCCGCCTCCTGCTTTGTAATGGGTGCATCAGGGTCATAGGTCAGGATCGTATCCTCGCTTTGCAGATCAGCTTGTGTCCAGTGTGCATAAATCGTCGTATCGCCGGTCAGGTGCAACGGCGCTTGCACGTCAATCTGCTCACCTTCTTCGGTGTACCAACCGTCGAATGCGACATCCTGCCGCTCCGGAGCCTGCACGTTCATCTCGTGTAGGCTCTTCCCCTGCTCTGCCTCAAGCGCGACAGGCTCGTCGTCTTCGCCGAGGTCCAGTGTCAGCGTATAGACCGCCTCCTGCAGTGTCAGGTCGGTGAAGCCGTTTTCACGGACAGTGCTGACGGTCATCGTCCGGTCATCGCTTGTGAAATTTCCCGAAAAATCGTCTGCATAGCCGGTCAGGATAGACTTTCCTGCCGTTCCGCTGATGCCGATCTGCGCCTGTTTATCAAGGCCAAGACCACCGATCTTGAGTGCGGCAGTCTCGTCCAGCCAAAGGTTATTCTGCGCGTCCTGCGCGCGGTTTCCGGTGATGCTGGTTGTGCCGCTCAGTTCAAGCGTACCGGCACAATACACGCCGCCGCCGAGAATCTGCTTTTCAGAGGCTTTCATTTCGCCCGTCAGGCGGTTGCCTGCAATGATGCAGCTGTCCAGTACAGCGGAAGCATGCTCCGCAACGACAACGCCTGCGCCGTAGCGGCCCGCGTTGTCGATGATGTTTACATCCGTCAGATAAAGCTTGTTATAGTCGCCCACGCTGATTGCGCCTGCCGTTGCGCCGGTAATCCGGCCGCCGGCAAGCGCGTTTTTCTCGTTTGCCGCGATATAGGCCTCCTGCCAGGCGTAGCTGCCATTGTCAAAGACGAGCGCACCGGTTTCGTCAACATAATAATTGCTGGAACTGTCCGCACCGTTGCAGTCAGTGACGGTAAGGACGGACGGTTCTGCGTCCTCGTCGCTCACGGCGACGAAGAGGATACAGCCCTCAACGCCATCTGCCAGACGGAGCGTGTGCCCGTTCAGGCAAAGCGTGACCTGCGTGCCGTTCTTAGGCACGCAGAGCGGCTCTTCCAGCGCAAGATCGTCCGTCAGATAATAGCAGCCGGATTCCAGCGTGCCGCCGGTCACGGGCAGCGCTACAAAGGATGGCTCTTCACAGCTGTCTTCGCGGTTTACAGCGTGAATATGGTTCTGTTCGCTATCTTCTGCGGGTGCTTCTGTGTCCTCGGAGGCTGCATCCGCTTCTTCGTCGGGAGCGGATGCAGTCTCCGCAGGAGTTTCCTCTGCGACAGGTTCTTCTGCGGCAGGCTCTGCAGCCGTTGTTTCATCGGCAGCCTCGTCTGCTTTCTGCGCGTCCGCCGCGACGGCGCAGACACTCCAAACAGCCAGCACCAGCGCAAACACCAGCAACAGGCTGATCCATCTCTTTCTCATTCCAATTCCTCCTCATACTATGGAGTAGATTATGTATACCAAGAGAGTAGCATATTTTTCTCCCCTTTTCAACGTTTTTCTCATGTTTTAAGCAAATATTAACCTTTTTCTGCACAAATTACAACATATTGTGTCGTTTTTGCATTCAAGCACAGTATCTGGATCAGAGAAATCTTCAGAATTCTTCATGCTTCGCCGTCTTGCAAAGCTGGAAGCAGTCTGGTAAACTACAGGCAGAACAAGAATGGAGGGTTTGCCTATGCGTCCGGGAACGAAAAAGTGTATCTTGCTGCTGCTTGCGATCCTGATGCTCTGTCTTCTCGCATGGCGGCTGACGCCGCACACGTTCGAGGAGATAACGGCTTCTGATCAGAATGCGATCACCAGCCTCGCCGGAGCCGCGACATTCCTCGGGGTTCGGGATGGCAGAGCGTACACGGAAAGCTATGCGCTGCAGAACGTTTTGCCGGAGGACACGGCGTTTGAAGGCATTCTTATGCTTCTGAACTCGACCCGCTATCAAGAGGATTTCCGCAATCTCCTGCCGTGGCCCATCGAGGCGGTCAGCGCGGGCAGAGCCTTTGACGGGCGAAGCGTCTCGCTTATGCTGGTCTGGGGGCCATCCGAAGACGAGTGCTGCAGTCTTAGCCTTTCCGACAGGCAGATCGTCGTCAGCAGACCGCACCACGACGGCTTCCTGATCTATCATCCGACAGACCCCAAGCTTCTGAATTGGCTCGCCATCTATCTGGCAAACAACGGCGAAAAGGGCTGATACGCACGGCTTCGTAGGAGTGGACGCTTCTATCCACCTGTAGAATGCATCAATCTAACAAAAAATGTTGACGAATTCGTATGCACATCCCCACGCAATAGTAGGGGCCGATGCCCACATCGGCCCATTGGGAAGTTGCGAATTCGCCGAAGATTTCCGTAAAACCCGGTACATTCTGCCGGGCCGATGTGGGCATCGGCCCCTACAACCAAATACATGGGAGCATCTGAATTCGCCGAAAATTTCTACAGAACAGCTGCATCCCGCCGGGCGGACAGAGTCGTCCGCCCCTACGCACAAATTTGAAAATCCCTCACAAAAAAATGAGCGGCAGCAGCTTCCTGCCGCATTGTCAGCCTCCCGGCGCGCCGGGAGGCTGTTACACTTCTGACCTGTTCTGCGACTATATAGGCGTCGGCTGACAATATGAAACATGGAGGAACCTGTATGGACGAACAACAGCTGCTTTCCCGCCTGCGGCACGGAGACGAGCAGGCGCTTACAGCGGTGATCACGCGGTTCAGCGCCTACGTCGTGACGGTCATTCATAATCGGAGCCGCGGTCTTCTGTCCCCAGAAGATGAGGATGAACTGGCTTCGAGCGTATTTTTCGCGCTCTGGCAGTCCTGCCGGGCCGTAAAGGCCGGGAGCATTCGCGCGTGGCTTGGGAGCGTAGCACGGAACAAGACCATCGATCGGATGCGAAGGACACGCATGGACATGCCGCTGGATGAGGAACTGGCCGGGACGGACGATTTTCTGTTGGAGGAAACCGTCAAAAAGGAGCAGGCACGGCAGCTGCGCGAAGCAGTCGCGCTGCTGCAGGAACCGGACCGTGAGATCATCCGGCGATTTTATGACCTATGCCAAACCGCGCCGGAAATTGCCAACGCGCTTGGGCTGACGCCTGCGGCGGTGCGCATGCGGCTGGTACGCAGCCGGGAAGCCATCAGAAACGAGTTATGCCGGGGAGGGTTTGCATATGAATAACATCGATACGATCCTGCAATCTGCTGATCTGCCGGAGCTTCCGGTCGAAGCGATTTCGGACGAGCGGCAGGCCAATATTTTAAGCGGCGCTTTGCAGCTCGTGCATCAGGACGCAAAAAAGCGCAGCCGCAGGCGCGTGGTGCGCATTGTGGCAGCCGCCGCGGCAGCGGTCGCGCTGCTGTGCGGAGCGGCCGCGGTCTGGCACTACGCGTCCGTTTCCAATGAAGAGAACGCCTATCGCGTAGCGGTCAAGCAAACGCTCGCAGACGGAACAACAAGAACGTATTTTAAGGATTTTACAAGCAACTCGATCCTCCGCGTCGACACAGAGGGCCGGACGGGGGGCGCCTACTGCGGCGTACAACTCGGCTGGCTGCCGGCCGCGCTGATCCCGGATCACACAGCGTATCTGTACGATGTCATCGCGAATCGAGATCCCGAGCAGCTGGACGGTATATCGGAGTCCCAGCTCGAGCTGGCAAGGAACTGCGTGTATTCGACCGACTGCCGCGCACAGGCGACATATACAGTTTCCTGCTTATCCGCCAACGAATTCGCGGGCGTCGATCTTTTTGTGGTCGGGAACGACCCGACGATCATAAAGGAGGGTATGCTGAACGGGCTATACGCATGCTGGCTCGAAACGTATGGCACGGCTCGCGGCTCGGATGTGACCAGTCACTTCCTGCTGCTCTACGACCCGGAGAAGCTTTGCGTTGTAATTTTGGGCGGCGACTGGGCAGTCACAGAGAAAATAGCGGAAAACATGACCATCGTACAGACCGGCATCCCTGCGCCGGAGCCGCAGCAGGGCATCTCCTATATCGGCGCTTTTGGTTGACATAAGATTCAATGAAGCTCCATTGCACACAACGGGAGCTATCAAGCTGGCTGAGGGGGGTTCGAACGCTGCAAATTTCAAAACACCCTGAAATTTGCACCAAATCCCCTCCGTCATTTTCTCCGAAAATGCCACCTCCCCTTATCATGCAGGGCATGACAAGGGGAGGCTTTTCTGGATGCAGGCTAGGCTTCTCTCAGGCTTCCTTTTCCAGCTTTTCTTTCGCCTTTTTCAGCGCGTTCGCAAGCTGGTCGGGACAGGAGGTTTCCTTCATGCCGCAATGAATGCCGTCAAGGCGTTCGATCACGGTATCAATATCCATGCCCTCAACAAGCTTGGAAATACCCTGCAGGTTGCCGTTGCAGCCGCCAATAAACTCGATGTTTTTTACGGTCTTGCCGTCCACGTCAAATAAAATCTCCTGTGAGCAGGTGCCCTTGGTTCTGTAGGTAAAGTGCATGATTGTTTCTCCTTTTTGTTCAGTCAAATCGCAATGCGATCCGTTTATTTTGTGAGTTCTCCGTCTTTCATGCGGAACACGCGGGTAAAGCTGCCTAAAAACTCTGGGGAATAATTGTGCATAGCAACAATCAGGATATCACAGGGCAACTGCGCGATCTGCTTTTCCAACTCAACGCGCGTTTTTTCGTCGAGGCCCGCCGCCGGTTCGTCCAGCATGACAAGGCTTCCCTTCCGCCAGAGCGTCCGGGCCAGGTCGAGCCTGCGCTCTTCGCCGCCGGAGAGAGCGTGCTCCTCGCCGCCGATCTGCGTGTCCATGGACGCGCCGCGCTCGGCGTACCATTTGGAAAGCCCGGCGTCAGCAAGCGTCTTTGTCAGCGCCTCGTCCTGCTGCGCCGTACCGGAGAACATGGTGAGGTTGTCGCGGACGGAGGCGCTGTAGACGAAGGTTTTCTGCGATAAAAGCGTGACCTGTTTACGGAAATCCTCATAGCGGTAATCACGGGACGAGCGGCCATTGATTCCATATTCCCCTTCTGCGCTGCACATGGAGGCCAGCACCTTCAAAAGCGTTGACTTCCCTGCCCCGCTCTCGCCGAGCAGCGCAATGCGGTCGCCCTTCCAGAGCGTCAGATCAATGTGCTTTAAAATCTCCCGGTCGTCTTTGCGGCAGGAAACATCTTTCAATGTAACCGTCTCGATCTGCGTCAGCGGTTTGCGGCCCCAGTTGTCCGCCTCGTCCGTCGGCGCGTCCAGAAATGCGAGGACGCGCTTGCAGACCGCCGAGGCGGCAATGGTCGAGGAATAGCGCTCGCTGATGATCTGCACCGGTCCGGCGACAAGGTTCATGAGGCCGGAGAAGGTGATGAGCAGCGGCAGCGTAATGAGGCCGCGCGCGACGAAAAACAGGCCGATCACCCATGTGCCGAGCACGACGAGATTGCCGCAGCCGTAGGCCCCCGCATACAGAATTCTGCGGATACGGCGGGAGCGGAGCTTTTTCTGGTAAAGGTTTTCGTTGGCCTCGTCATGGGCACGGTTGATGCCTGAGAAGGCGTTGAAAATTTTCAGCTGGAAGAAGCCGGAGAAGATCTGTGTGATCGCCGTCAGATAGCGGGCTTTTGCCTGCTGCTCGTTCTCCTGATGCGCCTGCAGGCGCTTTTCCGTCAGCTTCGGGAACGCCGCCGTCAGCACACTGACAGCGATCATGATCAGGGTCATGACCGGCTGGATAGCAATGGCCGAGCCGACTGCCAAAAGGAAGCAGCAGATCTGAAAATAAATTTCGCCCAGCGCCGCGACGTAATCCTGCTGGATGGTGTCCACGTCATTCTGCACAAGGGACAGGCAGGAGCCGTCGTCCTTTTCGCTTTTTTCCATATAGCTGAGCGCTTCTATTTTCCGCACAGCGTCGGCGCGGAGGTCACGGCCGACACGCTGCACAATGATATCGCGCGAATAATCCAGCAGGAAAGCGAAAAAAGTCTCAATACAGAGGTAAAACAGCGTCACGAGCGCGATCTTCCACACGCGCGAGAAGTCGCCCTCCATGGCGCTGTCGGCAAATGCGCCGAGCAAAAAGGACATGAACACGGACGAACCGGCCGCCAGAAGATTGGAGACAAGAAACAGCGCGACAGACGGGCGGTTTTTGCGGTAATAGCGCTTCATGGCGGGCCTCCTCTTCGGTTTAGTAATACTTGATCTCCGAGCGGTGCGCCTCCAGCAGATCATGCAGATATTGCTCGACATATTCCGTCATCTGCTCCGGCGGGTTCACCTTTGTAAATTCCAGTCCATGCTGCGCGCAGTATTCCTGCCCGAGCGTATCGCGCAGTCTCTGCCGCAGCATCCTGCGGGGAAGCTGCTCCGCGACCATATCGAAATACTGTTCGGTGGTGATCCCCATTTTTGTGCACCACTCCTCGATATAGCTTCGCACTTCCTCATATTCTTCGTAGTTTTTCCGCTGTCCGGCCATCTCCGCATCCACCTCTTCCTGTGTGACGGAAAGGCCGCGCTGCTCCGCCTCATCGAGCATGATGAGGTTCAACATGATCTGATCCAGTGCATCCGCGTCGCTGACGGTTTTGTCTCCTGTGACGTTGATCTGGTTTTCCTTTTCATACGCGACTTCGCTCTGCAAGATCTGTGTGTCCTTGTAGGACGCAACGACCGGATCGTCCGTTGTCTGCTTCTGGCAGGCAGTCAGGAAAAGCAGAAGAAGACACAGCGCAAGTATGGTTCGTGATCGCATGGCGTTCTCCTTTCATCATTCGGTCAGGTCGCACAGGGTTGCGTTTACATACTCTGCGAGGCGCATGGGGTCGAGCAGCACCTGACAGCCGCGGCAGCCGGCGGAAACGCCAATTTCGTCATAAAGTTGGGCCGTCTCGTCGATGTAGGTCGGGAACAGCTTTTTCATGCCAATGGGGCTGCATCCGCCGCGGATATAGCCGGTCGTGGCGAGCAAGTCTTTAACGTGGATGAGTTCGATTTTTTTGTCATGTGCGGCCTTGGCCGCTTTCTTTAAATCCAACTCACAGCATACCGGGATACAGAACACGGCGAAGCCGCCGCGCTCTCCCTTTGCGACAAGCGTTTTGAAGATCTGCTCTGGCGGCATGCCGATCCCCTCTGCTGCGTGCATCCCGTTCAGGTCGTTCTCGTCAACCTCATATTCCGCTGCGCGGTATGGAATCTTTGCTGCGTCGAGCAGGCGCATCACGTTGGTTTTTGTCATTTGGAAGCACCTCTTTCCCCGCCATTATACCTGATTTCCACGTTTCTGGCAAGGAGCAAAACGCGTGCGCATTTTTTGCGAAAATGCGTTTAAACTATCTGTATCTCTCAAAGATCATCTGTAGGGGCCGATGCCTACATCGGCCCGGCAGAATACACCATTTTTACGGTAATCTTCGGCGAATTCGCAACTTCCCAGAGGGCCGATGTGAGCATCGGCCCCCACAGCCAAACGGGCAGCTGCATGCGAATTCGCAGGTTTCTCACAAGCTATCTAACATTTTACACAGACAGGAGCATACGAATATGGGTGAAGCAAAAAAGGAAGAACAGGCGCGGCAGGAGCTGGTCGATCTTGGTGCATCGACGACGAAGACGGCGCGGGGGACGATCTACACGCTGACGATCATTGGACAGATTGAGGGGCATCAGTCGCTGCCGGAAAATATCAAGACAACAAAATACGAGCATGTCATCCCGCTGCTTGCTGCTGTGGAGGAGAGCGAGGAAATCGATGGGCTGCTGCTGCTTTTGAACACGGTCGGCGGGGATATTGAGGCGGGGCTTGCCATCGCGGAACTGATCGCAGGAATGAAAAAGCCGACCGTCTCTCTGGTGCTGGGCGGCGGGCACTCCATCGGCATTCCGCTGGCAGTGTCAGCTAAGAAAAGCCTGATTGTCCCAACAGCCAGCATGACCGTGCATCCGGTGCGCATGACGGGGCTTGTGGTCGGTGCGCCGCAAACGTATCAGTATTTCAATCAGATCCAGGAGCAGATCGTGAATTTTGTGACAAAGAATTCGCATATTTCCCGTGAGGATTTTCTGCGCTATATGATGGCAACAGACGAAATTGCAACAGACGTCGGCACAGTTTTATACGGCGAGGAAGCCGTTTCCTCGGGGTTAATGGACGCAATCGGCTCGCTTTCCGATGCGCTGAGCTTGCTGCATCGTCAAATTGACCGGCGCAGAAAGCGTGAGAAATCCCAAAACCAGTAATTCTTGCGAATTGACAGCGGCGGTGTGCTGTGCTAAAATGCGCACGATGCGAGCGGTGGAGTCTGTCATAGGCGCTGGGAAGCGTCCTATTCGCATCGGAGCGTGTATAGCTTTTGGCAGAACCATGACTGTGGTTCTGCCGTTTTGTTTTACAGGAGGAATTGGGAATGAGAAAAACGAAGATCGTCTGTACCATCGGTCCGGCCAGCAGTTCGGAGGAAGTCTTTGCGGATATGTGCAAGGCAGGCCTCAACGTTGCACGGCTGAACTTTTCACACGGAACGCATGAAGAGCATCAGCAGAAATTCGACATGATCCGCAAGGTGCGAAAGAAACTGGACCTTCCGGTTGCCATCATGCTCGACACCAAGGGGCCGGAATTCCGCATTCGCACGTTTAAAAATAAGAAGATCATGTTGAAGGACGGCGATCTGTTC
>ERZ773235.2722-NODE-2722-length-13957-cov-2.555963_pt1 | contig 13957 bp, 10 predicted proteins | sample MGYA00580522_ERZ773235 | MGnify/ENA primary metagenome ERZ773235 (study PRJEB29015, sample SAMEA2737797) | human gut metagenome | biome: human gut; feature: human-associated habitat; material: faeces | place: China | collected 2012 ...
TTCTCAATATCGAAGATTATTTGCGATTATTTGTGATGAAATTTATATTGATTGATATCAATCCATATAAATCCGCAAATCTCACCATTCATGCCGTTGATAAGCGATACGAGTGGTGTCGGACGGCCTGTCAAGCAACTGAATCAAGCCGCAGCGCGCGAAACCATTCGATTCGAGCACATGCTGCATGGCCTTGTTGTTGGGATGCGTATCCGCGCGCACATTGCCGTAATGTTCGATGCACCAGTTGATGCAGTCCTTCGCCGCACCCTTGGCGAGACCCGACGAGGCGATCCGGTGGATGGTCACATACGGATCGTCATCCAGCCAGGCACCATCGATATTCACATACGTCGGGTCGATGCCCGGACACAATGCGAACTGGGCGAGCACACGTTCCTCGCCATCAACCGTATCGACCAGCAACACGGTGCGTTGCGATTCGACATCGTCACGAACCACTTCCTCACGAGGGAACTTATCACCCCACTGCGTGGGATTGCCATTGGAGGCCATCAACTTGCGGGCATGCTCATAAATCTTCAGCATGGTCGGCAAATCAGCCATAGTGGCGCGACGGAACCGCCGTTCAGAGGTAATGACGCTCTCCTCACCCATCTCGTTCACCTTTGCATCACCTTGTCTTCTTCCGAGCGTCAAAAATACCATGCCCACGGCACAGTATTCGCAATATGCCCGAAAAAAGACGTGCAATCGCACGCAAATCAGACCAGACGGCGCTCAAACGCGTCAGAGCTGATGCCCTTGGCGAGAATATCCTTGCACCATTCCTTCGCCGTGAACAGGCTATGGTCGCGGTAATTGCCGCAGCTTTCGATGGTGGTGGCAGGAACGTCATCCCATGTGGCCTCGTATGCGATGAATTCCAACGCCTCCTTCAACGCGCGAGCCACTTCTTCCGTGGAATGCTCGCCCCATGTCAGCAGGTGGAAACCGGTACGGCAGCCGAACGGGGAACAATCGATATAACCGTCGATACGTTCACGCAACAGCACCGCAATCGTATGTTCGATGGTGTGCAGGCCACCGGTCGGAATCGCATTCTCATTCGGCTGTACCAAACGCAAATCATAATTGGAAATCACATCGCCATTCGGACCGGTCTGCGTGTCGATATAACGCACATACGGAGCCTTCACCTTGGTGTGGTCGAGCTGGAAGCTTTCCACAACCGGCTTGTCTTCTGCCATCATCAATCCTTTCTTCAACAACTGTTCGTCTCTACTGTCGCCGTTTTGCCGGCATACGTCAACCTCACCGCCATACATGTTGCCGATAACGTGTTACGTATCATATAAAACGTATGGTTTTGCAATAATCGATACGCTTATTCCTCAAGCTGACACGTCACCTGATTCATGCAACGAAATCGCGGATCACTTCCATGAACCGTTCGCCATACGCTTCCAATTTGAGCGCACCAACGCCATTGACTTGCGAGAATTGCTCGCCGGTGACCGGCCTGATACGCACCATGTCGCGCAGCGTTTTATCGGAAAAGACGATATACGGGGGTTTACCGAGTTCGCGGGCGATGTCAAGCCGCAACGCACGCAGTTTGGCGAACAATTCCTCGTCTCCGTCGCCCGGCACATACGATCCCATAGTCTGAGAGCCTGCGGACGGCGATTCTGCACGTTTCGCAGCGTGCTTCCGTTCGATCTTTTTGATTTCATAATGAAAATTCGGCGCGACCGTTTCCGCCGCACGTTCACCGAAGCGAACGATCGGCATGGAACCTTCCGAAATGGAAAGAAAACCATCCGTCGCCATCTGGCTGAGCACGTCACGAATCTGCGCCTCCGAAGTCGCGCTCAACATGCCGTACGTCGGCAGATCGGCAGGATGAAGATAGTTCAAATCCTGCGCTTTCGACCCTCGCAGCACTTTGACGATCTTCCCCGAACCGACCTTCTGGTTCACGTCATGCACGCAGCGGCTGATGGCCCGAGCGATATCCGTGACGTCAACGGTTTCAAACGTATTCCCGCAGTTTGTGCATCCTCCCACGCATGTGCCGTCATCACGGACGGCCGCTCCCCCGGCCTCACCGAAATACCTGGTCATATACTCGTGCAGACAATCCGTGGTACGGCAATAACCGATCATGGCGTTGAGCAGACGCCGTTTCGACGCACGCACGACCTCCTGCTCTTCGGCAGTCAAACGCTCGTTCTCATAATCCGAATCAAGCAGCCTTCGCCTCGTAGCAATATCAGACTCGTTCCACAGCAACGTGCACCGGCTCGGCTCGCCGTCGCGCCCCGCACGACCGGCCTCCTGATAGTACGCTTCGATCGATTCCGGCATATTATGGTGAATCACATAACGCACGTTCGACTTGTCGATTCCCATGCCGAACGCATTCGTGGCAACCACCACAGGCACACGGTCGGTTACGAAATCACGTTGTGCCCGTTCCCTCGTTTCGGCCGACATACCGCCATGATAGGCGACTGCGACCATGCCAAGTCGCGTCGCATCCTCACCTTTCGTAGCACGCAGCTCGCACACGGCGATATTCAACGATTCGGCAAGCGACTCCACTTCCTTGCGGGTCGCGCAATACACGATGCCGGATTCGTCAGGATGATCCGCAATATATGAAGCCACCCACGAAGCCTTATATTTCCTTTCCATCCTGATCACATCGAAATACAGGTTGGCCCTGTCGAAGCCGGTGACGGTGACGGACGGATCGCGCAATCCGAGAATTCCGATAATATCGCGACGCACCCGTTCCGTCGCGGTCGCAGTGAATGCGGCAACCGTCGGACGGGTCGGCAATGCCTTCAGAAAATCGCCGATACCAAGATATGACGAACGGAAATCCTGACCCCATTGCGACACGCAATGCGCTTCGTCAACGGCGACCAGAGAAATCGGCACACGACTGGCGAACGTGCGGAAACGTTCGGTTTCCAAACGTTCCGGAGCCACATACAGCAGTCTGATCCGTCCCGACAACGCCTGCGCGAACACCAGATCCTGTTCGTCGGGACTTTGCGTGGTATTGATGAACGCGGCTGGAATGCCCACGTCGTTGAGCGCGTCGACCTGATCGCGCATCAACGAGATCAACGGGGAAATGACGATGGTCATGCCCGGAAGAAGCGTGGCAGGAATCTGGTAGCAGATCGACTTGCCAGCGCCGGTGGGCATGACGCCGAGCGCATCATGGCCTTGGATAATCGCATTGACTATGCCTTCTTGACCGGGACGGAAGGCGTCATATCCGAAGTAGGTGCGTAGGGCGTCACGCGCCGACGTAAACTCTGTCATACGCAGCAGTCTAGTATCAAACCGCTTCTACTCGGTGCGGAGGGCGGTGGCGGGATCCTGCTTGGAGGCGCCACGACTTGGGATGAGGCCGCCGATCAGGGTGAGCACTACGCTGAGAATCACCAGAGCGATGGCATTACCGACCGGCAGCACGGCACTGACCTCGGTGGTACCCATGAAGTGGTGCAGCACGCTGTTGATCGGGAAGTTGAGCAGCACGGTGGCACCAACGCCGATCAGACCGGCCAGCAGGCCGATAATGCCGGTTTCCGCGTTGAATACGTTCGACACATTGCGTTTGGATGCGCCCATGGCGCGCAGAATACCGATTTCCTTGGTACGTTCCAGCACGGAAATATATGTGATAATGCCGATCATGATCGACGAGACCACCAATGACACAGCCACGAAAGCGATCAGCACATAGGTGATGACGTTGATGATGGTGGTTACCGAGTTCATCATCAGACCAACGTAGTCGGTGTAGGTGATCTTGTCTTTTTCCTTGGCGGTCTTATTGTATTCGTCGATGGCGTCGTTGATGGAATTCTTGTCTTCGAAGCTGTCGACGTAAATGTTGATGGAGCTTGGTGCGTCACGGCTGACCACGCCGAAATCAGCGAGATTGTCGTTGTAGGAGCCGGTGGACACGTACTGGTTGTAGATGGCGACCAGCGTGGCCTCGTCGGCGGTGGCGATATAGGCGTCGAATTGGTCGGCGAGCTGCTGTTCGCCCATCTGAGCCATGGCCGCGGCCTGCTGGGAGTCACCTCCGGATGCGCCTGCGGCCGCCATCATGTTCTGCGCCATCTGCGCCTTGCTGCTTACGCCGAGGGATGCGACGTAATCGCGGGCATCCTGAGCTTTGGTGGCATCGTCGGACGGCGAGAACGTCATGCCGTTGAGCACATTGTGATCTTTATCGGACCGCTGTTCGGTGACGATTTCACTGGATTCGGCACGGTCGATCAGCTCATTGGTCAGAGCACGCGTATAGCCCACACCGGAGGAAAGCGGGGTTGCGTCAGCATCCTCTACCGGCTTAACCACGCCCACGATCTTCAGATCGATGGCCTTGTCGGAGTCGATCAGCGCATTAATCTGGTCCACATCGTCGCCCACGTACGTCCAATGGCCGTTATCGCCTTTGACATACTGGTCGCAGGCCGGCAGCAGCTTCAGCGTGCGGTCGATAACGTCGGAATAGTCAATCTTCTTGGTATCGGTTTTCACATCGTCGCCGGAATTGAGCTGGTTCATCATATCGTGGTATTCACTGGCGGATTTGAGGCCTAGCTCATACACAGCGGTTAACGACAATGAATTGTTCTCGTCAAGTACGAGTACAACCTCGTTCTTGTTCTTTGGCCAGGATCCTTCGACTACCTCATAATTGTCGGAAATGACCTTGCCGACGTTCTTTTTGCCATCAGCGCTTGGCATGATCTCATGGAACGAGCTCGGTGCAGCATTCTGGTCGGTTTTACCCGTGAGCATGCTCACGCGCGTCGACGTAAAGGTGGATGAGTCGGCAGACATCAGCGAACCGTCCGCCATCTGGTCGGCCATCGATTTGGTGCCGGTTTTGCCCACCGTCACACCATCGGCGTTGACAAGCGTGCCGTCTGGATCGTGTGAGAATACGGAGAACCTCGTATCATACGAATACTGGATTCCCGCGGAACCGATATACCGATTGATGTCACTGTCCTTATTATCAAGGTATTTCTTGAACGCGCTCAGATTGTTTTCGGTAATGCTGCTGGTCATCGAAGCGGTGCCCTTGATGGCGGCATCATCCGGATAAATCGCGTCGCTCTTATGCTTCTTGCCTTGATTGTCCGCACTCTGCTGGCCGGAAGTCATCATGCTGGTCAGGTCGAAGGTCTGTTCGTCGATGCTGATCGGGTAAGCAGTCATCGTCTCGCGCTGAATATTGTCGATATAAGTGTTCACGCCTGCCGAAACGGACATGATCAATGCGATGCCGATGATGCCGATGGATCCTGCGAATGCCGTAAGGAACGCACGGCCCTTCTTGGTGCGTAAATTGTTGAAGCTCAATGCCAACGACGTGCCGAACGACATGGATACGCGGCCCATGGTCTTGTGCACGGAAGCGGTAGCCGTTTCGTTCTGGGCTGGTTCGAACGGGTCGGAGTCGGAACGAATCACACCGTCCTTGAGCTCCACAATGCGCGTGGCATACTGGTAGGCCAGTTCGGGGTTATGCGTCACCATCACCACGAGGCGGTCTTTGGCGACCTCTTTGAGCAGATCCATGATCTGCACGGAAGTGTCGGAATCAAGCGCACCGGTCGGCTCGTCGGCGAGCACGATGTCCGGATCGTTCACCAATGCGCGCGCAATGGCCACGCGCTGCATCTGACCGCCGGAAAGCTGGTTCGGCTTTTTGTTGACATGCTCGCCCAAACCCACTTGTTCAAGCGCCTTGCGCGCACGCTCTCGACGCTCCGAATGCGATACGCCCGAAATGGTTAGGGTAAGTTCCACATTCGACAGAATGGTCTGATGGGGAATGAGATTGTAGCTCTGGAACACGAAACCGATGGTGTGGTTGCGATAGGAGTCCCAATCACGGCTTTTGTATTGTTTGGTGGAAATGCCGTTGATCACCAGATCGCCGGAATCATAGTGGTCAAGTCCGCCGATGATGTTGAGCAGTGTGGTTTTGCCGGAGCCGGAAGGTCCGAGAATGGCCACGAATTCGCTGTCACGCAGGTTAAGGCTGACGTTATCCAGCGCCCGCTGCACGAAGTCGCCGGTTTTATACTGTTTGGAGATACCTTGAATTTGCAGCATGCCGCCTCGTCTCGATAATCATGGGCGTTCGATTCCACAGAGAATGCGCTGGTAGATGAACACGAACGTTGTCGAAAGTATTATATGGCAAACCCTCGCTATAAGCAGATTCGAAATAGCATAATATACGCTTTTGGCGAATCCGATGGCGAGGATTTATGCACGTTCTGCCTTTTTGACTGATTACACAAAATCGTAACGAGGCTGCGATCTTATCTCAAACACGACGAAAAGCCTGTTCCAAATCTGCGATCAAATCGTCAGCATCTTCAAGACCGACGGAAAGTCGCACAAGATTGGCGGGCACTTCCAGCGTGGTACCGGCGACGGAAGCATGGGTCATGGCGCCCGGATGCTCAATCAGGGATTCCACGCCGCCCAACGACTCGGCCAGGGTGAACACTTCCGTGGCACCGGCGAACTTCTTTGCCGCTTCGAATCCGGCTGCGATCTGCACGGAGATCATGCCTCCGAATCCGCCATGCATCTGTCGTGCGGCAATCTCGTGGCCTGGATGGGATTCCAGTCCCGGGTACCATACGCGTTCCACTTCAGGGCGGGTTTCCAACCATTGCGCCACCTTCATGGCGTTACGGCTGTGCTGCTTGACGCGCAGATCCAACGTTTTGAGGCCACGAATGTCAAGCCAGGAGTCGAACGGAGATGGCACGGCTCCGGCCGCGTTCTGCAGGAACGCCACTTCATCGCGGATTTCCCTGTCGTTGAGCACCACCGCTCCGCCGACCACGTCGGAATGGCCGCCGATGTATTTGGTGGTGGAATATACGACCACGTCGGCGCCATCCGACAACGGATGCTGCAATACCGGGGATGCGAAGGTGTTGTCCACCACCACTTTGGTGCCATGCGCGTGAGCGACCGCTGACGTGGCCGCGATATCAGTGATGTTGAGCAGCGGATTCGACGGGGTTTCCACCCAAATGTACCGGTACTGCTTCTGGCTGAGCGCCACGGAAACGGCCGCCGTGTCGGTGATGTCCACCACGTCAAGACCGACGCCCCACGGCACGAACACCTTGGAAAGCAAACGGTAGGTGCCACCATATACGTCATTGCCCAGCAGAATATTGTCTCCCGGCTTGAGGGTGGCACGCAACAGCACGTCGATGGCGGCCAGTCCGGAAGCGAAACTCAGCGCGTAGTTCGCGCCTTCGACCGCTGCAAGCTGTTCGTCGAAGGAATTGCGGGTCGGATTGATGGAACGGCTGTAATCATAACCGTTGCGCAGGCCGCCGACACCGTCCTGCTTGAACGTGGACGTCATATAAATAGGAGTGACCACGGCTCCGGTGGTCGGATCGGGCTCCTGACCTGCGTGAATGGCGCGGGTGGCGAGTGCAGTGGCGTTCAGGGCTTCGGTGTTGGTCGAGATGGTCATGATGGGAACTCCTTGAAAATATCGAATGGTTTGGGTTGAACGAATGATGGGCATGATCGTGAAACAGCTGATCGGTGGTCTACAGATACCGCTCCGCAAGACTTGGCTTGGACGTGCGTTCCACAACGTCGGCGAATCCGTTGGCACGCATCCAATCGTCGTTGAAGATCTTTTCCATATAGCTGCGACCGGAATCCGGCAGCAACACCACGACCAGCTGGTCTTCGTCCAAATCGTGCTCGCGTGCGTATTTAAGCGCTGCCGTAACGGCCATGCCGGACGAGCCTCCGACCAGCAGACCTTCTTCCGCAGCCAAACGGCGGGTCATTTCGAATGCTTCGGCATCGTTGACCTGCACGATTTCGTCGGGAAGTTCACGGTCGAACGCTTTCGGATAGAAATCCTCGCCCACGCCTTCGATGCTGTACTGATGCACGTCGTTCGGATTGGAATAGATGGATCCTTCCGGGTCGGCGCCGATCACTTGTACTGCGCCGTCGGAAGCTTCCTTCAGGTAGCGTCCGGTGCCGGAAATGGTGCCGCCAGTGCCGATGCCCGCCACGAAATGCGTGACCTGATGGTCGCTGGCTTCCCAGATTTCCGGACCGGTGGTGTGGTAGTGGCTTTCCGGTCCGTTCGGGTTGTCGTATTGGTTCGGGCGGTATCCGCCGGGAATCGCTTTGGCGAGGCGTTCCGCCACCTGGTAGTAGGAGCGCGGATCATCCGGACCAGCATCGGTAGGGGTTACCACCACTTCTGCACCATAGGCGCGAAGCACCGCACGCTTGACTTCGGAAACCTTGTCTGGCAGGGTGAAGATGGTGCGGTATCCGCGCTGCTGGGCCACGAGGGCAAGTCCTACGCCGGTGTTGCCGGAGGTCGGTTCCACAATCACACCGCCCGGCTTGAGTTCGCCGCTACGTTCGGCCGCGTCGATGATGCGTTCCGCAATGCGGTCTTTGGAGGAGCCGCCAGGATTGAAATATTCGACTTTGACTGCGATGGTGGCTTTGATGCCGTCGGTCACGTGGTTGAGTTTGACGAGCGGAGTGTTGCCGATGAGCTCGGAAAGGGAGTTGTGGATGGTCATGTCGTTTCCTTGCGAAGAGTGATTTCCGTTGGCTTCCGATGAATGATTTCGTTGTTTTGATTTCGAGAAGCTCGCGTTTATCACTTGCAATGATTTGAAACGGGACATGTGATGGTGTTTTCGCTGCGGTTCATCCACATATGCCGCGTAATACCAACCGCGTAAGGCACTGGTTATGGGATGATTTCTGCGATACTCTGGCATGCAACGCAAGTTGCGTATGCCGAAAAAGAATGCCCTGTCTCAAGTTATGCTTCGATGAACCACGCGCCCCTCGGGCGGTTGGTCAGCGACAGCAACAACAAGAGAAATTGAACATGGCTCACACAATAGCACACGTAACGACATCGGCGTGTCTTACCTGTTCATATAGCGGCAAAAAAGCCTGCAATCATGCGGATTTCAACATGATCGCAGGCTTTTTGCGCAGTGTCACAAATCAGAGCGAAGCCGCGTCCAGCAATCGTTTGGTGTAATCGCTGGTCGGATGGTGCAACACGGTTTCCGTAAGTCCGCATTCCTCAACGCAACCGTCGTGCAACACCATAATGCGATCTGCGATATGCTGCACCACTCCCAAATCGTGTGACACCATGATCAGCGCCATATCAGGTTCGCCGCTACGAATCGCAGCGAACGATGCGAGAATCTGCGTTCGTGCGGCCACGTCGACGGCGCTCATCGGCTCGTCGGCAAGCAATACTTTCGGATGATCCGCAATGGCACGTGCGATGGCCACGCGTTGCGCCTGACCGCCAGAGAGGTCCACGGGGAACCGATTTTCATATGCGGCAGGGTCGAGACTCACCATGCGGAAGGCTTCCGACACGCGTTCCGCAATCCGTTCCTGCGACCAATCAGGGTGATGCAACCGCAATGGTTCGGCAACGGATCTGCCGACCCTCCAACGCGGATCCAACGAGCCGAATGGGCTTTGGAACACCAATCCGCAGCTACGCCGCAGTTCGCCGGCGACTTCGCCTTGCACAGGCTTGCCGAAATACGTAATCTCGCCCGTTTCAGCGTGTTCGAGCCCCAGCAATACTCGTGTAAGGGTGGTTTTGCCGGATCCGGATCCGCCGATCACCGCAAGGCACTCCCCCGAACGTACGTCGATATCAACATCGTGCAGCACCTGACGACGCTGTTGTTTCGCACCGTAGTATTTGCTGATGCCGCGACCTTGCAGCATTGTGGTTTTTTCGTTTTCGCCCGTCACAACCGTTCTCCTTATTTGGTTTCGGCATCGATCCGCAACGACAGCGCACGTGCCGAAGTCACCAATTGCGAAGCGACTTTAGTGTGCGGCGACTGCAGGATATCGGCGGTTTGTCCTGATTCGGCAACACGTCCATCAGCAAGTACATAACAGCGTGTGGTTGCATGATTGAGTACCGCGAAATCGTGGGTGATGAAGAGCATGGATGCGCCGGAATCGTCCACCAACGATGCCAGCAGATCGACGATCTGCCGTTGCGTGATCGAATCCAGCGCGGTGGTTGGCTCGTCGGCGATAATCAGGCGCGGCGACGTGACCAATGCGGCCGCGATGCCGACGCGCTGCTGTTGTCCGCCGGAAAGTTCATGCGGATATTTGTTCAGCACATCTTCCGGCAGCCTGACTTTGGCGAACATTGCTTTGACACGGTCCAACCGTTCGTCACGGGTCAGATCGTAATGCAAACGCAGTGGCAGCGCGACCTGCTGCGCCACGGTCATCACCGGATTCAATGCGGCGGAAGGATTCTGGAACACCATGCCCACATAACGGCCACGCAGATCGGCGATCGCTTGATCCGACGCTCCGACGATTTCAGTACCACCCATGTCAATACTGCCGGAAACCTGTGCGGAAAGCGGCAGCAAGCCCATGATGGATTTGGCGATCATGGATTTGCCGGAACCGGACGAACCGATCAAACCCACACGTTCACCGTCGGCGATGTCCATATCGACATCATGCACAATCGGCATTCCATTGATGACGATATTGAGATTACGGATGCTGACGCTCATGCGCGTTCCTCCGATTCAACATGGGTGGCTTCACCTTGCCGCAATGCCGGATTCGTCAGCGGATCGATGGCGTCACGCAACGCATCGCCAAACAGATTCAGCGCTATCACCATCAAGGTGACCACCAATCCCGGCCACACCACAGCCATCGGATAAATGCTGATGAATTTCACGGACGTGGCAAGCGAATGCCCCCAACTGGGCACTCCCGCACCGACGCCAACACCCAGATACGTCAATCCAGCCTCCGCCAAGAGCGACGTGCCCGCACTCATCGACAGCTGAACGCATAACACCGGAACCGTATTCGGCACAATATGCGTGAAAAACACGCGTAACGAACTCGCACCCGACCACAAAGCCGATTCCACATAGTCAGAACGTGCGGCGAGCATGGCCGCGGGGCGTAGAATACGCGCCAAATTCAGCCCGTATGCAAGTCCGCATGCGGCGATGATCACCGCTGCCGACGCGCCGAACGGCACGGAAAGCATCAAGGCGATCAGCACTGTTGGAATGGAAATCAACGCATCCACCACAACCACCGACGTGGAAGCCAATGCGCCATGGCGAGACACCATGGCCGCCACCAGCAGCAGGCCGATGGCCGCGGCAACCACCACGGTAAGCAGTGCGATCGCAAGATTCGTACGGGAACCGGCCATCAGCCAGCTCAACACATCAGCGCCAACACCATCAGTACCCAACATGTGAGCGCCGGACGGCGAAGCCCACGTGTTGAATCCGTCAGTATCAAGCAGCGAATATGGCGTCCACACCAGCGAAATAGCCGACACAACCAGCCATATCGCAAGCATGATCAGCGAATACTTGCCACCAGCGGTACGCCATATGGAGGGAATCACGGTTTTCACAGCGTTTTTCGAAGTAGTTTTCTCAGCAGACTGTTTCATCATGCAAGCACCTCCCCCGACACCAATCCGGCATCTTTCAGACGCGGATCAAGCGCACGATGCACCACATCAACCACTAATCCAAGCAAGAGGAAGAACGTAGCCAACAGGAACAATTCGCTCTGCACTGCAATCAGATCTCGATTGCCAACATCGGTGACCAGCATGGTGCCAAGCCCCGGAAGCGCGAACAGATTCTCAACCACCATTACACCGGTGACCATCTGGGCGAACGTCAAACCGATCACCGACACCAATTGCGGTGTGGCAAGACGCAAAGCGACGCGCAATACCGCCTGTTTGCGGGTCATGCCGCATGCCATGGCCATGTCAACCGCCTGAGACGAGGCCTTGTCCCCCACGGCGGCACGCGTGTAACGCATAATGGACGCGCCTGCGGTAACGCCGGTGGCGAGCGCCGGAAGTATCAAAGAAGCCAACGCCTGCAAGGGCGCGCCCCAGCCATTATCGGGAAAACCTTGAGCAGGCAGCAATCCCAACAGTCCTGAACCGCGTGAGAACAGCAGAATCAACAGCAATCCGCCCCATAATGCGGGAATGGCGCCGGCAACAATCGCAATACCGTGACAAAGCCCACGCAAGCGGGCATTACGGGTCAGCACAGCAGCGCAACCAAGCGGCAGGCCGATCGCCAATGCGATCAGCAAACTCACGATGATCAGTGGAAACGTTACCGAAGCACGAGACGCAACCTGTGCCGACACCGCTTTGCCTCCGATGGTGGACACACCAAGATCGCCATGCAGCAATCCCAGCATCCAATCGCCGTATTGCGCCACGTACGATTTGTCCAAGCCAAGTTCGGTACGAAGCGACGCGATACGTTCAGGGGCTGCGTTCGTTCCTGCGATCACCGCAGCCACATCGCCCGGCAGCATGCGCAACAGCACGAACACCAGAAGCGACAGACCGAACAGGGCCACGACGAACAGTCCCAGCCGTTTGACTACAAATCTCATAGTTGAACCACCATTGGTCTATCGCTCGATCCGTGCGTTTGCAGCGATACGCACCTATTCACCGTCATTACCCTATCCAACAATATCGCGCCAACGTGTGGCGGTGCCGCAACGATGCCGCTGCAAACACCGCCACACATCAGTTTTCATCACTTGTTTTCCGCCGATTTTCCATCGTTTTTCGTCGATTCACCGCGCCTTGGTGATCTGCCACAATGGCAGCACCGTCTGGCTCAGCTTGCTGGGGAATCCCTGCACGTTCTTGTGGTATGCCACCGTCACACGATAGCCGAACAGCCAGTCGGCGGGGGCATCCTCGCTTACTGCTTTCGCAGCCTGCTTCAGGTAGTTTGCACTGGATTCCTCATCGGTGGCGGCGAGCGCCTTGGCATACAGTTCTTGGGCTTGCTTGCCGTCGTAGTGGAAGTAGTAGTCGGGCGTGGTCCACTTGTAGAAGTCGTGGCTTTCGGCGTGGTCCACCAACGAAAGTTCATAGTCGCCGTTGGCGTGCACGTCTTGCAGCCATGTGGAGAATTCCACGTAGTTGATGCTGAGATCAATGCCGATTTTGGCGAGCTGGCTACGCAGTTGGTCGCCGAGTTCCGTGCCGTACGTGTTGGCGTAGGTGAGGGTGAGTTTCAGCGGATTATCGGTGGAATAGCCGGCTTCAGCCATGAGTTCCTTGGCTTTGTTCACATCGTACGGGTACAGGTCGGTCAAGTCCTCATAGCCCGGGTCCACGGATGGGATCGGCCCGCCGAGCGCATAGTCGACGTTACCGCGCGAAGCGATGATTTCCTCATGGTTGATGCCGTAACGGATTGACTGACGCACGCGCTTGTCGGCAAGCTTGCTGTTCGCGCAGTTGAAGGCGAGCACGTATTTGTCGCTGCCGTCCGCCGCGGACACCTGATACGTGTTGGTGTCAAGCGATTTGGCGAGCGTGGCGTTCACCGGGGAAAGCACGTCGACTTCGCCGCTTTTCAGCGCGTTGACGGCTGCGTTATCGTCGGTGAGGAATTTGATGATCACGTTTTCGGTTGCGGCCTTGTGTGCGCTTCCCCAATACTTCGGGTTGGCTTTGAGCGCCATTTTGCTGGCGGAATCGAAGGATTCCACCGTGTACGGGCCCGATCCGACGGCTTCGGTTTTCGCGTTGTATTCGGCGTCCTTATCGAACACCAGGCCGGGGCGTCCGGTCAGGTACCACAGCAGGTTGGAATCGGGGGTGCTGAGCGTGAGCTTCACGGTGTCGCTATCGACCGCTTCGGCTTTTTCGAGGCTTTCGACCTGATTGGCGTTGTAATACTGCTGTTCTTTGAGCTGGTTAATGGACCAGGCCACATCTTCGGCGTCCAACGTGTCTCCGTTGGAGAAGTTCATGTTCTCGTTGAGATGGAACGTATACGTTGTGCCGTCGTTGGAAATATCC
>ERZ773235.2729-NODE-2729-length-13935-cov-3.870533_pt1 | contig 13935 bp, 13 predicted proteins | sample MGYA00580522_ERZ773235 | MGnify/ENA primary metagenome ERZ773235 (study PRJEB29015, sample SAMEA2737797) | human gut metagenome | biome: human gut; feature: human-associated habitat; material: faeces | place: China | collected 2012 ...
CCTCCTGGAAATCTTATAATTATAGAACTTTCTCCTGTTACCCTAGCTACTTTTTCCTTGATTTTTTCTATATCTTTAAAAAAGTTTGTGGTTGATGAATAAACATATTTATAATTATGACTTGCTGTATGAAGTCCAATTGTATGTCCCTCATCATACATTCTTTTAATTAGATAATCTGTATTTATCTTATCTGTTAAAAAGAAAGTTGCCTTTACATTTTCTTCTTTTAAAATATCTAAAAGCCTAGCAGTTGTATCAACACTTGGACCATCATCGAAAGTTAAATAAATAACTCCCGGAGTACCTGTTGTTACACTTGAAAAACATTTTTTAGGTGTATAAACAGTTACTTTTCTTACCTCTTTAGCTTCATTGCCACTTTTATCTTTTACTTTATATATAACTTCATAAGTTCCTTCTTTATAAATATTTATATTATTAGTTACTTCAACCTTTGAAGTTAAATCACTATCACAATTATCTGTAACTGTATACCCTTGTTCATTATATTTATTATTAATCTTTAAATTAACTGAAGACCCTTTAAGTTTAATAATTGGACTTTCTTTATCAACATTAGTAAATATTCTTTCTTTAGTTATAACATTATTACTAGAATCTTTTACTTTATATATTATTTTATCATCTGTTATTTCTTTTTCTACTTTAGATGTTAAATCACCATCATAATTATCAATCGCTGCATACCCTTCTTCTTTATAAGATTTTGAACAGTTATCAATTTTTGTTTTTCCCATAAGTTCTAGATTTGGTGAAGTTGTATCTACAATATTTACTATTCTTATTTTTTCTTTTATTTCTTTATGATCCTTATATTTATAAAAAACATAATATGTTCCTATTTTAGATGTATCAACATTATTTGAAACTTCTAAAACTTTTCTATTAGTCAAATAACCCTGTTCATTATATTTACTATTTACTTCAAGGGTTAACTCTTTATCTCCTTTTAATTTAAAAAAAGGAACAAGTAAATACATCAATAAAAACACTATAAAAATTATTCCTATTACTCCTAAAATAATAATTTTCTTCATATCTTTACTTCTTTTTTCCATATTTACTTTATTCCTTTCTAAAATCTAACTAACGGCCTCCGCCGCCTCCACCACCAAATGATGAAAATCCTCCTCCACCTGCTGAGAATCCGCCACCTCCGGCATTGTAATTATTCGCAGCACTTCTTGCACTAGAAGCAGCATTAACAACATTATTAGATAAATTATTTAAAATAATTACATCCATTATATCTAAATTAGAATTTCCATCATTATACGTTACAACTTCAGGGTAATAGTCTTTAAATTGACTAGCAACTTCTTTAGCTATACCAAATATTTGAGCATATATCAAATATTCTTTCCAAAGTTTAACTTCAATTACTTGTCTTTCTTTTATTCTTGAAAATTCATTTAGGAATTTCTTTAATCCTGCAAGACGTATTGCTTCATCTTTTAAAGCATCTTTTATTAAATATTTACTACCTTTTTTCTCTACTAAACCTCTATTAATATAATTAGTTCTACCTAATTTTTCAGCATCTTTTATCCAATTGAATAACTTATTATAATTCTTTCTACTCCACTTTTCTAATTCTTTTTTCTCTAATATATAGTCTTTACTAGCAGAAGTTAAATATTCATATAATTTTTCTTCTACATTATTAGAAAAAGTTAAACCTTGTTTTAAATAAATATCTTTACTCTTACCATTTTTACTATCTTTCATTTCTATTTTATCTTCAAGTAACCATTTAAGTAAAATAGCTCCGAAAAAATCAGTATCTTTTTTATTTAATCTATATACACAAGATAAGAAATAAGCATTAAATTCATTTTTATCACATGGAATATCTCTAAAATTATTTATTTCTTTAATTTTTATTTTTTGACCTAAACTTTCGAATTTATATTCATTAGCACTTGCTATAGCAATAGCTACTATTGCAAAAATAAATATTAAAGTTCCTAAAGTTATAATAATACCAAGGATATCTTCTTTTTCACTATAATCATAATCAAAAGTTCCATCTTCGGCTTTATTATAAACTTCATCAAAATCATCAAAAATATCATATCTATTATTTTCATCTACATTAAACATTCCAAGAGGAAATTTAACTAATAAAACAGCATAATCACCCTCTTCAAGTAAAGTATTTTCTTCATTAGACATATAAATTTTACCATTATTTACATAAGCATATCCTTTATAGCCATAACCCCATACATCAATATTTTTATTAAAAGCATTTGGTCCAGTTAATACTAAACTAAAGTTTTTTGGAGGTGGTGTCATATCCATGTTTATAACTTGATAATAAATAACTAAAGCATCATTAGTTTTGAAAACAAAGTTACTAATATCATATGTAAGCTTAAAAACATGTCTTCCCATGCTTCCTTTACCAAAACATAACTCTATTCCTTCATCAGTATAATTAATTCCATTTTTATTCTTTTTATCATTTAAACTAGCATGAATATTCCAATTATCTAAATATGTAAACAAAGTATCATTTTCATATACTTTAAAATTAGTAACTTCCATGTTACCCAAATTATACATACCCTTATAAAATTCAGTACCCATATTAGCTTTAACATCCCATATTTCTTCAACATGAGCATTACCAGAATTATCTAACGTTATATTAACATCTATTCTGTTAATCACATCATCTTTAGCAAATACTAATGTAATACTAGCTAAAAATGTTAGCAAAAAAACCACAAAATATTTAATTCTTTTCATAAACTCTCCCTATTAAAAAAGCTTACCAAAGTAAGCTTTATATTAAAATTTTACTTCTGGTGTTTTCTTATCTTCTTCAGAAGTTTCAAAGAATGTTGCTTTTTTAAATTTAAATATACTTGCAACTATATTAGAAGGTACCATTTCAACTTTATTATTATAAGTTAAAACTGTATCATTATAAAATTGTCTAGCATAAGAAATTTTATCTTCAGTATCTTTTAAATCATTTTGTAATGACATAAAGTTTTCATTAGCTTTTAATTCAGGGTAACTTTCACTTAAAGCAAATAATTTATTAAGAGCTTTAGTTACTTCCCCACTTGCTTTCATTTCTTCTTCAGGAGTTGATGCCGCTACATAAGTATTTCTAGCAGCAATTACTTCTTTTAAAGTATTATTTTCATGTTTAGCATATCCTTTTACAGTTTCTACTAAATTTGGTATTAAATCTGCCCTTCTTTTTAATTGAACTTCAATTTGTGACCATTGATCATCTTTCTTATTTCTTAATGAAATAAGTGAATTGTAAGTTCCTATTACAAATAAAATTAGAATAACAACTATTCCTATAATAATCCACATATTATACACTTTCCTTTCTTATAGTTTAATTATATTAAAAATTTTAAAAAATTACAATTAAATTACATAAAATTACTAAATATTTACATAATAAAAAACTAGAAAGGAAAATATTATGAATATAGATATAAGAGAAAATGTAATTAATAATTTAAAAAATGAAAGTATCTCTTCTTTAATAGATACAATTAATAATGCTGTACTTACTAAAAAAGATGATCTTGTTTTACCGGGACTTGGGGTTACTTTAGAACTTTTTTGGGAAAATTTAAATAAAGAAGAAAAAGAAAAAATAGCAAGTATAATACTAGAAAAAATAAATAAGTAAAAAAATGTATGGAATTCATACATTTTTTAATTTAAATTCTTTAATTCATCTAAAACAAATTTACCATCTTTTCTTATTAATCTATGATCAAAGTAAATACATCCACCACCATAATCTTCTCTTTGAATTAAAACAAGATCCCAATGAACACTAGATTTATTACCATTATCACAATCTTTATAACAACATCCTGGTGTAAAATGTAAACTTCCCATTATTTTTTCATCATATAAAATATCTCCCATAGGTTCAGTTATTTCTTTATTAAACCCTAAAGAAAACTCACCAACATATCTTGCGCCTTCATCGGTATTAAAAATTTCTTCTAATTTTTTCTTATAAGATTTTTCTATATTATCACATGTAGCAGAAATTATTTTACCATCTTTAAATGTTAATTTTACACCTTCAAAAACATATCCTTGATATGGGCTTGGTGTATTATATTTAATATAACCATTAACACTTGTTTTAACCGGAGCTGTATAAAGTTCTCCATCTGGTATATTCATTGTACCAACACATGGTATTGCAGGAAGATTTTTAATAGAAAATCTTAAATCTGTCTCAGGACCAGTTATTCTTACTTCATCTGTTTTTTCCATAAGATCTTTTAAAGGTTTTATATCATCACTCATTTTTTTATAATCATAACACATTGCATTAAAAGCAAAATCATAAAATTCATTATAACTCATCTTAGCTTTATAACTATCTACATTTGTAGGATAGTTTAATAAAACCCATTTTCTTTCATTAATTCTTATGTCATTTACATCTTGAAGTTTAGTTCCTATTTTCTTTGTAACTTCACTTGGAATGTTTTTAACATCATAATCATTATTATTACATCTAATCTTTATAAAACAATCAAAATGTTCAACATCAAACTTTCTTAAATCATATAGAAAGTCTATTTTTTCATCTTTTGTATTTTCTTCAATTAAAGAAGATGTTTCACTATCATTATATCTTACATAAACATTTGCTTTTTTCTTTACTATTTCTTTAACAAGTTCTTTTACTAAATTTTTAGCAACAATACCTGTTTCAATTAAAACAAATTCATTTTCTTTTACATCAAGCGAATAATTAATTATTGTACTAGCTAATTTTTTTTCATTCATAATATTCCTCTTTCTTTAACATTTAATAAATTTTTACATAAAATACTCTTAGAAAGGAGTACTTTTTATGTATTATACCTACACTAATAGTGTACCATATTATAACAATATAATTCCATATAGATCTAGACAATTTGGAAGCTTTCTTGTACCTTTTGGCTTAGGACTTGTAACTGGACCATTAGTATTTAATCCTAGACCTAGACCAAATTATTATTACCCAAGACCTAGACCAATGTACTATCCAAATTATCCTTATTATTAAAAAGAAGTTATCTCACTTCTTTTTTTATTAATTTAGCATGTAACACTACCCTTGTCCCTTTTGTATCAAAACAAGATGAAAGTGTTAAAACTTTATCATTAACAGATACATTTAAACCATACTTAAATTGTGACCTTCTAAGCATCTCATTAAGCCAAGTTTGATATTCACTATCATTTTCAAATTTAGTTTGTAAATAATAATCTTCAGCTTTTATTTTATACGTTGAAAAAACTTGCCACATTGTATTTTCTGTTGGTGTTGAAAGTTTAATTATATGATTATCCTTATTATTAAACCAACTTTGTTTTACAACATTTCTAAGCGTTCCAAACATACTCATATCCACCCTTGAATGACCATATATAATTGTATTTTTATCAAAATTTACTGGATTATTCCTATAATCCATAAAAATCCACCCAGCATCATTCCATGTTTCATCAAAAGCATGATTTAAATAATAATCATTATTAGAACATTTAACAACAGGATAATTAATGTTAGTATTATCAACTTTAATCCATCCAACTGTATCAGGATTTTTCTTTTTAAGTTCATCAAAATTAACACTAATTAAAGGCGTCTTTATAAAATCCCAATATGGATTTTCCTTAGCAATTTCATCTTGTTTAATTATTTCAATATTTTTATTATCTGTTTCATCTACTTCTTTAATATCTGTTATTTGCTTTATTTGTTCTTCTTGTTTCTTTATATTTTTATTGTCTTTATCCCAATTAATTATTTTATAAACAGAAAAACCTAAAGCACAAACCAAAATTAATATAATTATAATATATACTATATTAGTAATTTTCTTCTTTCTTTTTTTATCTTCTTTAACAGTTTTTTTATTTTTTCTTTCATCATCTTTAAAAGTTTCTTTTTCTTTTTTATTCTTCTTCATAATTTTTCTCCTTTAAATAATCTTTTAAATTTTTAGCAATATCTTCCGGAATAATTTTTTTAAGTTCATCAACACTTGCTTCTTCTATTTTCTTTAATGAACCATACTTTTTAAGTAAAGCAGTTCTTCTTTTATCTCCTAAACCACTTACATTTGATAAAACACTTTCTAAACTACCTTTACTTTTTAAATCTCTATGAAAACTAATTGCAAAACGGTGAACTTCATCTTGCATTTTAGTTAAATATAAGAATAAATGATTATCCTGTTTTATACTTATTTCATTTAAATTACTATCTACGATAATATTAGTTCTATGTTTATCATCTTTTTTTAAACCAATTACTTTAATTGAAAGTCCTAAACTATCTAAAACATCAACTACTGTTTTTACCTGTAATTCTCCTCCATCAATTATTATAAGATCAGGGTAAGGTTCTTTTTCAAGTAACATACGATAATATCTTCTGTAAATTACTTCTTTCATTGCATTTAAATCATCTTTAACATCTAAACTTATTTTATATTTTCTATATAAATTTTTATTGGGTTCTAAATTTTCATAAACAACCATACATCCTACATAATATGTTCCAAATAAATGTGAATTATCAAATAAATCAATTCTTTTTAATGAATCTAAATCAAGTAAGGTTTTTAATTTTTCTTCTACTTCTTTTTTAATATTTAAATCTTTTTTAACAATTTCTAAATTTTCATTTAAATATATCGAAGCATTATTCTTAGCCATATCTAAAATACGTTTTACATCACCCTTTTTAGGACAATTTACTTTTGTATTTAAATACGAACTTAATAACGAAGTTAATTCTTCATCTTGAACAATTATCTCTTTAGGAAGCGAATACTTTTCATAAAAATTAGTTATATATCTTAAATAAACATCACTAACTTCATCTGTTATATCAAATATTTTATGTACTCTACCTATTACTGTTCCTTTCCTTATAAATAAAGTTTCAATTGATAAATAATTATCCTTAACATAATAACCAAACACATCAAAATTATATTTTAAATTTGAAACCACAATCTGTTTACTAATTGTAATTTTAATATCCTCAATCATTCTTTTTAATTCAAGGGCTTTTTCATAATTTAAATTTTCACTTTCTTTAAGCATCTCTTCTTCTAATTTTTTAGTTATTTCCTTATAATTACCATTTAATACTTCAGTTATTTCTTTAACCATTAAAGAAATTTTTTCTTCAGAAATATCATATTTACAATAACCAAGACATTCATTTATATGATAGTATAAACATAAATCTTTTTTTAAGGTATTACATTTTCTAAGAGGATACATCCTATTAATTAAATCAACAGTTTTTCTAGCACTTGTAACATTTGGAAAAGGTCCAAATAATTTAGATTTAGTCTTTCCTCTTTTTTTTGTTCTTATTATTTTTACTCTTGGGTATTTCTCATTTGTAAGTTCAATATAAGGATAAGTCTTATCATCTTTAAGTAAAATATTATATTTAGGAGAATATTTTTTTATTAAATTAATTTCTAAAATAAATGATTCCATTTCACTATTAGTAACAATATATTCAAAATCACTAATATTATCTACTAAAGCTTTAGTTTTACCTGTATGAATCTTGTTAAAATAAGAACTAACCCTTCTTTTTAAGTTCTTAGCTTTACCAACATATATGACATTACCATTTTTATCTTTATGAAGGTAACATCCTGGTTTTTCTGGTACCAAAGCTAGTTTTTCTTTAAACATAAAAATTCTCCTTTCTTTTTATCTTACATATTTTAAATTATCTATATAATATATTTTTTTATTATATTTTTCAGCAATAAAAGTAGCCATTTCTTCAAGAGTTGTAATTTTTTTATTAAACTTTTTATCGAAAGCATTTTGAACTTCTTTTGCAATAAATTCATTTAAAGATATTTTACACTCCATAAATTCTTCAAGTAACATAGAATTATTTTCATCTTTTTGAAGTTTTAAAACAACTTGGTATAAATCATTTAAATAAATATTATATAAAGGCATATTAACATCATAATTTAATGTTTTTAAATAATTAATTAAATCATCACAAGTATGTTTTATATTAACATAACTTGTAGATTTTAAATTAAACATAGGTAATTCTTCAAGCAAATAATCTAAATATTTTAAAGGAAGTAAAATTCCTTTTATATTTTCTTTATCTACTTTATCTTTAACAAATACTTCATCAGGATAGTTAAAATACATATCCTTATGATTATAAATAAAGTCTTGATCTTCAACAATTAATGTTATACCTTTTAAAGTATAGTTATAAAAAGATGTGTTTTTATCACCAAACGAAACATACATATATCTTGTCATTGAAATATAATCATCAAAATTATAACCGAAAGTATTTCTCGTAAAAGAAAAATTAGACTTACTTGCTTCATTAAAAGACATTATACCGTTTTGTAATATACTTTCTAATTTAAAAGGATTAAACATAACAGAATGAAGAAGTGTATTATCATTAAAATTATAATTCATAAAGTACCTCCACTTAATAAATTATATCATATTTTTATATTATTTTTTGTTATTTTTTGATAAAATATTATTATAAAGAAAAAGGTGACAAGTATGAATGTTATAAAAAAAACAAGTGAATATGAAGAAATTGTTAAAAAATCTAAATTTATTTCTTTTTTATATTTTGTAAATAAATAACTTATTAAAATAGAAATAATAGTTAAAATAAGTGGTTTAAACATATAAAATATATTAACATATTCACCTTTATATAATAATATTCCATTCTTATAAAAACCATATATTAAAAAAGGTATTAAAAGTAAAATATATTTTACTAATATTTTATTTTCATTATTTTTAGACTTTAAATAAACATTCATTTTTGACCTCTTAAATATTTTCTTAAATTAATTTTACATGGACAAATATATGTACATAGTCCACAGTCAATACAATTTTTACTTTTTTTACCAGTATCCATAACATTTTTAGGATTTACCTTTACAGGACATATTTTATAGCACATTCCACACAAATTACATGATTTTTCTTCTTCATTAAATTTGGGTATAATTATAACTCCTTTCATATTACTTGTAACTATACATTTTTTATAATCAACTTCATATCCAGTCATTAAACCATTATAAATACATAAATAATTCTCTTTTATATTAATATTTAAACTATTAAATACATCACTAAGAAGTGTTCCTATTTTAACATTTATTACAAAACTTTTAGGTAAAAAAGGACTAGCAATCGTAATAAAAGTTGTATCAATATCACAAAGATATACAACACTATTATAAATACTAAGCAAATCTTGAGCACTTATAACTAAACTATTATCTTTTAAATTCATATTTTCAAGTAAAAAGAAATCACTTCCAAGTAAATATTTATCTTCGATTAAACTTAAATTTATATTTGTATAAGTTCCTATCTTACTTAAAAATAAATTAATATTTTCTGTATCATTACTTTTAATTGCAATATAAGCATTTTTTATTTCAAAAGCATTAATTAATTTATCTGTTATTTTAAGTATATCACTTGCATATTTATTTAATACAAATGGATTATTTTCAAAATATGGTTCATCTTCAATACCATTTATAACTAAATTTTCTATATTTAATTTTTTTAATTTATCAGCATATTTATCTAAATTATGTATAAATAAATTATTGATTATATCCTCAGAGGAAATATTTTTAATTATATTTTTTACTTCTTTGCTATCTTCTTCATAATTATTTTCTATAACAATACATTCTTTTTCTACTCCATCACATATAAGTTTACTTGTACCAATAACTTTTCCAGAAATACTACTTTTAATTTTTTTAAGTTTGTTTTCTAAAATTGCTTCGCCCATCAAGACTTTAGAATTTTGTTTTTTTAATAAGTCAAAACCAGTTTCAATTGGTATATAAATATGTTCAGGTGATAAAAAAGAATGAATTTTACTATCGAATTTTATATCATATATTTTATCTAATTTAATTAACTTTCTCATATATTACCTCGTATATATATGATATCATAATCCACAAAAAAACTCATTATTTTTTTAATGAGTTTTATGGATTATAAACAATTCTTGCATAACCATTACCTGAATGGCCTGTTTCAGTACCACTGGTTGTACTAGGAAATGATGAACTTCCTGCAGTAGTTGATGCGTTTGTTAGGTAATATGACGATGTAAGTTTACAACCAGATGGATAGCTTGAGGCTGTTGACGAAGTATAAACATATCCTGAACCACCGCCACCGCCGTTTGACCAGCCTGCTGAAGCTCCAGCTCCACCGCCGAACCAGCCACCGCCGCCGCCGCCGCCATCATAATTTCCGTCACTTGCATTTCCACCTTTACCAAATGTACCTGTATTAGCTCCAGATGTGCCACTATATATTCCTTTAGCACCTCCAGCAGTTTGAGTACCACCTCCAGCTTGTGTTCCACAACTACTTTGACTTGCAGAACCACCACCCGTTGTTCCTCCGCCAACTCCACCAGCAGCGCAGCTATCTTGTCCTTTTCCTCCGCCACCGCCAGCAACAATTACTCTTGCAGATAATGAATCAGTTCCTATTCTTATATCAGAAGCACCTCCGCCTGATCCACCACCAGAACCGGTAGTACCACCACCATTAAATCCTCCAGTCGAACCTTTTGAACCTTGACCACCTACATAAATATATAAATTCATATTTTCATTCAAATTAACTACTCCTGTTGAATAACCACCTTTTCCACCGGTATTTCCACCTTGAGCACCCCAAACAGTTAAAGTATGTTTTCCACGGCACATCGTAGTATAATAAGAAACAGAACCATTATAATCAAAATCTTTTGAAATACTTGCAGCACAACCCATATCAAATGATTTACTTGATGTTTTACCTGCGGCATCTTTTACATGTACATAATAAGTACCATTTGCTGTAGTAGGATATGTTACACTTGCAGTTTTTCCAGAAACAGCAGTCCAGCTTGTAGGTGTAGTTGAGGTTTTTGTAACTGCATAACCTGCTAAATTATTATCATCAGAAAGTGCAATTACAGCATTTTTAGTATAAGCATCAATATTTCCAACAACTGGAGCAGCAGCATCAAGTGTTATAGTTATTGCTTCAGAAATAGCATTATTTCCTGCAGTATCTTTAACCCATAAATAATATGTTCCTTCAGTAGCATATTTAAAAGTTGTTGTTTGACTTGTTCCACTAAAATAATTCCATTCATCAGGTGCAATACTATTCGAAGTACTTAATCCATACATTGCAAGACCAATATTATCCGAAGCAGTAAATGTTACTGCATTACCATCAACAGATAAATTACTTACCGTTGGTCCAACACTATCACTATTTTTATCAGCATAAACATTACATACTGATTTTTTAGTTGCAAGTACTACTATATTTCTTCCTTCGATGCTTACTGTTGCACCATTAGTACAACTTGTTTTACTTGTATTTATCGTATAATAATATCCTGTTTCATAAAGTGGTAACTGACCCATTTTATTATAATTATTATCATTAGTATTACTTACTTCATTTTGAACAAAAAGATTTACTTCATAATCATCAATATAACCATCTATAGCATCAAAATATACTTTACATTTTCCTTTTTTAGTCGCATCTACATAAAACTTTTGATTTTCATATTTAGTTATTGTTATTCCCGTGCCACATACTGTCTTTGAACTTACATAATTATATGATGCACTACTTGGAACATAATATGATAATGAATAAGTATTTATTCCAACACCATTTTCATTTTTATTTTCTCTATATACTTTTATTGATACATCTGCTGAATCTAAAGAAGCTATACCAGATATTATAAGTTTTCTACTTTTATTTTGATAAAATGAATATGCTATTAAAGTAATACTAGAAACAATTGTTAATATTAAAATTATTAATATTGTAATACTTTTTGTTTTATTATCTTTGAAATAATTTTTAATATTTTTAAATATATTTTTCATATCTAACCTCTTATTATTTTACTCTAAAAATATAATATCATAATTTTTTATTTTGTACCATAGTTTTTCATAAAAAAAGAGCAAATGCTCTTAATTTAAATACCAAAGTTTTTCACCATCTTTGAAAACTTCATCAATAAAACCACATCCAAGACACTCTTCTCCATCATAAAATACACATGCTTGACCTGGAGTTACACTTTTAGCTTTACCTTTATAAATAACTCTAATTTTATTATTTTCAAGATATTCTAAAGCGCATGGATGATCTTCTCCCCTATAACGGAATTTACAAGTACAAAATGAAGGTCTTTTACTAGAAATAAAGTTTACATTATCTACAGTGCATTCATCAGAATATAAATACTCACTTTCACCAAAAGCAACATATAATATATTTTTCTTTGTATCTTTACCACATACATAATGTCTTTGTTCATCACCAGAAAGTCCAACATTTTTTCTTTGACCTATTGTATAATTCATAAGTCCCATATGAGTTCCTATTTTTTCACCTGTTTCTACATTAATAATATCACCAGGATTAGGTTTTAAATAGTTTGCCATAAATTTCTGAAAGTTTCTTTCTCCTATAAAACATATACCTGTAGAATCTTTTTTATCAAATACAGGAATTCCTACTTCTTTAGCAATTTGTCTTATTTCAGGTTTTGTATAATCTCCAATTGGAAAAAGTACATCTTTAAAATTATTTACATTTACATCCGCTAAAAAATAAGTTTGATCTTTATTTAAATCTTTTGCACGAAGAAGTTTATTACCCTTTATTCTAGCATAATGACCTGTTGCTATATAATCTGCTCCAAGACGTCTTGCTTCTTTTACAAATAAATCAAATTTAATATATTTATTACAAAGCATATCTGGATTAGGTGTTCTACCTTTTTTTAATTCCTCTAAAAAATAAGTAAATACATAGTCCCAATACTCTTTAATAAAATCTATTCTATGAAGCTCTATACCTAAAAATTCACATACTTTTTTAGCATCATTATAATCTTTTTCCTGTGGACAAATATCATTTGTATCATTAGGATTTCCTAATATATCATTATTAATATTACTATCCCAGTTACGCATAAAAAGACCTATTACTTCATAGCCTTCCTTTTTAAGTAAATAAGCACCTACTGCACTATCTACTCCTCCACTTAATCCAATAACAACTTTTTTCATATTTCATCACAAACATATAATATCACATTTTATTTTATTTTACTACTTTAATTTAAATAGAATTTATGATATAGTAATTAAGTAATTACCCAGTAGCCAAGCGGTAAGGCATCAGGTTCTGGTCCTGACATTCCATGGGTTCGAATCCTATCTGGGTAACCAAATATATAATAACTTCCCTTATTTTAAGGGGGGTTTTATTTTTTTACCCCAACTTTTACCACCAAAATAAAAAAAGAGTTTGGAATAGATTATTAATCTACATCCAAACTTTTTCTAAATTCATTAAAATAATTATTGACATAGCGTACGCTATGTGATATACTAATATCAGTTAGGAGATTATAATGAAAAATTTAGAAGAATTAAAAGAAATGATTAAAAATGCTACAAATTGTTGCGGAGATAAGGAAGCGAAATTCTTATCTTACAATGTAAAAGAAAATGAAGCAACATTACATCCAGAATATGCTGCTGCTAAAAGATTTGCAGAAGAAGGAGGACAAGTATTAGTACTTGCTACTGATAAGGTTTATACGTATAAAATCAAGAATGAAGAGGAATATATGAATTATTTAAGAAATGAAATCAAAAGAGAAAATTATGCAACTATGAATAAATATGGATTATAATAGAAAGGATTAAAAATGAAAGAATTAAAATATGAAAATGCAAAACAATCAGTATTATTAAAGCAACAAAGAGAAGAATTAAGAAA
>ERZ773235.2753-NODE-2753-length-13795-cov-4.632242_pt1 | contig 13795 bp, 10 predicted proteins | sample MGYA00580522_ERZ773235 | MGnify/ENA primary metagenome ERZ773235 (study PRJEB29015, sample SAMEA2737797) | human gut metagenome | biome: human gut; feature: human-associated habitat; material: faeces | place: China | collected 2012 ...
ATCTCCGGCTCCTCCGGCGTTTCTGCCGTCGGATCGGTCTCCTGCGCGGAAGGCTGCGTCTGCTGCGTGCCCGCTGTCGTTTCCGTTCCGCGGGTCGCGGGCTGGGAGCCAGGCTGCGTCCCGCCCGGCTCCGATGCATCCGCCCCCGTCGGGCTGCAGGCGCACAGGCCCAGCAGCAGGGCAGCAAGAAGAATGGCGATCCCTCGTTTCATACGATGTCCCTCCCGATCTGTCTTCCCGGACTGTTTCTTTTATTAGACGCACCTGCCGGGGAAATGTTCCGCCCGTTCCAAAATTTTTCGCTGCGCGGATCCGCCGATTTCCGCGCGCGGCGCTTGCCGCTTTCCCGGAACTGTGGTATAATCATCTCGAAATTTTTGTTGTACGGAGTATGAAGCACCATGCCGGGAATCACCCTAACCGAAGAAGAGGTCCGCAAGCTCACCTCCTGCGGCAATCCGGATGCCGCAGTTTTATTTTTATACCGCAAGGCAGAACTGCCGCGCGAAACGGCGCTGGCCGCCCTGCACTTCACCGTCCCGCGCATGGTCGGCGCGACGGACACGCTGCGCCAGCTGGGCCTGTGGCAGGAGGAGCGCCCGGTGCATCCCACGCCGGAGCGCCCGCAGTACACCGAAGAGGACCTGAAGCGCGAGCAGCAGGCGGGCGACGGCCGCTTCCGCAATCTCGTCGGCGAGGCGCAGCGCCGTCTCGGCCGCACGCTCTCCACGGAGGAGCTGAAGATCCTGCTCTCGCTCATCGATTATCTCCGCCTGCCGACGGAGGTCGTGGGCGTGCTGCTCTATTACTGCCTGGAGCGCAGCCGCCGCCGCGATTCGCGCGCGCCGTCCATGCGCGCCATTGAAAAAGAGGCCTACCGTTGGGCGGACGAGGGCATCGACACGCTGGAGACCGCCTCGTTCTATGTGCAGCAGCAGCTGCAGCTCCACACCCGTGTGCAGCAGCTGCGCCAGCTGCTGCAGATCGACCAGCGCCGCCTGACTCCCGCGGAGGAGAAATATCTGGTCTCGTGGATCCGGATGGGCTTCCGCGACGACACGATCCGCATGGCCTATGAGCGCACCTGTCTGAACACCGGGGCACTCAAATGGGCGTACATGAATTCCATTCTGACAAGCTGGCACGAGCAGAACCTGCACACGCCGGAGGAAATTCTCGCCGGAGACGCCCCGCGCAAGCCGGAGCAGCGCCGCGCCAGCGCCTATCAGCAGCATGACGCCGCTCTGAGCCCGCTGGCGCAGGAGGCCGTGGCCCGCATGCTGGCAGAGGAGGACGATTGAGATGGCATACAGCGAACAGGTGCTCCATCGCGCCCGCGCGCGGCTGGAGCAGGCCAAGGCGGAGCGCGAGCAGGAGAACGCCGCCCACAGAGCGGACGCCTATGCCCGCTATCCCCGTCTGGCCGAGATCGATAACGAGCTGCGCCGCACCATGGCCGAGCTGATGGCCGCGGCCCTGCAGCGCGGCGAGGACCCGTCGCAGGCCGTCGCCGCCGTCCGGGAAAAGAATCTCGCGCTCCAGCGGGAGCGGAGCTGGATCCTCGAGGCCGGGGATTTTGACGACGGCTATCTGGACGACACGCCCGTGTGCGCCAAGTGCGGCGGGCGCGGCTATGTCGGCGCGCAGATGTGCTCGTGCCTGCGCGAGCTGTGCCGGCAGGAGCAGAAAAAGGAGCTGACGAGCCTGCTCGGCAGCGGCCGGGAGACATTTGAAAATTTCCGTCTCGACCTCTATCCCGCCGAGTATTCCGAGAGCGTGCGCACCAGCCCCCGCGCCCTCATGCAGCGGAATTTCAACCACTGCCGGAAGTATGCGCAGAATTTCACGATGCAGTCCGGGAACATGCTGTTCTCCGGCGCAACGGGCCTCGGCAAGACGTTCCTGTCCGCCTGCATCGCGCGCACGGTGGCCGACCGCGGCTACAGCGTTGTATACGATACGGCCATTCACCTGTTTTCCGATTTTGAAGCGGAAAAATTTGGCATGTCGCAGGAGGAAAACCGCGGGCTTTCCCAGCGCTACCTGCAGTGCGACCTGCTCATCATCGACGACCTCGGCACGGAAATGACGACGCAGTTCGTCTGCTCCGCCCTGTACCATGTGGTAAACACCCGCCTGATGGAATCGCGCCCGACGATCATCTCCACGAATCTGACGCCGGAGCAGCTGTCCGTGCGCTATTCTCCGCAGATCGCCTCGCGCCTGCTCGGCACCTACCGTCTGATCCAGTTCGTCGGGCAGGATATCCGGCGGCTTTAACATTTTGAAATTTCTATCCGCACAGGATAAAAACGGTCCGGCCGTGTCTGCAGAGTCCTGCAGCGCGGCCGGTCGCATTTTTTAACAAGGGAATTCCGCCGGGATTTTCTAAGCCGTTTCTTCGATTTCCGCGCCATATTAACAGCGAGAAAAACGCGGGAGGACGACAAATGAATCAAATTTTCAAACGATGCGCAGTCCTTTTTCTGCTGCTCGCGCTTCTGGCGGGCACAGCGCTGGCTGCGCTGCCTGAGAAGCTCATCCCCGGCGGGCAGGCCATCGGCCTGCAGCTGCAGACGGACGGCGTTTCCATCGTGGAGCTGGCGCAGGACAATCCCTGCGCGCGGGAAGCCGGGCTGCGGCGCGGCGACGTCATCCGCGCCATTGACGGCGAGCGGGTCAGCACGGTCCGGCAGGTCACGGCAGCCGTCTCCGCCTCGGACGGGCAGGCGCTGACCATCCGCTATGAGCGCGGCGGCAAGGCAGCCGAAACGGCCGTGCAGCCCCAGCGGACCGCGGACGGCTGGCGGCTCGGCGTGTTTGTCCGTGACAGCATCACCGGCATCGGCACCGTCACCTATTATGACCCGGAGAACGGCACGTTCGGCGCACTCGGCCACGGTGTCTGCGACAGCAGCGCCCTGCTCCCGCTGCGCAGCGGCCTTGCCCTGCCCGCCGCCGTCACATCGGTCACACGCGGCGAGGTCGGAACGCCCGGCGCGCTGCACGGGGCTGTGACGAGGCGCAGCCCATGCGGAACGATCCGCAGCAACACGGAGCGCGGCATTTTCGGCACCATGGCGCCGCCGCAGGACATTTCCCCGCTGCCCACGGCCGCCGCCGCGCAGGTCCACACCGGCAGCGCGACGATCCTCTCCAACGTTTCCGGCACGGAGACGCGCGAATATGCCGTGCAGATCGTCTCCGTCGAGCCGGATGAGCCGCAGGGGCGCAATCTCCGGCTGGCCGTCACGGACGACGCCCTGCTGGCGCAGACCGGCGGCATCGTGCAGGGCATGAGCGGCAGCCCCATCCTGCAGGACGGGCGGCTCGTCGGCGCGGTCACGCATGTTCTGGTCAACGAACCGGCGGCGGGCTACGGCATCCTGATTGAAAATATGCTGGCCGCAGCGGGATAAAGTTCGAAAAAGTGGGCGATCAGCGCCCACTTTTCGTTCAGTCCAGAATCACATCGTCAAATTTCCAGCCCAATGCGTCCCGCTTCTGCTGGACTTTCATAGGTCAGTCTGTTCAGAAACGCACTGAGCAGTTTGTGAAGCTCCATGGGATATTTGCAGCCCGTCAGGCCTAATTTTGCCGGTTCCATGCGTTGCCTCTTTCTATGATCTCCGGAAATGCAGGAGTCATTCTACCCCACTGTACCTGTTTCCGCCCCGCTTTACAAGGCGGCTTCCCAAAACGGAAGCCGGTATCGGCCGTACACGTTCGAAGACCGATCATTTCCCAAAATCCATTTGACAACTGGCATAAAGGACGTTATAATAAAAACACAGGCAGATGCCTGCTGGTAACAGACATCCCCCTGCTGTGGGACCTGAACGGTTGCCACGACACATACAACTATTGCGAGTCAAATGACCCCATGAGCCGTCTGTTGGTGGCAGACGGCTCACTTCTTTCTGTTATGGAACTTGTCCCACGCCTGATAAAGCATCCAGGCAATGGAAACGATCCAGAACACATCCTGAAGTGTAATCGTAATATGTATCACCTCCCCGAGAAAAATTTCCCGCGAGGCTATACACACGCCTCCACTCCGCACTCGCGGGATGGCAGGCAACCGTCTTCGACCGCTTACCGTCTATAGCGGACGGCAGGCTCCACAAATTTATTATATCGAGCCGCTGTGCAAATGTCAATTCATAATTCAGTCTGTTCAGAAATCTCACCCGCCGCACGGCGGTTTTTTCTTTTTCTGCAGAAAACAGCATGGACGCAGCTGTCGGATTTCGATACAATGTGTGAAAAAAATCGGGTTAACTCCCTATTCCCAACGAAACCATCCCGCAGATTTTCCGTCTGCATAAACAGAACGCTTCTGCAGCCGCAGAGGCGCGGCAGGAGGCACGAGACCTATGGGCGACGACGAGATTTTGCAGCTGTTCTACCACCGGGTAGAATACGCCATCAGCGCGGTGGAGGAAAAATACGGCAGGCTCTGCCGCTCCGTTGCGCGCGGCATCCTGAAGGATGAGCGCGACGTGGAGGAGTGCGTAAACGACACCTGTATGCGCGCATGGAACGCCATCCCGCCGGAAAAGCCGCGCTCGCTCGAGGCCTATCTTGTGCGCATCACGCGCAACCTGGCGCTCGACCGCTATGCCTATCATCACTCGCAGAAGCGCGAGACCGCACTGACGGAGGCCTATGAGGAGCTGGAGGCCTGCCTGCCGCTGGCAAAGGACGGCCCGGAGGAGGCCGCCATGGTGCAGGAGCTGCAGCGCACACTCAATGATTTTCTGCGCGCACAGCCCGAGGATGCCCGGCGGTTTTTCCTGCGGCGCTACTGGTACGGCGAGAGCATCGCCGAGATCGCCGAGGCCTGCGGCGCAAGCTCCGGGCGCATCCGCAGCTCGCTGTTCCGCACCCGCGCGCGGCTCCGCAGGAGGCTGGAAGAGGAAGGAGTATTTCTATGAAGCAGGATGACCGGTTTTTCCGCCTGATGCACGCCGTGGACGACGATCTGCTCGAGGAGGCCATGCAGCCGGTGCGCCGCCGCAGGCACGTCTGGATCCCGCTTGCGGCCGCGGCCTGCCTGTGCATCGCCGCCGCGCTGGCTGCCGTGCCGCTGCTGCGCGCTCCGGCCCGGCAGGATGTGCAGCCGGACGGCACGCAGAAGCAGTCCGGCACGAGCGCAACGGAGGCAGCTGTACCCTCCTCCGTCACAACCGATGCAAAGGCGATCATGGACCTCGGCTATACGCTGGCCGTCCCGGCGGATTCGCAGGACGTGGTCTATTCTCTGGTCCCGACGGATTCCGACATTCCCATGGCGCAGGTATGCTATGTGAGCAACGGGATCAGATATACGGCGCGCTCCCTGAAGACGGACTCCGCCGCCGATCTGACCGGTTCATCGGCAAACTGGACGCAGGAGCTGTCCTGGAGCGACGCCGGTCTTGCCATGGACCTGCGCACGGACGGTGAGGAGAGCTGGGTTGGCTGGTATGCCGGAAGCACGGGAACACAGTGGGCGCTCGGTGCCGAGGATTCGGCGCAGAGCGTGCTGCATAGCGCCTGCGGCATTCTGAAAACACTGGGCTACGATGTCGCCGTCGCCCCGGAGGATGCGGAGAACGTGACCTACAGCGTTCTGGAGATCGACGGGCAGACCGTGGCGGAGACGGCGTTCACACTGGACGGCATTCCCTACCGCTGGCACGTCGGCACGGGTGACTCGGAGGATCCGGAACGTCTGGTAGACCTCTCCGGCTCAGAGCGCGTCTATCCGCACACGGTGGAGACGACCATCCGCTGGTGCCGGGCCGAGCTTTCGGACGATCCCGGCAATGCGGGCTGCAAGCTCATCTGGATCGATATCGCGCCGGGACTTGCCTACAGCCTTGAGACGGACGGCATGGTACCACCCGAAGCGCTGCAGGAGCTGGCAGAGTCGCTGTTTGTCCCCGCGCAGGGAGAATAAATAACGGGTTATTAACGAACCATTTGGGGCTTGCTGCGGTGTTCGCAGCAAGCCCGTTTTTTATCCGACGATCGTCCCAGGCGCGTCTGAGAACGCAGAGCAGACCTCCAGCACGACGTGCTCCCGGCGCGCCAGCTCCACGCAGCGGTCGTGCAGCACGCGCGCTCCGCCGCGGGCCAGCAGAAGCATATCATCATAGGAGATGCGGCCGTATTTCACGGCGTCTGGATGCAGACGCGGGTCGCGGTCATAGACACCGTCGACATCCGTATAGATGCGGCAGAGATCGGCGTGCAGGAAGGCCGCCAGCGCGACCGCCGTCGTATCGGAGCCGCCGCGGCCGAGCGTCGTGATATCCCCGGCGGCGTCCACGCCCTGAAAGCCCGCTGCCAGCACGACGCGCCCGGCCCGCAGCTCCCGCTCGATGCGGTCGCCGCGCAGGCCCAGCACCCGGGCGCTGCCGTGGCTGCCGTCCGTCTGCAGGCCCATCTGCCAGCCGCACAGGCTCACGGCCGGGACGCCGAGGCGCGCCAGCGCCAGCGCGCACAGGCTGACGGAGACCTGCTCGCCCGTGGACAGCAGGCTGTCCGCCTCCCGCCCGGCGCAGTCCGGGTCGATCTCCCGCCCGCGCGCGAGCAGGGCATCCGTTGCGCCCGCCTGCGCCGAGAGCACGGCGACGACCTCGTCCCCGGCGCGGTGGGCCGCCGCGATACGCCGCGCTGCACGGTACAGCCGCCGCGTGTCGCCGACGGACGTGCCGCCGAACTTATAAATGACACGAGCCAAGAAAATTCCTCCTTTCCCGCTGCATTCTATGCCGCCGCGACACGCGCTGCCACGAAATGAGTTTACTTCCGACCTGTTTTGTGGTAAACTTATCAAAGTGTTTTTTGTGAGGTGAGAGCCAGTGCGCTCCGGCTTTGCGCGCCTGCATCCGCTGGTGGACCTGACGTTCTTCGTGCTGGTGCTTGCGTTTGCCATGTTTTTATCCCATCCGGCCGTTCAGCTTGCGGGGCTGGTGTGCGCGGCGCTGTTCGCCCTGCGCTGCACCGGCCGCGGCTTCGGCCGCCGGATGGCCATGCTGCTGCCGCTGATGCTGCTGGCGGCGGTCGTCAATCCGCTCGTATCCCATCAGGGCGTGACCGTCCTGTTCCGTTTCCCTTCCGGAAACGCCTGCACGCTGGAGTCCGTGCTCTACGGCATCTCCGCCGCCGTGCGGCTCGGCACGGCCGTGCTCTGGTTCATGGGGTGGAACGCCGTGATGACGTCCGATAAATTTGTCTATCTGTTCGGCAGGATCCTGCCGTCGCTGTCCCTGACGCTGTCCATGGGCCTGCGCTTCGTGCCGCGCCTGCTGCGGCGCACGCGCGAGGTCGCGCAGGCGCAGAAGCTGGCCCGGCCCGCGGAGCGCGGCTGGCTGGCGGGCATCCGCCGCGCCGGTCGCGTCGTGTCCATCGTGGTCACCTGGGCACTGGAAAATGCCCTCGACACGGCGGACTCCATGAAGAGCCGCGGCTACGGTCTGCCGAAGCGGACAGCGTTTTCCCTGTTCCGCTTTACGCTGCGGGACGGCATCTGTCTCGGCGTGCTGGCCGCGCTGGGCGGGATCGTTCTAGCCGGGAGCCTGACCGGCGGGCTGAAATGGTGGTACTACCCCGCGCCCGGCGGCGCGACCGGTGTGCAGGCTGCGCTCTGGACGGTGGCCTTCGTTCTGCTGGCCGCATTTCCCCTGATCTTTGACGCAAAGGAGGCGATCCAATGGCGGGCATCACGGTCTCGCACCTGAGCTTTACCTATCCGCAGGAGACGGTCTCTGCCCTGCAGGACGTCTCGTTTTCCGTGGAGGAGGGCGAGTTCCTCACGCTTATTGGCCCGTCCGGCGGCGGCAAATCAACGCTGCTGCGCGCGCTGAAGCCCGCGCTGACGCCGCACGGCAGCTTTACGGGCGAGATCTCCTTCTTCGGCGAGCCGCTTTCCGCTCTCGATGCACGGCGGCAGGCCGCCGAGATCGGCTTTGTGCTGCAGAAGCCGGACGACCAGATCGTCACGGACCGCGTGTGGCACGAGCTGGCCTTCGGCATGGAGAGCCTCGGCTTTGCCACGCCGGTCATCCGCCGCCGCGTGGCGGAGATGGCAAGCTTTTTCGGCATCGAGGAGTGGTTCTCCCGCCCGGTGGAGGCCCTGTCCGGCGGGCAGAAGCAGCTTCTGAATCTGGCCTCCGTCATGGCGCTGCAGCCGCGCGTACTGCTGCTCGACGAGCCGACGTCCCAGCTCGACCCCATTGCGGCCGCCGATTTCCTGAACGCCGTGGCGCGCATCCGCCGCGAGCTCGGCACAACGGTCATCCTGAGCGAGCACCGGCTGGAGGAAGCCCTGCCGCTGTGCGACCGCGTGCTGGCGCTGGAGCAGACCGTTCTGGCCCACGGCACGCCGCAGGAGGTCAGCCGCGCCCTGCGCGCGGCAAAAAGCCCCGTTTATTTCTCCATGCCGACGCCGGTACGCGTCAGCGGCTCCGTCGGTGCGGACGAGTGCCCCGTGACCGTAACGGAGGGGCGGCAGTGGCTGGCGCGCTACGCCGCGTCGCACCCGCTGGCAGACGTTCCGCCGCGCAGGCTCCGCCCCGCCGGAGAGGAGCTGCTCGGCCTGAAGGACGTCTGGTTCCGCTATGAAAAGGACGGCGAGGACGTGCTGCAGGACCTGAGCTGCAGCTTTGCCCGCGGCCAGCTGACCGCCCTGCTCGGCGGCAACGGCAGCGGCAAGACGACGACGCTGAGCCTGCTGGCCGGTCTGCGCCGCCCGCAGCGCGGCAAGCGCTTCTGCCGGACCGAGCGCATCGGCCTTCTGCCGCAGGACCCGCAGATGCTCTTTGACCGCGCCACGGTCCGCGATGAGCTGCGGGAGCAGCTCGCCTCCCTGCCGGAGGCGGAGCAGGCGCGGCGCATGCAGGAAATGGCCTGCTTCTGCCGTCTGGAGGGCCTGCTGGACCGGCATCCCTACGATCTTTCCGGCGGCGAACAGCAGCGCGCCGCGCTGGCCAAGCTGCTGCTGGCCGGGCCGGAGCTTCTGCTGCTCGACGAGCCGACAAAGGGCATGGACGCGCAGGTCAAGCGCGAGCTGGCCGCGATCCTGAACGATCTGCTGGAGCAGGGCGCGACGGTCGTCATGGTCAGCCACGACGTTGAATTCTGCGCGCAGTATGCCGACCGCTGCCTTCTGATGTTTGACGGCTCCATCGCGGCCGAGGGCGGCCCGACGGACTTCTTTGCCGGGAATCACTTCTATACGACGGCCGCGAACCGCATGGCCCGCCGCCTGCTGCCGCAGGCCGTGACGTGCGAGGAGCTGATCGCCGCCTGCGGCGGCACGGAGACCCCGCCCCCGGAGCGGCGCGAGCCGCCCGCAGCCCCGCCGAAGGACCTGCTGCACCCGTCTGAGGTCAAGCCGCTGCCGCGCTGGCGCAGCCTCGGCGCGCTTGGACTGCTTGGCTGCGTGATTGTCCTCTTTTTGCAGCTGACGCACAAAATCTCGATCCCGTTTCTGGCTGCCGTGCCGCAGGGCGCGCTGTGCGTGGGGCTGGCGGTCCTTCTCGTCGGCGCGATGCTGCTCGTCTCGCGCAGGACGGGCCGCGCCTCAGAGGCAGGCCCGCGCAGGCACTTGACCAAGCGGACGTGGGTCTCGCTCGGCGTGATCGCGCTGGCCGTTCCCGCGACGATCCTCTGCGGGGTCTACCTGCTGGGCGACCGAAAATACCTGTTCATCTCGCTGCTCGTGCTGCTGGAGGTCATGCTGCCGTTCGCCCTGCTGTTCGAGCGGCGCGGTCCGACGGCGCGCGAGCTCGTGCTGCTGGCCGTGCTCTCGGCCCTGTGCGTGGCCGGGCGCGCGGCGTTCTCCGCCCTGCCGCAGTTCAAGCCGGTGCTGGCCCTCGTCATCGTCAGCGGCGTGGCCCTCGGCGGCGAGGCTGGTTTCCTCACGGGGGCGCTTGCCATGCTGCTGTCGAACGTCATGTACGGTCAGGGGCCGTGGACGCCGTGGCAGATGTTCGCCATGGGCCTGTGCGGTTTTCTGGCGGGTGTGCTGTACCGCCGCGGGCTGCTGCGGCGCGGCCGCGTGAGCCTGTGCATCTACGGCGCGCTGTCTGCCCTGCTCATCTACGGCGTGCTGATGAACGTCTCGTCCGCCCTGCTGTGGCAGAGCCCGGTGAGCTGGGCCACAATCGGGGCCTATCTGCTCTCCGGCTTCCCGGTGGACTGCGTCCACGCTGCGGCGACGGTCTGCTTCCTGTGGCTGTTCGGTGAGCCGATGCTCGAAAAGCTCGACCGCATCAAGGTAAAATACGGTCTTCTCGCCTAGCTTTATGCGGGTCATTATTATGTTCTTTCGGGCTGCGCCGCACAATTGATCGAGAGCATTCGCCGAGAGATTTTTGGTCGAGCCAAGGTTTGGGAAGTGCAGGCGTACTTTGTGTGCCCGCGAGGGGCATGCCGCATCCGTAAGGCGGCAGAGCCGCCAACGGCTGCGCAATACTCCAAACTTCCCGAACCGATGGATCGGCAAAAAATATCCGGCGAAGGCCGGTGATGAATTGTGCGGCGCTGCCCATATAAAAAAGTCCCCTCGGATATGAAATCCGAGGGGATAGTCTGCATTTTGGGTCCGGCGCGCCGCGCCGGGGTCGGGAAGTACACTCGCATTGGATAAGCTGTAGCGCCATTATAGCACGTTCTGCCTGCGAAGTCTGTCGAACTCAGCAGGCGGCGTGCTTTTTTGTCTGCACGGCGCACCACACGATGGCCGCACCGGCGGCGGAAACAATCGTGCAGACCGTCAGCAGCAGCGGCACGCCCGAGGCGTCGAGCAGCGCGCCGCCGAGCACGTTCGCGGCGACCGCGCCGATCGTTCCGGCCGCGCCAAGGAAGCTCTGTCCCTTGACGGCGTCCTGCACGGGGATGATCTCGTTGACATAATACACCGAGCTGACGGTATAGAGGGCGAAGCCGCCCATCTGCATGCACTGGGCCAGATAGAACCCGGCCGTTCCGGGCAGAACGAGCGTCAGCAGCAGCCGCAGCGTGAAAAACAGGCCGGACAGCCGCAGCCAGACCCCGCTGCCCGCCTTCCGCAGCAGAAACGGGAAGCCAAACAGGATGGGAAGCTCCAGCAGGGCCGCAAGCATCGTCGCCGTTCCCTGCGCATCGGCGTTGCCCTTCCACTGGGCCACGCGGTAGAGATAGCTTGCAAGGGTGTTATGCCCGAAGAACAGCAGGAACACGCCCACCAGCAGCAGGCAGAAGCGCGGACTGCCGCGCAGGAACCGGCCAAGGCCGGAGGCCCGCTCCGTCTCCGCCTCCGGCGCATTCTCCGCCGTGCGGGGGAAGCAGAGCGCCGTGGCCGTCAGAATGGCGGCAAGGCAGAGGGAGTAGAGCGGCACGGTGCGCAGGCCGCCGCGCAGCAGAAGCACATTGGCCAGCTGGGCCGTCAGGCCGAAGCCGATGGACCCGGCGCCGCGGGAGATGCCGAAATTCAGGCGCATGCCCTTTCGCTCCGCCGCCATACCGAGGGCATTGACGAACGACGGGACGGTCTGCGCCATGCAGCAGGCCACTGCATAGAACGCAGCCGTCAGGGTCAGGCTCTTTGCCGCCGGGAGAAGGGCCGCGCAGCAAAGCAGCATCAGTCCGCCGCCGGTCAGCAGCGTCACGCGGACCGTCAGGCGCGAGCGGTCGCATACGGCGGCCAGAAGCGGCTGCAGCACGAAGCCCGCCGCCGTCGCGCCGCCGAGCAGCAGGCCGATGGCGCTGTCGCGCATGCCCATCCCGGCAAGGTAGCGCTGCGCATAGGAAATCAAAACGCCATGGATGCTCCACAGGGCGATCTGCATCAGGGTATAGAGCCAGGGCGCTCGTTTCATTGCGTGGCCTCCTGTGAAAAGTACCAGGCGGTCAGCAGATCGACCACCTCACCGTAGGACTGGCGGCCGGATTCCACGCCGACCGTCTGCAGGTAGCTGTTGTAAATTTTGTCCGTGACTTGGGAGACCTTCTGGTCTTCCACTTTTTTATAATGGGAATTGGCGGCGGCGCAGTCGGCGCGGAGCTCATCGCACGCGCCGCTCCAGACCTCATTTGCCGCAGCGGCATCGACCTTGCGCAGCGCATTGTAGCAGTAGAGGAAGGCCGTGTAGTAGCCGGAATAGGCAAAGCGGGCATCCTCGCTCGCCTCGCAGGCGAGGAAGGCGGCAAAATTCGCCTCGTTCTCGCGGGCGAAGGCCATGCGGTGGCCGATCTCGTGGCACATGGTGAAGGGAACGGAGGCCGCGAAGGTCGTGGAGCTGATGCTGCTTTCTCCGGTAAAGGCGATAAAGATGCCGGTCGTTCCCGTTTTTCCGAACCATTTGCTGCTCAGCAGCGTCTTGACCCGGGCCGTGGAGCCGTCGAAGCAGTCCGTCGTTTTGGCAAGCGTCTCATAGCCCGCCCCGGCCTGCTTGCCGAGCTGTGAGAGCCCCGCTGCTTCTATGACGCCGTCGGCATTGCGCTCGACCAGCGGCGCAGTCTCATTGGCCTTCTGCAGAAAATAGGCCGTGACCTCGCGCAGCTCGGCGGCGGTACGCTCCTGCGTTTCCATGCCGAGACGCTCGGACATCGGCGGCGCAAAATAATTCAGGCCCCAGACCGTCATGAAGAAAAAGGCGGCAAAGCAAAGGGTAAGCAGCAGCCCGCTGAGCCAGCGCAGAAAGTGATGGTGCACCAGACTGCGGATCAGCGAGATGATGCCCCACAGCACGATAAGGCACAGGCCCGGCTCCCAGATGGGGAAGGACGTGACGCTCGTGATCCCGGCCAGCACGCCGAGGATCCAGCGGGAAAACGACGGATAGAAGCGGAAAAAGACGTCCGTCCACTGTGTGGCCGCCAGAACGAGCAGGCCCGTCAGGGCCGCGAGCGTGACGGCGGAGATGAGATTGCGGAGCGGGCGGGTCATGCGCGCCGCCCTCCGCCCCGCAGCTCCGTCAGCACGGCGGGGAGCGTCCCGGCCAGCGCACGGATGTCGTCCTCCGTCGTCTCATCGGAGAGCGAGACGCGGACGGAGCCGTCGATCCATGCGGCGTCAACGCCCATGGCCTCCAGCACATGGCTCCGGTGGCCCTTGCTGCAGGCCGAACCGGCCGAGACGTAGATATCGCGCTCCTGCAGGGCGTTGATGAGTCCCTGCGAGCGGACACCCGGCACGGCGAGATTCAGAATGTGCGGCGCTTCCTGCGCGCCGAGCAGCTGCACGCCGTCGATGGCACGGAGCAGCTCCTGTGCCTGCGCCAGAAGGCGGCGCTGCCGGGCGATGGACTCCGTGCGCTTCGGCAGAGCGGCGCGGCAAGCGGCGGCGAAGGCCGCAATGGCGGGCAGGCCCTCCGTGCCGCTGCGCAGGCCGCTCTCCTGCCCGCCGCCCAGCACGAACGGCGGCAGCGACAGACCGGGCCGGATGTACAGCGCGCCCGCGCCCTTGATGCCGTGGACCTTATGGGCGGAGACGGAGATGAGGTCCGCGCCGAGCGTGCGCGCCCGGAACGGGACCTTGAAAAAGCCCTGCACGGCGTCGGTGTGGAACAGCGCGTTCGGGCAGACGCGGTGCGTCAGCCGCGCCATGCGCTCAATGGGCATGACCGCGCCGGATTCGTTGTTCACCATCATGATGCTGACGAGGATCGTGTCCGGCCGGAGGGCTGCCTGCAGGGACTCAAGGCTCACACGGCCCCCGGCATCCGGCTGCAGATAGGTGACGGAAAAGCCCTGCTGCTCGAGCTTCTGCATGGGATGGAGCACGGCGTGGTGCTCCACGGCGGTCGTGACGATATGGCGG
>ERZ773235.2755-NODE-2755-length-13778-cov-3.205130_pt1 | contig 13778 bp, 9 predicted proteins | sample MGYA00580522_ERZ773235 | MGnify/ENA primary metagenome ERZ773235 (study PRJEB29015, sample SAMEA2737797) | human gut metagenome | biome: human gut; feature: human-associated habitat; material: faeces | place: China | collected 2012 ...
AAATGCAAGAAGACACAATAAAATTCCTGTGGCAATGTAGGCAAATACCAGACTTTGTATCATATAGAGTCCCTTTTTCCCCATGTCCATAACAATTGCTCCTTTTTCTATTTAATCTATGACTGGTATTTTGAATCTATACCTTTTTGTGATAAACTGACATTAAAAATACGAAAGGAGTTTTCCTATGATCGATCTTCATATACATTCTACTTGTTCCGATGGAACTTTTACACCAAAACAGATTGTTCAAAAAGTGATAGCAAAAAGATTATATGGATTTTCTCTGACAGATCATGATACTGTCGATGGAATTCCGGAAATTCTTGCTATAGATCTTCCAGATAATCTGAAATTCATTCCTGGAATTGAAATTTCATGTGATGCACTTCATCGTGAGATTCATGTATTAGGATACGGAATCAACTATAAGGATCAGCAGTTAAATCATACTCTCAACATGCTCCGTGACAAACGGTTTCAGAGAAATCTTGATATGATCGAACTCTTTCAAAAAGACGGTTATCCGATCACGCTTGAAAAACTGCAAAATGGTGATCCTCATACTGTGATCACACGAGCTCACTTTGCAAGAACTTTAATCGCAGAAGGCATTTGTTCTTCCATGGATCAGGCTTTTTCCAAATATCTTGGTGAAAAGTGTAAATATTATGTTCCAAAACCATTTTTTGATCCAAAAGATTGCTTAAGATTAATCCTTGATGCTGGCGGAATTCCGGTTCTTGCACATCCATTTTTATATAAATTCTCAAATGAAGATACCAAACATCTCATTCATGATCTGAAAGAAGAAGGGCTCGCAGGAATCGAAGTTTATCATTCTTCCCATCATATCGGCCAGATTACAAAACTTCGCCAATGGCAGAAAGAATATGATCTTCTTGCAACTGGAGGATCAGACTTCCATGGAACGAATAAACCAGATATTGAAATCGGAACCGGACGCGGACCGTTATTTGTACCAGATCATTTGATTGATGATCTGATGAATTAATATTAAGAAACAAAAAAGAATCTGAAATACAGATACTATTCTCTGTCTCAGATTCTTTTCTTTTGATCAAATATTCATCTTATTCTTCAGATGATGATGCGTTCGCTTTTTCCATTGCCTGGATTGCTGATTTCTCCATTGGGATACGGCAATGTTTGTCGTTACCAAATTCAACAATGATCGTTGTTTCATCAACTTTATCTACAACAACTCCGTAAAATCCGCTTGTTGTCAACACGCTGTCTCCAACTTCCAGAGTTTCCATCATCTGTTTTAATTCTTCTTCTTTTAAAATAGAAGGACGTCTTACTAAATCTTTTTCTATTTTTTTTATCTCATTAACTAAAGTGTTAATATCTTCATTATTACTTATTTTATTAGTAAGTGATACATAGTTTTTATACTCACTACTTTCTTTTATATTAGTAATTAATGCATCTATCTTTTTTATAATATCGTTATTCATCTAATACACCATCTAAACTCCATGTTTTTGCATCTGTTATTTTTACATTTACTATTTTACCAATATAACTTAAATCTGCTTTTACATTTACTAATTTATTTTCTTTAGAATATCCACTTAACATACCCTCTTTTTCACTTTTTCCATCTATTAATACTGATAAAGTTTTATTAAGCATGCGGTCATTTGATTCTTTTGAATACTTATTTATTAAATCATTTAAGATTTGTAATCTTTCTTCTTTTTCTTCTTTAGTAACATTATCTTTTATATTTGCAGCAGGTGTTCCTACTCTTGGTGAATATATAAATGTGTATGCTAAATCATATTTGCATTCATTTACTATATCAAGGGTTTCTTTAAAATCCTCCATAGTTTCATTTGGAAATCCTACTATAATATCTGTAGTTAAACTTAAGTCTTTAATATTTTCTTTTAATTTTTTTACTAATTCTAGGTATGATTCTTTAGTATATTTTCTTCCCATTAATTTAAGAATTCTATTGCTACCACTTTGTACTGGCAAATGAATATAAGGAAGTACATTTTCATTTTCTTTTATTACTTTAATCATATCATCATTAAAATCCCATGGATGAGATGTAACAAATTTTATTCTCTCTATTTTAGTATTTGCAACATCTTGTAATAAATTTGACATATCATATTTCATATCTTTAAAATCTTTTCCGTATGCATTTACATTTTGTCCAAGTAAAGTTACTTCTTTATATCCTTCTTTTACTAATTCTTCTACTTCACGCACTATATCTTTTGGAAGTCTACTTCTTTGTTTTCCTCTTGTATAAGGAACTATACAATAAGTACAAAATTTATCACATCCATACATAATATTAACCCATGCTTTAAACTTATTTTCTCTTTTTACTGGTATATCTTCAACTATATCTCCTTCTTTACTCCAAACATCTATTTGCTGTTTATTGTTTTTAATACTATTATAAAGAGCATCTGGTAAAGAATGTAAGTTATGTGTTCCGATTACAAAATTAACCCATTTATACTTATCCATCAATGTATTAATTACAACTTCTTCTTGAGCCATACATCCACATATACCAATCATAAGAGGTCTTTCTTCTTTTATATGCTTAAGTCTTCCTAACATTCCATAAACTTTATTATGAACATTTTCTCTTATTGCGCATGTATTTAATATAACTAAAGATGCATCATCTATTCCAAGTGCTTTTTTATATCCCATGCCTTCTAACATCGCACATATATTTTCAGAATCTCTTTCATTCATTTGACATCCGTAAGTTCTTACATAATATTTTTTATTATCTCCTAAATGTTTATATTCATCTTTAATTTTAAAACCACGTATAATTTTAACTTCTTCTTTTCCTCTAGTTCTTGCATTTTTAAAATCAGGTGTATTCATAAAATCACTCCTTAACAAGTTAATATTTTATCATAAAATGTATATAAAAATAAAGAAAACTATATAACAATTATATAGTTTTTAAAATAAACTTAACTGACTAGTTTCTGGCATACCTTCTAATATACCCATTGCTCGCATTTTATCTGCAACTGGTTGTGATACTTTACCTCTTTGAACAATATCTTCAATACTAAAGAATTCTTGTTTTTCTCTTTCTTCAACTAATTTTCTTGCAACAACGTCTCCTAAACCTTCTATTGCATTAAATGGTGGATATATTGAATTATCATCTTTTACATCCCATATAGTTGAATTACTTTTATATAAATCAACGGGTAAGAATTTAATTCCTCTTGCAGTTGCTTCAAGTGCCACTTTAAGACTTTCAAGTGTGCCCATTTCTCTATTAGTAGCATCAAATCCTTTATTTTGTATTTCTATTATTTTTGCTTTTATAGCATCATACCCTTTTATCATAACTTCTACATCTACATCTGTTGCTTTGCATGTTAACCATGATGCATAGTAATAAACTGGCATATGCACTTTATACCATGCAATTCTAAATGCACTTATAACATATGCAGCAGCATGTGCTTTTGGGAACATGTATTTAATTTTTTGACATGAATTAATATACCAATCTTCTATTCCTGCTTCTTTCATAGTTTTTACATGTTCCATCCAACCTTCCGGATCTTTTGAAGCTTTACCTTTTCTAACAAACTCCATTATTTTAAATGCTTTAATTGGTTTTACACCATGATACATTAAATAAACCATTATATCATCACGACATCCAATTACATCTTTAAATGGAACTATTTTATTTTTAATAAGTTCTTGTGCATTGCCTAACCATACATCTGTACCATGAGAAAGACCTGATATTTTAATTAATTCTGCAAATGTTGTAGGCTTTGTTTCTGCAACCATACCTATTGTAAATGGAGTTCCAAATTCAGGTATTCCAAGTGTTCCTGTTTCACATAATATTTGTTCATTAGTAACTCCAAGTGCTTTTGTTGATGTAAATATACTCATTGTTTCTTTATCATCAAGTGGTACTTTAGTTATATCTGTATGTGTTAAATCTTGAATCATACGTAATTGTGTTGGGTCAGAATGTCCTAGTATATCAAGTTTTAATACGCATTGATCTATCGCATGGTAATCAAAATGTGTTGTTCTCCATGCAGATGAATCATCTTCTGCTGGAAATTGATATGGTGTAAAATCAAATACATCCATATAATCTGGTATAACTACTATACCTCCTGGGTGTTGTCCTGTTGTTCTTTTAACACCCGTACATCCAATTGCAAGTCTTTCCATTTCAACATTTCTTTTAGACATTCCTTTTTCTTCTAAATATCCTCTTACATATCCAAATGCTGTTTTATCTGCAACTGTACCTATTGTTCCTGCTCTATATACATTATCATCACCAAATAATACTTTAGTATAAGCATGAGCAGATGCTTGATTTAAATCACTAAAGTTTAAATCTATATCTGGTACTTTATCTGCATTAAAACCTAGGAATGTAGCAAATGGCATATCTTGTCCATCTTTATATAATGCTTCACCACATTTTGGACATTTTTTATCTGGTAAATCAAATCCAGTTGAATAATTTTTACCTAAAGGGATTCCTTCATCATCATTAAATATACTAGTTTTACAATTTAGACAACGATAATGAGCTGATAATGGATTAACTTCTGTTATACCCATCATTGTTGCAACAAATGATGAACCAACAGATCCACGGGAACCTACTAAATATCCTTCATCATTAGAGTGTTTAACTAATCTTTGTGCAATTAAGTATATAGGATCAAATCCACCACCTATAATTCCACCAAGTTCTTTTTTTAATTTTTTCTCTAAAGAGTTATCGTTAAGTTCTCCATCTTCTTCATTCCAATTTTCTTTTAAGTGAGTCTTAATTAATTCTCTTACACTATCAAAACCTTCTAGTATTGTTTTATGTACACATGCAAAAGTTTTATTAGTTAATTCTTCATCGCTAATATCTTTATTTTCTTTCTTTATATTATCTAATGTATATTTATATACAGCATCTCCATATAACTCTGTAGATATTCTTTCTTCTATATTGTGTGGGAGTGGATCACCATACCATTCTTTTGCTTTATCATATACTAAATCTGTTACTACTCTTGGACAATCTAAGTAACTTTTTCCATCATCACTTTTAACTCTTGGTGAAAATGGTATACCTTTTGTATCTATTATAACTTCTATTTCATCTATTAAATCTAGAAAATCATTAGTATTTTTAACTACTATTTCATATGCTAAATCATTACCTAAAAATGCAAAATCATTAAGCATTTCATCAGTAGTTCTAAAATGTTGTGATGGTATTTCTTTTATTTCTCTTTTAGCAAGAGGATGACGTCCTCCACCAGGTACTTTTTGATTAACTATAATCTCTCTATATATTTTATCTTCTCTTTTAAAATGATGTACATCTCCTGTAGCTACTATTATTTTACCTGCTTCTTTTGTAGCATTTATTATTTTTCTAATACGATCTTGTAGCTCATTAACATCTTTAAAATCACTAAGTTGGATTAAATGACCATACACTTCAGGAGGTTGAACCTCAACATAATCATAGAAATTAATTATATTTGTAAGTTCTTCTTTTTCTTTACTTCCTGCTTCTTTAAATACTTCACTTTCATAGCAACCACTACCAATTAATAAACCATCTCTTAATTCATTTAATTTACTTCTTAAAATTCTTGGAGTTTTATATAAATATACTGTATTTGCAAGTGAAATTATTTTAAATAAATTTTTAAGTCCTTTTTTATTTTTGGCAATTGCATTAAAGTGAAATGTTCTTCCGAATTTATGTATTTCATTTTTTGATATTAAACTATCTAAATCAGATATTTTCTTAATATTTTGATTTGTAATTTTTTCAAGCATTTTATGAAATACATATGCAGTACCTTCTGCATCATAATCTGCTCTATGGTGTGCATCTTCTTCCCAAGGCACATTATATCTTTTAACAAGTGCACTTAATCCGTGACGTGAAAATCCTTGATCTATTACTCTTGATAATTCAAGTGTATCTATTACTGTATTTTTAAACTCACCTAAATTATATTTTTTCATAGACATTTCTATAAATGAAATATCAAATTTAGCATTGTGTGCGACCATTGGTAAGTCGCCTGCCCAATCTAGAAATCTTTTAGTTACTTCTTCTTCATTATCTTTATCTTTTACCATTTCATCAGTAATACAAGTTAACTCAGTTATTTTATCTGGTATATGTCTACCTGGATTTATTAATTCATCAAATCTATCAATTATAATTCCTTCTTTTATTTTTACTGCACCTATTTCAATCATTTGATCTCCACCAGCAGCATTAAATCCAGTAGTTTCAGTATCAAATACAACAAATGTATTAGACATAAGATCTTCATCTGTAGGCCTTACTACTATATTTACTGTATCATCAACTAATGTAAGTTCAGTACCATATAATCCTTTAAAATGTTTACTTTTATCTTCTATTTTTTTATTATGATCATTAATTAATGAATATGCGATTGGGAATGCTTGACAACCATTATGGTCAGTTATTGCAACACCTCTATAACCCATGTTAATAGCATTAGTAACTAACTCGCATGTATGTTTACCTAAATCAAGATTAGTTATACCATCCATTTGACTCATCATTGTATGAGCATGAAGTTCAACTCTTTTTACTGGTGCATCATCTACTATTTTTTTATCTTTAGAAGGTATTTCCATTATATCTTTAGCATTTAATACTATTTCTCTTGAATATGGATCATTTTTTGTAAATCCTTTTATTTTTATCCATTTACCAACTTTTAGTTTAGAACATAACACACTAAATTCTTTCGCATCACGAGAAAATAATTTACAATAAATACTATCAGTATTATCACTTATTTTTAAAGTTAATATTTTAAATGGTGTTTTAGATGATTCAAAAGCATCTACACCAAATATATAACATTCAAGCACAAGATTTCCCTCTTCACCCATAATATTTCTTATTTCAGTATTAACTTCTTCTGTTATTTCACTACCAATAATTACTTTAGAGTCTTCCTTTTTAGTCTCTTTTTTTAACTCTTTAGTCTCCTGTTCTATCTCTTTTTTTATCTCTTCATTCTTCTTCTCATTAATAAATATTTTTATCTCATTATTAAATCCGCATTCAATAAATCTTTTTTTTATTATATCTATATACTCATTTAATCTTGACTCTTCTGCTTTACTTAAGACTTCTATAACTATATCATCATTATCTATGTATACACTATTTTCTATAAATATTTTAGAAGCCATTCCATGTAAATCATTAATTATCATCTTATAATAAGAAAGTAGATAATCATAATTAACATTTTCATATTTAATTATTAAACTAGTACTTAATATTTTTCCATTATCTACAAATGTTTTATTTATTAAACTATTAAAATCATTATATACATCAATATTTAAAGTACTTTTTAAGGATAATTTAAATAAACAAGTCTTATTACTTTTACTAATTACTATTTTATCTAAAACGCCATCAGTAAAATATGCATAATAATCCTCGTTCATATGTATTTTATCAAGTAATAATTTTAATTTATCATGCATGTTATCACAACCTTCTTTTGTCATTAGTTATTATAACATTTATATTAATTAGAACAAAGAAAAAATTCAAAATAAATTTGAATTTTAATTACATACTTAATATATATGGGTCAGTGCTTGTTCCACTTCCACCTGTTATTTTTACACCTGACTTTAAGTATAAAGCTGGATAAACTGGCATTGAAACACTTGCATTACCACTATCTACACTACCATCATTATAAATACGCCATACATAAGATGAAGTATCAGATCTAGAAGCTGGTGAAAGTGCCCACATTGATGTACCAGAATGCATCCAATTATTATTTTTACATATAAATTTATTATTTGCATCTAGAGTACGCATATCTGTTTTACATGTAGCCTCACTACTTGCATATGCATAATCTGTTATATATGGTAATCCAATATATCCTGTCCAAGAAGTTGTTCTTGTTATTGTATCATCAGTACAAGATGTACATATTTTACCATTTACAGTGCCTCTTTCTGCATTATAAGAAGAAATGGTTCCTAATGTTTTATTATATGTTAATGATGAAAATCCAATTGCACCTGTATTCCATGTATGATTATCTATCATTGATTTTGCAGTTTCATTTAAACTTGCTACCGGACACGTTGTTGTTGCATTCTTTGATGATTTATAACATATTACATCAGATCCACCATAATATTTTGTATTTAAGTATCCTTTTAAATCAGATACACTCCATTCATTTATACCATATCCCATATTTATTGATGAATCACTTGAATCCCATGATAAATTACCTAATTTTGCATTTCTAATTATTTTAATATTATTGCCAAATATTCCTATTACTCTCCAAGTTTCATCATTAAACTTAACATAGTTATTTGGATTTGCACCAGAATATCTTAAATTATGATCAGTTGTATTATCACTAACCATTTCTCCAGTTGATTTAAGTGCTTCAACAGCATTTCCAGTAACTTTCATCTTAAGTGTGTATGGGTCAGTACTTGTTCCTGTTCCACCTGTTATTTCTACACCTGACTTTAAGTATACTGTTGGGAAAACAGAATGCGCACGAGATGCTTTGTCACGGTTCGCACTCCCAAACCACACGCCGTTAGCAACGCCCGAAAAGGCAATAGGTGATAGTGTCCACATTTCTTCATCACTTGTACTTCCATAGTGCATCCAATTGTTCTTTTTACATACATAGTTATTATTAGAATCTTTCGACTGCATATCTGTCTTACACACAGCTTCACTACTTGCATATGCCCAGTCTGTTACATAAGGTAGTGCAACGTATCCCGTCCATGAAGTTGTTCTTTCTATTGTATCATTACAATCAGCTCCGATTGTACATATTTTACCATTTGTAGTGCCTCTTTCTGCATTATAAAATGGTACTGTGTTTAATGCGTGAGTTTCTTGATTAGCAATAGTTGCGTCACTTACATCTATTGCACCTGTATTCCATGTATGATTATCTATCATAAATTTTGATGCTGCATTTAAACTTACTGTTGGACATGTTGTTGTTGCATTATCACGTCCTCCATAACAAGTTACAGCAGACCCACCATAATACATTGTATTTAAATATTCCTTTAAATCAGCCTGACTCCACTCATTTATACCATGTCCAATGTTTATTAATGAATCACTTGAATCCCATGATAAATTACCAATAGATTTGCTTCTTATTAATTTAATGTTATCACCAAATATTCCTATTATTCTCCATAATTCATTATTAAATTTAACATAGTTATTTGGATTTGCACCAGAATATCTTAGATTATGATCAGTTGTATTATCTCTTGCCATTTCTCCATTTGATTTAAGTACGTCTATTGCAGTTCCTGACGTTTTTATTGTGAAATTTACATTATCATCTACATTATATTGATAACTACATTCTATATCGTTATTATTTCCAGTTAAACTATTTCTTAGTGGAATATTTATTGTTAATAATGATGTGAATGCTCCATTACTACTTGATGTTATATTAGTTACATCTAAATCATCATAAAATTTATAACTTGATGGTATTTTTTCTTTAGTATCTCCATATGTAAATATACCATTTTTTTTATCTATTCTAAGTTCTCTTGTTGATCCATCTGTATATGTTACTGTATAACAATTATCTCCACATGTTGTAAATGATTTCATTGTTTTATTTAGAAAATCTTTTTGTATTGTACTATTTACAACTGATGAGAATGCTACATAATCATTATATGCTATATTCTTTTGCTGTTTTTGTTGTAATGTTAGTACTGTTTTAAATAATGATATTGTTACTATTGTTATTAGTACAAAGCATACTAATAATTCAACTAAAGTAAAACCATTTCTTTTTTTATTCATATGATCACCTACTATAAGATAATTATACATTTTTTTTATTTTTTTTACAATATAAAAGAGGGTTTACCCTCAGATATATTTAATTATATAAGTTATATGTAATTTTCGTTTACCTCGTTATCTATTTGTTCTTCTACATCATCTAGTGTATCCCAAGATTCATCATCATCTTCTACTAATATTTTTGCTTTTGTATCTCCAATAATTTCTATTCCTAACTCTTTTTCTATTGTAAATGTGATATCATTATCTTTTATTTCTACTTTCTTACATGTAGGTTGTTTTAAACTTCTTACTATTACTTCTGTATCAGGTGTTATTTCACCATTTTTTACATTTACAGTACTAGTGTTTGTATATGTAATTTTTTTACTTATTACATTTGTTTTTGTATCATTATCATATGAATACCAAATATTAACATCAAAACTTCCATCTATTACTATTTTGCCAGAGTTTGGATATCCTTTAAAAGCATGATTAATTACCCAACAACCTAGTACAGTTGTAGGAATAGTTTCTGGTGTTACTGTATATGAATCACTAAAACTTTTTTTACCTTTCCCAATTACTGCTTTAGTAACAATTTCTTTATATACTGCCACTTTAATCCCTCCTCACTTTAATTTATGATATTTATACTAAAAAAGTGCCTATGAGTTTTCTAATCTTACAATAATTACATCTTCTCCTATTTTTTGTATTTGATTAAAACTTATTAATAACTCACCTCTACTAGTAAAAAAACCGCTAAATCCGTTTTTTTCTATTACAAGTGAATCAATTTTACCACTATAAGGATCTATTTTTATGTCGATTATATTACCAATTTTAGTTCCATCACTAATATTTATGACATCTTTTTTTTGTAAGAGTGATAATTTCATAACCTCACCAATAAATATTATTAAAAATGAAAAGTTTTTATTACTATTTAATTAACTTTTTAACATCTTTTATTGCATTTTTTTCAAGTCTTGATACTTGTGCTTGTGAAATACCTATTTCCTCACTTATTTCAACTTGAGTTTTTCCCATTAAATATCTATCTATTAATATTCTTTTTTCTTTATTTGGTATTTTGTTTAAAGCATCTTTTAAATATATACTTATATCCCAACTATTAATATTATCTTTTTTATCTTCTAATTGGTCTTGCAAGTATATTGTATCTCCTCCATCGTTATAAATGGGTTCATGCATACTTACTGGTTCTTTTAAACTATCAAGCGCTAAAATTATTTCTATTTCTTTTAAATCAAGCATTTTTGCTATTTCTTCATTACTTGGCTCAACCCCGTTTTTACTTGTTAATTCATCTTTTAATTTTATTACTTTATATGCAATATCTTTTGTACTTCTTGATATTCTTATACTATTATTATCTCTTAAGTATCTTTTTACCTCACCATCTATCATAGGTACTGCATATGTACTAAATTTAACATTATGTGATAAATCAAAATTATCTATTGCTTTTATTAAACCGACACATCCAATTTGAAATAAATCATCCATATTATCTATTCTGTTATTAAATTTTTTAAGAAGTGAAAGCACTAATTTTAAATTGCCATTAACAAGTATACTTCTTGCACTCTCATCTCCACATTTTAATCTAGAAAATAAATCATTCATTTCTTTATTATTTAATACTTTTATATCAGATGTATTTATACCACTTATATCTACTTTGCCTTTACCCATATAAAAATCCCTCCAACATAATATTGAAAGCATTTTTATATATTTATTCATAAATATAATATTTAAACCATTTATTAAGTTTTATTTTGGTTCATAAAAAACATCTAATAAATATTAGATGTTATTTAAATATTCCTTTTAATTTTTCTTTAATTTGATCTTTACTAAATGGTTTTGATAAGTAATCTATAAATCCTTCACTTTTATATTTTTCTTCTGATCCTGCTATCGCATCTGCTGTAAGTGCTATTACTGGTGTATTAAAATTAGGTATTTTCTTTAATTCTTCTAATGCTACTTCTCCATTCATTACTGGCATCATTATATCCATTAATATAACATCATAATGTTTGTTTAATACTTTTTCTACACACTCTTTTCCGTTATAACATTCATCTACTTCTTTAAATCCTAGAGTATCTATACTCTTTTTTGCTACTTTTATATTTAGCTTATTATCATCTACTATTAATATACTCTTATTACTATAATCTATATTTACTCTTTCTTTTATAACCCCTATATCTATTAGTTGTGTCTCTGTTAAATCTTTATTCATCTTACTTATCTTTTGTGGAATACTTACTACAAATATTGATCCTGTTCCAAATTTTGATGATACATTTATTTTTCCACCCATAAGATCTACTAATTTCTTTGTTATTGCTAGTCCTAATCCTGTTCCTTCTGTTGTTGTATTCTTCTCTACATCAAGTCGTTCAAACTTATTAAATAATTTCTTTATGTTCTCTTCTTTTATTCCTATTCCTGTATCTTTTACACTTATTAATAATGTACATTTATCTCCTTCATTTATACACTTTGCACTTACTTCTATATATCCTTCGTTTGTATACTTAATTGCATTTGATATAAGATTATTTAATATTTGTTTTATATGTAGTTTATCTCCTAGTAATTCATATGGTATATCTTCTGCTATATCAAGTCTCATCTCTACTTGTTTTGTACCTATTCTTACTTTATTTACTTTTACTAATGTTGTTAGTTCTTTCTTAAAATCATATGGTACTTCTATTATCTCTACTTTATCACTTTCTATTTTATTTATATCCATTATATTACCTACTATTTCTAGTAATGTATGTGATGCGGATACTATATCATTTAAATCCTCTTTCATTGAGCTTGGACATTCTTCTTTTTCTTTCATATCTTCTGAAAGCCCTACTATCGCATTTAGAGGTGTCCTTATTTCATGTGACATACTTGATAAAAAGTCACTTTTTGCTCTATTTGCTCTTTCTGCATTCTCTTTTGCTATATTTAATTCTGCTATCATTTTTACATCCGGATTCTCTATTGTAAAATAAAGAAGATATGAAATTATAGTATGTGTAAATGTCATAAGTAATAATTCGGGTTTTAAAAACTGAACAATAGTTGATATACTCCCTATAACTATTAGTGCAATAAGTGGAATATACTTTTTTAATCTTTTTTTATCAAATGTAATAGCAATCTTAATTATCCCTAAAATTATAAATAAAAATGTCATAGAATAAACAATAAGTACTGGTATACCGCTAGGTAAAATCAAATTATTTGTTTTAGTATAATTAACTGGTAAAACTAATACTAATATTGATAATAGAATAATAATATATTTATATATTGTAAAATATCTTTTATTTCATCTTTTGAATTATATATAAATTCAGCTTTTTGAAAAATTTCTATTATATCTTTTTGCCCTATATTTTCTATAAATTCATGTATATTTTCATACTCATCTTGTTTATCTTTTACTTTTAATGCTTTTCCTATACTTCCACTACATGCCTTTAATATTCTTTTGTCTTTAAAATATATACCATTTTCTTCTAAATATTTTTCTATTTCTTCTTGTTTAATATCTTTAAATCTCAAGATTGTACATCTTGATTTTATTGTACTTAAAAATGAATTTTCATTAGAGCCTATTAATATTATTGTTATATATTCTGGAGGTTCTTCCAATGTTTTTAATAATCCATTTTGTGCCTCTGTTGTCATTTTGTCACTATTATCTATTATATACACTTTTTGTTTTGATATTATTGGTTTTTCTACTACTTTTCTTTGTATTTCTCTTATTTGATCTATTTTTATACTATTCTCTTCTGGTTCTATTAATATA
>ERZ773235.2758-NODE-2758-length-13773-cov-3.492346_pt1 | contig 13773 bp, 9 predicted proteins | sample MGYA00580522_ERZ773235 | MGnify/ENA primary metagenome ERZ773235 (study PRJEB29015, sample SAMEA2737797) | human gut metagenome | biome: human gut; feature: human-associated habitat; material: faeces | place: China | collected 2012 ...
CCAGCCTTTTTAATTAAATTATTTCCTTCTTCATGTCCATAATTATCATTAACATATTTTAAATTATTTAAATCTATCATTATAATAGTTCTTGGATATACTTTAGTATCATCCCATTTTTCAATATTAGCATTTAAATAATTTCTATTTTTTAAATTAGTTAACATATCATTATATTTTAAGAATTCTTCTTTTCTTGTTATCTTTAACTTTCTTGTTCCTTTTAAAACCACTATACTAAATAAACTTATTATAATTGGAACAAGTATAATAGCAAGTATTATTATATATAATCCTCTTAAATTACTATCATCTGTTGTTGTTACAATAACATTACTTAAACCAATATTTTTATATTCTTTATTATCTGTATTATTTAAAATAAAGTTAAATAAATTATATAATACTTCATCATTATTTTTTATAACAAAGTGATAATTTCCTTCAAAAGAATCACTAAATAAATATTTATAGTTTTTAAGCTCATTTTCTTTTAAATATAAATAATCATTTTCATCTAAAACCATTATTCCATCTGGATCTATATTAGATGTATATGATTTTATTTCTTTAATACTAGCATTTATATTATTTTTAATATACTCATATAATAAATCATCACTTTTTAAATATAATTTATTATTTATCAAACCATTTTTATTATCAATATTTTTATAATTCTTACTAATAGCAACAAATCTTTCAATAAAAGGACTTGATGTTTTCTTATAAGCATCATTTTCATAATTAAAATTAACAAAAGCAATATCAACTTTATTGTTACTTATCGCATCTTTTAAAGTTTGTTTATCTTTATATTCAACAAACTCAATATCCATATTTGTCATATTTATTAAAGTATTAATATATTCACCACTTATACCATATAAGTCTTTATTTCTAACAAAGTTATATGCTAAATCTTTAACATAACCATATTTATACACTTTACTAGTTAAAGTTGATTTTTCAAGTGATGTTATATTTCCACTTTCTTCATAATAAGTCATTAAAGATGATTCCAAATCTTTTCTATATCTATCATTTAACCATATTTCTAATAATTTACTAACAATAGTATTTAATTTTTCATTATTACCCATTCTTAAAACTATTTTATTAGATAAATTATTTAAATAATAATTAATGTAAGTATCACTTGTTTTAACAATTGAATCAAAGTTAGCATATCTAGGAACAATTATATAATTAATACTTCCTTGTTTTAACATTGAAATAAGTGCATCATAATTAGCTCCTGTTTTGATAGTTACTCTTGATTCTTTAAAATATGAACTAACAACATCATTATCATTAGATAAAACCCCAACAATTGTATTATTTAAGAACTTTTCATCATTATAAGATGAAGAAGTTTTACCTATTACAACATAAGCATCTTCTAAAATTAACATATCGTTTTCTTTAATTGTAGCATTATTCTTTAATGTTGCAATTGACAAAATATTTTCATTTTTTTCCTCATAATTAGGATAATCATATGATATTTTATTAAATTTTAAAGATGTTGTTCTTTCTAAATAATCAAGTAAATTAAAGATAACACCATTACCATTATTTGATATTATTCCTAAATTATTAGGAACTTCGATATCAATTAATGTTTCTTTATTATTTTCAATCCATTGTTTTTCAAGAATTGTTAAACTATTTTCTTCATCTTCACTTGTTAAAAAATAATATATTCCAAGTCCAACGATAAGTAAGACAAAAAGAACAACTAGTAATCTTACTATTTTTTTAGGACTTTTTTTCTTAGTTTTTTTCATGTATTACTCCTTATTAGTACTTTCTTTTCCAATAGAATATGTAAAATCACTAGCAGTTTTATTTTTATATCCTATTATAGAGTTTTCTTTATAATCTTCTTTTTCACTTTTTACAAATAATTGATAATCAAAATAATTTATTTGTTCTTTAGTAGAATTATCTAAAATTATTTTAGCAAACTTAGTTGCATCTTCTTTTTTAGGTTTCTCACTAACAGTAACAATAACATTAATTATTTTACCATTTTCATTAATCTCAGCATTAACAACCTTTTCTTCTTTAATCTTTTCTACAATTACATTTAAACTATCTTTTGTGTAATTAACATCGTTGATTCCATCTAACCTATTTCCATAAATTGGTGTACCTGTATTTGGAAATAATAGTTTGTATAAAAGAAATCCTGCGATAATTACAACAACAAAAATACCAATTGCTATACAAGAATATTTATTATTTTTTAATGTTTTTTTAATATTCATAATCAATCACTCCTTATTTTATGTAATTATTATACATTATTATTTTATAATAATCAATTTACATCCTTTGACAGTAAATCAATTAACATATCATTAACTATTTTAGGATTAGCACTGCCCTTTGTTTCTTTCATAATCATTCCCATAAGAAACTTTAAGGCATTTTGTTTTCCTGATTTATAATCATTAACTGATGTTTCATTTTCTTCTAATACTTTTTTTATAATTTCTTCTAGTTTACTTGTATCAGACATTAATGATATATTTTTTTCTTTTAATATTTCTTCAACACTTAAATTACTTGTTAATAATTCTTCTAGTATATCTTTAAATATTTTAGAAGATATGCTACCTTTACTTAACATATTTACAATGTTTACAAAGTTTTTATCTAATTTAGTATCATAAATAGACATATTATTTTTATTTAAATAACTTGTTATATCACCAAGTAATATATTACTAGCTATTTTAAAATCAATATCAAAATCTATATATTTATTTAAATAATCAGATAAAGATTTATTAGCGATTAGTTTTTCTATATTAATATCACTTATATTTTTACTTTTATAAATATTTCTTCTTTCATTAGGTAAAAGTTTTATACTTTCTTTAACTTTATTTATATAAGAATCTTCTAAATATAAATATGGAATATCAGGTTCAGGAAAATATCTATAATCATTTCCAACTTCTTTCTTACGCATAAGAATAGTTGAAGATGTTTTAGCATCAAATCTTCTTGTTTCTTCTTCAATTTTTACACCCTTTTCAAGAAGATCTATTTGACGGTTTATTTCATAATCAATCGCCGTTTTAACATTTGAAATTGAACCAATATTTTTAACTTCGCATTTTGTTCCAAGTGTATTATCTTTGCTAACTGATACATTAACATCAGCTCTCATTGAACCTTCTTCTATTTTACAGTCACTTACTCCTAAATAAAATAAAGTTTCTTTTAATTCTTCAAGATACTTAACAGCTTCATCGCCATTTGAAATACATGGTTTTGTTACTATTTCAATTAATGGAACACCTGCTCTATTATAGTTTAAAAGCGTTTTATTATTTATATGAATACTTTTACAAGTATCTTCTTCCATATGTATTCTTTCTATTTCTATTTTTTTAACACCATCATTTGTATTTATTAAAACATAACCATCATAACCAATCGGAGTTTTATTTTGTGTTATTTGATAACCTTTTGGTAAATCAGGATAATAATAATTTTTACGATCAAAATGCATTTTTTTATTAATTAAACAATTTAATGCTAAAGATGCCTTTAATGCTTTTTCAACCACTTCACTATTAACTGTAGGTAAAACACCAGGATATGCTAAATCTATTTCATTTATGTTAACATTTACACATTCATCGTAACTATTTTTACTAGGACTAAATATTTTAGTATTAGTTTTAAGTTCAACATGAACTTCAATTCCTATCGTAGGTACATAACTATTTTTCATAACATCCTCCTGGAATTAAATTTAAATCTAGTTCTTTTTCTATATAACTTGCTAGTTTATATATTGTTTTTTCATCATATTTATTACCAATTATTTGAAGTCCAATTGGTAAATTATTAACAGAAAAACCAATTGGCATACTAAGTGCAGGATTACCTGTCATATTAACAGGATTAGTTAAAATATCATCATAGAAACTCTTTAAAGCATCATTATTATTACTATTTAAATCATAAGCATATGATGTTGTTGTAGGTCCTATTATAAGATCATATGAAAAAAATATATTTTTAAAAGAATTATCAATACTTTTTCTTATTTTTAAAGCTTTTTCATAATACTTTCTAGCATTAACACCACTTAATAAATAAGATCCTACCATTATTCTTCTTTTAACTTCTTCCCCAAAACCTTCACTTCTTGTTTTTGTATAAACTTCTTCCATACAACTAGCATTTGAACTTGAATAACCATATTTTATACCATCAAATCTAGCTAAATTACTACTTAATTCTCCAAGTGCTATTATTTGATATAAACTAACTGAATTTTCTAAATAAGGAAGATCTACAATATCAATAGTTACACCACTTTTTTTTAACATAGAACACACTTCATTAAATTTATTTAATATTTCTTCATTAATTATATCTGATAGATAAAATTTAGGAATAGCTATTTTTAAATCTTTTATATCTTCTCCAATTAAAGATGTAAAATCTTCACAAGTATCAAAACTTGTTAAATCACGATTATCTTTTCCACTAATAACATTTAATAAAAGAGCATTTTCATAAACATTTCTTGTCATTGGTCCAATTTGATCGAGTGAAGATGAAAAAGCAATTAAACCATATCTTGATACCCTACCATATGTTGGTTTTAAACCTACTATTCCACACATTGAAGAAGGTTGTCTTATACTTCCTCCTGTATCAGTTCCTAAAGCAAATGGTGTAAGTCTTGCACTAACACATGCTGCTGCACCACCACTTGAACCACCTGGAATACATGTTTTATCCCATGGATTTAAAACATTTCCAAAATAACTTGTCCTGTTAGTAGAACCACATGCAAACTCATCCATATTAAGCTTTCCAATAATAATCATACCTTTTTCTTTAAGCTTAGATATTACAAAAGCATCATATATTGGAACAAAATTTTCTAACATTTTAGAAGCACAAGTTGTTCTTATATTCTTAGTACAAATATTATCTTTAATGGCTATAGGAAGACCAAATAAAAGATTATCAACTTCTTTATTTTCAAGTTCTTTAGCACATTTTAAAGCTTCTTCTTTATTTAATGTAATAAAACAATTTAAATCACTATTTTTTTCAATACGATCAATTGCTTCATTAACTAAATCAATAGGTAATATTTTCTTTTCTTTTAATAATTTATTTATTTCTTTTATACTTAAATCTAAATAATTATTCATCAAAAACACCCCTTACTTCAATATAATCTTCATATACATCTGGTGCATTAGCTAAAACAGGTTTTTTATCTATTTCATATACATAAGATTTATCCCTTAAACTACAAGGATTATCACAAGGACTAATTAATAATTCATCAGTACTTTCATTAACTAAAAGTATTTTTTCTATTTCATCAAATAAATCCTTTAAATCTTTTCTATACTTTTCTATCTCTTCATCACTAAGTTCTAATCTTGCAAGTTTAGCAACATGTAAAACTTCTTCCTTACTTAACTTATCCATAATTTCCTTCTTTCTAATTACTAAATAATTAAACTCTTAAATATTATACCAAAAAATATACACTTTTTCCATATTTTTATCAAAACTACAAAAAATTACTTCAAAAACTTTCGTGCATTAATCACATCTGCTTTTGAAGTATCACTTTCTATCATTATTTCATAAATTTACTTAATTTCTACTTCTTTCATTTTGGGTTTTTTAGTTCTTTTCCAATGAATACCCCTTCTGGGTTATTCATTGGAAATTACAAAGCGCGAAGAGTAGTTAGAGTACGAATTACCACCGTGGTAGAAGTCGAACACTCCCGCGCTCTCACGATTGAAATAGAAGTTGCCGCGCGCGAACCATGGGTCACTCGCATTAACGAAGAAAGCGCCATCACTATACCAATTTTTTGTTTCTGTTAAGGCATGGCCTGTGTAAGATGATCCTGTATATAAATTATAATATTTACTATTTGGAAATGATACTCCTGTATATGTTGTTCCATCCTTTAACATTCCTGTAAATCCTGAATTTTGTGATGAATCATATCCTGATCTTGGTTTTCCATTGGAGTCAGCAAGTACTCCCATAACATATTCCCATGCTCCACCACTCATATCATATATTCCATATATATTCCCTGCTGTTGAAGCATCTTTTCCAAGTGTTGTATTATATGCTCCGTTTGTTGCATATGTATTACTTCCTGCTGGTACTCCATATCCTGTTTTATCACTACTATTATTTATTCCTATTTCAGTACATGATGTACTACTAGTACATCTTCCATATATACTTTGGGTTAAGTATGCTACTGCTCCCCATTCATTATTTTTACTCATATGGGTATCTACTTCACTACTTACAAATCCAAAACTATTTCCTTCTTGCTCCATACTTCTACTTGCAAAGAAGACATTACTTGGATTATTCCATCTTAAACTTTTTACATTTGGTTTTATTATTATTCCATTAGCATTACTACATGTTTCATTAGTACATCCTAAACTATTAACAGTTTTAATTGATGCTAAAGTTGCATGACTTGTTTCAAACTTACCATACCAGAATCCACTTAGTTCCTTATCGCCAAAGGTAAAGGCATCTATTGCTGTTTCATTTTCTTTTACAAATGTTACATCTATTGCTCCAGGAGCATCAGCTGTTCCTCCATTATAATTACTTGGTGTTACTGCATTAAATCTTGGTATCCATACCCACATTGTTGTTATATCATCCATTGGTATAACAGTTCCTGGATTTTCATTTTTATATGTTTCTAATCTATCACTTGTTATAGTAACTGCATTCGCCCAAATCTGATTATCATAATTGTACCATCTATTTTCCATAGTTTTATTATTTATATCTGCTTTTTTCCATGAGCTTGATGTTTCATCATAATATACTGGTATCATATTTGATGCTAAAACAGGTTTATTTGCATTACTATTATCTTCGTTCTTATCAAGTGTAAATTTATATGGATTAGAGCTTGTGCCATCTCCACTTGATATTTGGACATTATACTTTAGATATAATGTTGGACGAATAGCATAATTATTATTACTGGCACTATTAAAGCCAACAAGTCCATCAGCATCAATATTGAAAACATCGCCACTATAATTGCTACGTTGAGGAAGTAACCATTCATTTTTTTTGATATTATATAGCCAATTATTACTTGTACATGTTTCATCATTATAACTTGATAAATTAGATGTGCAAGTATCACTTGCTGAATAACCATAATCACTTATGTACATAAGCCCTATTTTTCCTGTCCAACTATTTGAATTTGTTCCATAATAATATGTATTACTACCGCTTATTTTCCTTTCGTATTGATACATCATATCTTTAGATATACCAGTTGATTGGGTATAACCCCCTAAATAGTATTTAGCATTACCTATCATACTTTGTTCATCAATATTTGATAATGTATTATAATATGTTGTATTAAGATAGGTTTTAAGTGTTGCTCTTGTCCAGTTATTATAGCTTGATGTTGATGATACTTGAGTTGAATTCCAAAATTGTGTTCCTACACTTGCATTTCTTATTAATTTAATTCTATTTTCTATTTTCCCTGTTCCATCATCAACAGGAAATACTCCTATTATTCGCCATACTTCATTATTAAATGTTACATAATTTTTCGGACTTGCTCCACGATATCTATATTCTGTTATACTTTCATTTGTTCCTATTTGAAGTGTACTATCAGCTTCATGTGTTATGGTATATAGTCCACTGTTATCTTTATTATCTGTTAATGCTATTAAAGTGTTTGCTGCGCCACTTTCATATGTATTTACATTAACTTTAAATTTAAATGTATGATTTTCTAATGTAACATTGGTTCCATTCTCTGTTTCTGCTTTTGTTGTATATTTACTTAAATCAACATCATTTTTTAACCATATTCTTAATCTATATGTATGTGTTTGTTTTTCATTTGAATTATTGTATGTAAAATTATTTTGATATATTGTCTTGGCATTTGTTATTTTATTATTATCTTCTAATTCACTTATTATAACTGGTTCTACTAATGAATTATCATTTTCATCTGTTAAGTATACTTTTATATCACTTTCATTAAAACTATTTGTTGTACTTGTTTTTAGTATTGATATTTCATAATCCACACTCATATCTTTTACTAAATTACTTGATACACTAAATTCAAAATAATTACTTTTCTTTCCATCTATATCACTTACTGGTGTCGTATTTGTTATAGATATTTTATTTTCACTTTCTTTATATGTAAATGATATTAAATCACTTGATACAAAATGTGTTTTTTGTCCTTCTAATCTTATTTTATAAAATGAATATGTTACTCCCGTTATTATTAAAAGTATTGCTATTATAAACATAATTAAGACTAATTTATTTTGTTTTAGTTTTTCTATCATATTATCAAACTTCCTTTTATTTTATTAACTATTAACTTTATAAGGTTATTATATAATATACCCCCCCCATGTCAATATTTTTCTTTACACTTTTCAACAGGTGTCAAATTTGGTATATTTTTCTATCTTACAAGATTTATTTTATCATAAATTTATGTCATTTATTGTTGGTAATTTTTGCCAAATAAAAACAAGCTATTGCTTGTTTATTTTGTACCTGTAGAACCAAAACCACCAGCACCACGTACTGTATCATTTAAATCTTCTACTTCATTAAATTCTACTTTTAAGAATGGTGTTACTACTAGTTGTGCTATTCTTTCATTTTTTAAAATAGTTTGAACTTCATTACTATGATTATGTAAAGCTACCATTATTTCACCTCTATAATCACTATCAATTACCCCAACTTTATTAGCAGGAGCAAGACCTTTTTTTGTTGCTAACCCACTTCTTGCATAAATAAGCCCTGCATAATTTTCTGGTATTTCCATACTTAATCCCGTTTTAATTAATTTAGTTTCCCCAGGATTTATGCTTATATCTTCATCCATGCAAGCATATAAATCACATCCAGCAGAATAAACTGTGCCATAAGTAGGAAGTTTAGCATTTTCATTTAATTTTTTTATATTTACTAACATATTTTAATCTCCTTAATCTAAATATATAATTACTTTGTTTTCTTTTAAACTATTTTGAACATCAATTATTCTTTGATTAGAAGAACCCCTGAATTTTAATTTGTAATCTTTTAATTCATCAACGTATCTTCCATCCACTAAAATATCAACATAGTTTAATATATTTTTTGCTCTTTCTAATAATTCTTCATATGTATAACCTGAATATATCCATAATTTTTTATCAGGATAAGTTTCTTTAATTCTTTTAACTAATTTTTCTAAGTCTGTTAAATTTTCATCAATAAAAGGTTCTCCCCCTAATATTGATATTCTTGATATATAATCAGGTTTAGCAAGAGTAAGGAAATTATCTTCAACTTCCTTACTCCAAACATTACCACTTTTTACATCCCATAATTCTTTATTAAAACAATTTTTACAATAAAATCTACATCCTGATGTAAATAACGCTATTCCTATTTTTTCACCATTACTTATATCCATATTTCTTATTTGAGCATATCTCATTATTTCACCTTCTAGTCTATTTTGTGATTATCTAAATGAACATATCTATTTCTAATTTCATCAGTTCTTCCTTGGTTAAAGAAGTTCGTACCAATATAACCACATGTTCTTCTTGCAACATTCATTTTAGAATGATCCATATTACCACAGTTAGGACATTTCCAATCAAGTTTGCCATTTTCATCTACGATTTTTATTTCACCATCATAGCCACAAACTTGGCAATAATCTGATTTTGTATTAAGTTCAGCATACATAATATGATCATAAATAAATTTAATAACTTCAATAACAGCATCAATATTATTTGTTAAATCAGCACATTCAATATAGCTTATCGCACCACCTGGAGAAAGTTTTTGAAATTCACTTTCTAAAGATAGTTTAGTGAATGGATCAATTTTTTCAAATACAGGAACATGATATGAATTAGTTATATAATCTCTATCAGTTATACCTTCGATTATACCAAATCTATTTCTTAAACATTTAGCGAATTTGTAAGTTGTGGATTCAATTGGAGTTCCATAAACACTATAATCAATTTTTTCTTCTTTTTTCCATTCATTACATTTATCATTTAATTTTTTCATTACCTCTAAAGCAAACTCTTTACCAATACCATTATCAGTATGAGAATTACCAGTCATATATTTAACACATTCATAAAGTCCTGCATAACCAAGTGATATAGTCGAATATCCATTATGTAAAAGTTCATGGATACTTTCACCCTTACCAAGTCTTGCTAAAGCTCCATGTTGCCATAAAATTGGGGCAATATCACTAATTGCATGGGCAAGACGTTCATGTCTTATTTGAAGTGCTCTATGGCATAATTCTAGTCTTTCATCAAATATTTTCCAAAATTCATCCATATCTTTTTTACTTGATAAAGCAACATCTGGTAAAGATATAGTTACAACACCTTGATTAAATCTTCCATAATACTTAGGTTTTCCATTTTTATCTAAATATGGAGTTAAGAAACTTCGACAACCCATACATGGATAACATTGTCCATTACCATTAGCATCTATTTTACATTCTTTCATTATTTTTTCTGAAATATAATCAGGAACTAATCTTTTAGCAGTACATTTAGCAGCAAGTTTAGTTAAATAATAATATTTACTATCTTCATGGATATTATCTTCTTCAAGAACATATAAAAGTTTTGGAAAAGCTTGTGTTATATAAACACCTTTTTCATTTTTAAGTCCTAAAATTCTTTGTTTTAAAAATTCTTCAATTATCCATGATAATTCTTCCTTATATTCAGTTGTTTCTCCAAGATACATACATACAGATAAGAAAGGAGATTGTCCATTTGTATTAGTCATAGAATTTACCTGATAATTAAATGTCTGAACCCCATCTTCAATTTCTTTTTTTGTATCTTCCATAGCATATTTTTTACATGTTTCTTCATCCATGCCTCTTTTTTTATACTTATCATAATATTTTTCATAACTAGATCTAACAAATGGTGCAAGAGCTGTCAAAGTAATCGTAGCACCACCATAACTTGAACTAGTTACTGCTGTTATTATTTGAGTTGCAATAGTTGCAGCAGTTAAAAATCTATGTGGTTTTTCAATTAAAATATTATTAATCATTGTTCCGTTTTGTAACATATCTTCAAGATTTATAAGTTCACAATTATGTAAGGCATTTTGAGCAAAGTAATCGGCATCATGAAAATGAATAATACCAGCATCATGTGCCTCAACAATATCTTTAGGTAGTAAAAATCTTCTTGTTATATCAGTACTTGTAATACCAGCTATGTAATCTCTTTGAACAGTTACAACTTTAGCATTTTTATTAGCGTTTTCACTATTCCAATATTCATTTGTTCCATTTAAAAGTTCAAATATTGTTTTATCAGTTGTATTACTTTCTCTAACAAGACCTCTTAAATATCTATATCTTATATAACATCTAGCAACATCTTTTCTATTACTAGCCATAAGTTTATCTTCTACAATATCTTGTACTTCTTCTACTTTTAAATTTCTATCTAAAGTTTCAATATAATCAGCAATTTCACGGGCTTTTTTCTTATCTTGTTCCGTTAATTCTTTATCTACTTCAACAAATGCTTTACAAACAGCATTATATATTTTCTCCTTATCAAATTTTTGTCTTCTTCCATCTCTTTTAATTACTTGCATATTTTACTTCTCCTTTTCATATTTTTTTTTAAATTGCAATATATAATATTTTCATAAATGTACTTAATTAAATCATCTAATTCATCTTCTTTTACTAAACTTATATCAACTTTACTTATCGTACCACCTAAAGATAAATTATTAAATTTCTTTTCATATTCTAACTTTTCCAATATATTAAGTTCTTCATCTTCGATAAAATAAGCACTGTTATAACTTGTTTTATCTGTTATTTTTTTAATATAACCAAACTCTTCTAAATCTTTATTAATAAAATATGTTGAAGAAACATTATCATAAAAAGAATATAATTTAAAACAAACTCCTATTTCTTTTGTTAAATTTAAACATACTTCATTCATTTTATTTAATATTTTAATAGCTAAAGTTTCTCCTTCTTCCTCTTTAATACTTTTTTTAAGTAGAATTTCCACTGTTTCTGGAAGTCCTACATAACTAAGTAAAAGAGTTGAATAACCATTTTTTAGTAAATCATCTATTTTTTCATCTTTATCAAGTCTTGCTAAAGCACCATATCTAAAGTGAATACTTGATGTTTCACAACTTGTTCCAAGAAGTGAATAATATTTACATAACAAAGACTCTTTACATATTTCAAGTGCTTCATCTAACTTTTCAAAAAAGTCTTCATTTTCTTTTAAAGAAAGTGCTACTTTTGGTAAATTAAGACTTACTAAGCCTTGATTAAATCTTCCCACAAATTTATATTTAGAAGATACTTTATAACTTGGCAAGAACTGATTTTCCCCAATTGGAGAAAAGACATTACCATTAAACATTTCTTTCATTTTCTTTGAACTAAGAAGATTTATATTACCATTATTTAAAATACATTTTACGACAATTTTCGTTAAATAATCAAAACTTCCTCCCGTTAAATTATTATCTTCATCTAAAACATACACTATTTTAGGATAAATATATTCTTCTTTAGAATTTTCTTTGTTTATGCCTTCAAGTCTTTGATTTAATATTTCCTCAATAATAAGGGCTGTTTCATTTTTAAATAAATCATCTTTATTTATTCTTAAAAATAAGGTAACTAAAGGTACTGTACCACTACTATTAATAAGAGTGTTGATTTGATAGTGAATTGTTTGTACCCCATTTTTTAATTCATTTTTTGTTAAATCATTAGCAAGCGTTTTTATCATTTCATCATTTACTTTAGATTTATACTTTTCCTTTAAAATGTTCACATTTTTTAAATAAGTGGCATTTAAATATGGACTTAAACAATCAATGTCTAAAGAAAATCCTTTTATTTGACCACCTGAAATAGCATTAATTATTTGCATTGTTACATTACAAGCAACTTGAAATGATTTAGGTTTTTCTATTTTTACTCCATTTATAATTGTTCCATTTTCTAGCATATCTTTAAGATTAATATAACTTGAATTAATTATAGGTTGAATAAAATAATCCATATCATGAAAGTATATCAAACCTTCTTCATGAGCTTTTACTATTTTTTCTGGTAAGAGAATTCTTTTTGTTAAATCTCTTGATACTTCCCTTGCTATTAGATCTCTTTGATAAGAAGCATTGTTATTTTTTATGCCAAATGAATTATTATTTTTAAGTAAACTAAGTATTGATTCATCTGTTGTATTAGCCTTTCTAATAAGAGCTCTCGTATAACGATAAGTTATATATTTTTTAGCAAGTTCATACTTACCTGTTGCCATAAGTCTTATTTCAATTATGTCTTGGATATCTTCTACTAGAATTCTTTTTTTATTTAAACTTTCAATATACTTTATAATGTTGTTTATTTGGGCAAGTGATACTCTTTCATCTTCTTTTACTTCATTGTTTGCTTTACTTATAGCTATTTTAATTTTTTCACTGTCATATTCGACAGAAGACCCATCTCTTTTTATTACTTTTATAATGACCACCTGCCTTTTTATTTTTATCTATGATTAAAGTTTATCACAAAACAAAAATACTCATTGTTGCAATTGCAACATTTTATAAATTTTGTTATAATTTATTTATAAAGTGTAAAGGAAG
>ERZ773235.2760-NODE-2760-length-13763-cov-4.328494_pt1 | contig 13763 bp, 11 predicted proteins | sample MGYA00580522_ERZ773235 | MGnify/ENA primary metagenome ERZ773235 (study PRJEB29015, sample SAMEA2737797) | human gut metagenome | biome: human gut; feature: human-associated habitat; material: faeces | place: China | collected 2012 ...
TCTTAAATATGTTGCGCCGGACGATATACACGTTTATTCAATAGACGAGGTATTTATAGACGCAACGCCGTATCTTCGCGAACATTATATGTCCAAAGCCGCAAGCGATATCTCCGCATTGCCTTGCGTGAGATACAAAATGGTGGATTTGCAGCGTGATTTTGCAAGCAAAAACGACGTTGTTTTGGACGGCAGAGATATAGGAACTTTCGTTTTGCCCAACGCAAACTGCAAGTTTTTCCTTACGGCAACGCCGCAAGAGCGTGCGGAGCGTCGTATGAAAGACCTGCAAGAAAAGGGCGAAACCGTCGATTTCGACCAACTTTTGCAAGATATAATTCAGCGCGATTACAACGATTCGCATCGCGAAGTCGCACCGTTGAAACAAGCAGACGACGCGGACTACGTTGATACCACGTCCATGAGTATAGACGACGTCGTCGCACACGTGAAAGAGGTTGTACACATCAAGACTAAAAAAGCCGATTCAACCGTGCAGAACACCGAAAAACAACCGTCAACGATAATTCCGTCGAGCGAAATGGACAAAAAGACGCTCGCAAGGATTAAAACGTATTATAAACCCGAAAAAAGTTTTGCTTTTTACAGATTTTTGAGAGTGATTTTGCGCCCGATACAAATGCTCGTGTGGCCGACCAAAGTCATAGGGGCGGAAAATGCGAAAAAGGTGACAGGTGCGCTTTTTACTTGCAACCATTATTCCAAAATGGATTCGATGATACCATATTTCGTGCTTTTCAAAAAGGAAGCGCATGCGCTTGCGAAATACGAGTTGTTCACAAATCCCGTAGCGGGTTGGTTTTTGCACAAAATGGGCGCGATTCCCGTACGCAGAGGCGAAGCGGACATCGAAGCCGTCAAGCAAGTGCTTCGAGTGCTGAAAGACGGCAAAAAATTGCTCATTTTCCCCGAGGGTACGAGGAATAAAGAGGGTACGCAACAAATGGCGGAGTTTAAGACGGGTACGGCAAGATTCGCAATCAAGTCGAAAGTACCTATCGTGCCGATGATTTACTATCAAAGCCCCAAAGCCTTCCGCAAAAACTGGCTGTACGTTGGCGAGCCGTTTACGCTTGAAGAATATTACGGCGCGCGTACAATCGACGAGAACCACGCCGCAACGCAAGTCATAAAAGAAAAAATGGACGAAACTCGTCGCCTTTGCAACGAGTACGTCGAAAGCGTTACGAAAAAGAAGAAAAAATCGACAAAAAAGAACAAATAATGAATAATGCTCAAAATTCGGGCATTGTTTTTCGAGGTGTAAATTGAAGGTTATTCTTGCCAAAAACGCAGGATTTTGCAACGGTGTGAAAAGTGCGGTGAACCAAGCGGTTTCGCTTGCCGAAAAGTACGGAAAAATCTACACTTTGGGCGAACTCGTACACAACGAGAACGTCACGGATTTTCTCAATCGAAAAGGCGCGATTTGCATTAAAATCGAGGACGCTTGCAATCTCAAAAAAGGCGACATTGCGCTCATACGCGCACACGGGATAACCAAACAGCTCGAAGAGGAGTTGCGAGATAGAGGAGTGGTGCTTTTCGACGCCACTTGTCCCGTCGTGAAGCGCAACCAAAAAATAGCAGAGGACAGAGCGAAAACGGGGGACGACGTCATTATCGTCGGCGACAAAAATCACGACGAAGTGATAGGCATTGCGTCGTATGCCGGCAAAAATTGCAAGATGGTTTCGGATACCGAAGAGCTGCCCATAGGCGAAAAAAACACCTCAATTCTTTTCCAAACCACTATTTTGCCCGAAAAATTTGAAAAAATTGAAGAAAATGCAAAGAATTTTGAAAAAAAACACCATAATTTAGTTGGCATTTTCAATACTATTTGTTATACTACAAAAGTGAAACAGGACGAAGCGCGCGCATTGGCAGAAAAGTCGGACGCGGTATTGGTGCTCGGCTCTCGCACAAGCGCAAACACAAGGCGGTTGTACGAAGTTGCAAAAGAGGTCAATCCGAACACGTTTTTCGCACAAGATGCAAACGAAGCTCTGAATCAAACAAAATTTATCAAGGATATTCAAAGTGTATCGATTGTCGCAGGAGCGTCGACTCCGCCGTGGTTGATACAGGAGGTAACAAGACTTATGAGTGAAACTCAAAAGAACGCTGTGGAAACAGTAGAAACTGAAGTGAAAAACGAGGCAACACTTCAAGAGCAACCGGTCGAAGAAAAAGAACCCACCACAATGGCAGACCTTTTGAAATCTGCAACATCCGTCGGCTACACCAACTACAAAGTCGGCAAACGCATCAAAGGCAAAGTCATCAGCGCTGGCGATAGCGGCATCTACGTCGCAATCGGCGGAAAGAAAGACGGTTTCATTGATAAGAGTGAAGCATCTTTGGACGGCAACTACAATCCTGCCGACTTCAAAGAAGGCGATGAAATTCAAGCAACTATTCTTGCTGTCAACAAAGAGTACGTGTCTTTGTCCAAAAAGGATGTTGACGCCGTTCGTCTCGAAGAAGCAGAAGCGGAAAAAGCTCTTGCTCAAGGCGAATTCTCTTTGACTATGACGGAAGTAGTCAAGGGCGGTTTGAGAGGAAGACTCGGACAATACACCATCTTCGTTCCCGCAAGCCAAATCAGAATGGGTTACGTCAGCAACCTCGAAGATTACAAAGGCAAAACCCTTCGCTTGACGCTTATGCCTCCGAAGGAAAAAGAAAACACAGAGGCTGAGGGCGAAGAAAACGCTCAAAGCGAAGATAAACCCCAAAAGAAGTCGAGATATTTGTTCGCTTCTCAACGTATCATCCTCGAAAGAGAGAAGAAGGAGAAAGAAGATCTTTTCTGGGACAACATCCACGTGCACGACATCGTCACCGGCAAAGTTAAGAGATTCACTCAATTCGGCGCATTCGTAAACGTTCGCGGTTTCGATTGCCTCGCTCACATCTCCGAGCTTTCCTGGAACAAGATCACCGATCCGTCCACAGTGCTCACCATCGGCGAAAGCTATGATTTCGTGGTTCTCAAGATGGACAGAGAAACAGGCAAAATCTCTCTCGGTTACAAACAACTCCAAAAGAAACCCTACGAAGTTGCGGCAGAGAAGTTCCCCGTCGGCACGGTCATCAAAGGCAAGGTCGAAAGAATCTTCCCCTATGGCGCATTCGTTTCAATCGACGACGGCGTAGACGGACTCGTTCACGTTTCTCAAATCTCTCACAACTGGATCAAAGACGCAAACGAAGCGTTGACGGTCGGTCAAGAAGTTGAAGCAAAGATCATCGGTTTCGACGACAACCGTATCACTCTCTCTATAAAGGAATTGCTCCCCGCACCCGAAGAAACCCAAGCAACCGAAGGTCAAGAAGAAGCAACCGACGAAGAGAAAGCGGCAAAGAGATCTTCAAGAGTTAAGAAGTTCGAACAAAAAGTTGCAGACGGCGAAAGCAAACGCGAACGTCGCGGCGCAAAGAAGGAATCCTCCAACGAGCCCAAAGAATGGGTTTCCGGCAGCTCCTCCGCAACTCTCGGCGATTTGTTCAAGAACCTCAACCTCAACCTTGCAGATGAAGCAGAAGAAGAGGCTGCTCCCGCAAAGAAGACAACTCGCAAAAAGAAAGTTGAAGAAACCGCTGAATAATCCTTGTTTGATAAAAAACAAACCGTTGCCAAAAGCAACGGTTTATTTTTTTTGAAAAAGGCGTATGCAAGTAGTTTGACAGTTTTTCTATAATAGTGATATAGTATATATAATATATAAAACTTATTAGGTGCAATATGAAAAAAATCATTTTGACAGGGGACAGACCGACGGGAAGATTGCATATCGGACATTACGTCGGCTCTTTGCGTGAGCGCGTCAGACTTCAAAACAGCGGTGAATTTGATGAAATCTACATCATGATTGCCGACGCGCAAGCACTCACGGACAATGCCGAGCATCCCGAAAAGGTGCGCAACAACATCATCGAAGTTGCGCTCGATTATCTCGCATGCGGAATAGATCCCGAAAAATCTTCGATTTTTATTCAATCTTCCGTGCCGGAACTTACGGAATTGTCTTTCTATTATATGAATCTCGTCACGCTTTCGAGATTGCAACGCAATCCGACAGTGAAGTCCGAAATCAAAATGCGCGACTTTGAAATGAGCATCCCCGTGGGCTTTTTGACTTATCCCATAAGCCAAGCGGCAGACATCACGGCGTTCGAGGCAACCACCGTTCCCGCCGGCGAGGATCAAGAACCGATGATCGAACAATGCAAGGAAATCGTACGCAAATTCAATTCCATTTACGGCGATACGCTTGTCGAACCCGAAATATTGTTGCCGCAAAACAAGCAATGCTGCAGACTTCCCGGCACTGACGGAAAGGCAAAAATGAGCAAATCTTTGGGCAACTGCATCTATCTTTCGGACACTCCCGACGAGATAAAGACAAAAGTTATGTCGATGTTCACCGATCCCGATCATCTTCGCATCGAAGATCCGGGCAAGGTTGAGGGCAACACCGTGTTTGCATATCTCGACGCTTTTGCCACCGACGATCACTTTGCGGAGTTTTTGCCCGACTATAAAAATCTCGACGAGCTAAAAGACCATTACAGAAGAGGCGGCTTGGGCGACGTGAAGATAAAGAAATTCCTTATCAAAGTGTTGCAAACAGAGCTTAAACCTATCTATGACAGAAGATTGGAGCTTGCAAAAGACACCGACGCTGTGTATGAGATTTTGAGAAAAGGCACTCAAAATGCGCAAGCAAAGGCAGCTCAAACTCTTGCAAAAGTGCGCCATTCCATGCAAATCGATTATTTTGATTGAACGGCTTGTATGAATCCGATGAAATTTGAGTTTTAATTTGAAATTGACACGATTAGAGTATCAAAAAACCGCTTTCGAGCGGTTTTTGTTTTATGTGCGGATTTGCTTGTCCAAACGCTTACTCTTGTAGTTCTTGTTTTTCTTCATCGGCATCGAGCGTTGGTTTCTTTTTTGCAAATTCCTTGTTGACTATTGCTTTTGCAACGCAGTATATCGCCAAAACGAATGATAACGCGAACATCGCCCAGTTGATTGCCGTTTGCGAGAAGAACAGCTCTGCCGCACTGAATATGAATTTGACTATCGTCATCACGAATATCGTAACATCGATGCCGCGTTTGTCTGCAAAGAGGTTTATGAGCCACAACAGTATTATGGCTATCGTCAAAATGCCCACATAGATGGGGAAGACATTGCCGTAACCGTATGGCATGTCGCTGAAATAGGGGAAAAACAGCTCTTTTCGCTCGGTGGGTGACGGAGCAAATACCATTTTTATGCCGTAGGGCAGACACTCCAAAATCAGCATCACTATTTCCAAAATTCCAATGGGGAGAAGAAACTCCAAATGCTTTTTGTTGTATTTTCTCATATGCGATACCTCTGTATGCGTATTTTCGGCTTTTGCCTTAAATTCCGTCGGGAATGGGGGGAAGTTGGGCGGGGAGCGTTTTTTGCAATTCCTTAATAGCTCCGCGAGCAAGAGCGTCACAACGGTTGTTCAGCTCGTTGTCTGCGTGTCCCTTAACTTTGATGTATGAAACCTCGTGAATTTGCATGAGAGAGAGAAGTTCTTTCCACAAATCGACGTTTTTCACTTCGTCCTTGTTCGATGTGCGCCAGCCTTTCATAATCCAACCGTTTATCCAACCTTTGAGGAAAGGCTCGACAGAATACGCACTGTCGCTGTATATGGTGACGACGCACGGCTCTTTGAGCATTTTCAAGCCCTGTATTATAGCGGTGAGTTCCATACGATTGTTGGTGGTGGATTGCTGTGCGCCGCTTGCTTCTTTTTTGTGACCTTTGTAGAGCATAACGACACCCCAGCCGCCAACGCCGGGATTGCCCGAACATGCACCGTCTGTGTAGATTTCAACATTCTTTTTCATAAATTCATTGTACACAATTTTCTATTTATTTGCAAGACAAAGAAATTATTTGATAATAAATGGCGATTGATTAATTAATAATTGCGGTGAATTAGATTCAAATCATTGACTAAAAGTTGTGTGCTTGCTATAATAAGTGAGCATCAAATTTGCGAAGGGGAGTGGCTCAATGGTAGAGCAACGGTCTCCAAAACCGTCGGTTGCGTGTTCGAGTCGCGTCTCCCCTGCCAAGAGAAGAAGTCCTGAAAGGACTTCTTTTTCTTTGCAGTTTTTTCGCGACACGAACACGCAACGCAATCGCGGCGGAACGCATTCCTTGCGCTTGCGGTTGCATTTGACACTACGCGTTGCAAATAAATTTGCTATGCTTCGTTATATTAGCCGCTTTGCGCTTTCACGAGTCGCGTCGCCCCTGCCAAAAGAAGTCCTTAGGGGCTTCTTTTTTTCATGTATTCGCGATTCGAACACGCAACGCATTCGCGACGGAACGATGTCCGTGCGCCTGTGGTTGCGACGGAACGATGTCCGTGCTATCTTTTTATTGATTATCATTTTCAATCTAATTAACAAACAAAAATCGCCACCGTGGGTAGCGATTTTTGAAAGTGATTGATTTTGAGTCGATTATAAGTTGTGCCAATCAGGCTGTGTGATATTTTCTTGTTCTGTACAACAACCAGTATATGAGCGAACTCAAGGGGAGGTTGGTGAGCAGCACCATCGGCAACACTATCGATTGAAGAATCAAATCAATGTCGTTTACGTTTGCGCCCAGTGCGAAGAATCCGATGAGGATACACACCACTGTAAGCTCGATAAACAACATCGTCCGATTGAGTATGGACAGTTTGAAGTTGAAGTTTGCCCTTGTCCGTTTCGTCGGGTTTACGAGATAGAATAAGGTCGGCACAAGGCAAAGAGCGCATCCCACAAGCAAAATCGGGAGGAAATAAGCATAGCTTATTCTCGTGCCGAGCGATGCCCACATGATTGCAACTTCCGCTGCAAAGAACGCCATAATAATCAGGAAAGTGTCGCGATTGAGCCTGTTGGACTGTATGAAGTTGAAAGTGTAGTATTCAGAGGTATTTCCTCTGTCGTAGGGGCGAATTTTGAAGCCCTTTGCATATAATCTCGTCTTTATATCGCTGTCCGAATAGTCGGTTTGTTGCGGTTTTTCCTGTTGCGGTTGTGCTTCGCCTTTATCTTGCAAGGATACGAAAAAGTCCCTGTAATTCACGTCGTCCTTTTCGTAATCGAATCCGCCTTCTTGCCTCGATACGACTGCCGACGTTACGAAGTTGCCTTTCTCGGCGTCGGTAGAATAGTTTTGATTCTTTCCTTCGAGTTCGGCGGGGTAGTATTGGTCGAGCGTAGGTTGAGCGTAAGTTGGTTGCGAGGGTGCGATTTGTTGCTCGGTTGCCGTTTGCGCGGTTTGAGCGGCAATTTGCTTTGCTTGCTCCGCCTCTTGCTCGGCTTGTTGCTCCTTTGCGAGCTTATCGTCGATTTGCGCTTCGCGTTCGTCAAGTTGTTTGAATATGTCTTTGAGCGACGTTTGAGAGCGTTGTGTGTGCTCGACTTGGTTCGTATAGCCGTTTATGTAGGTGTGTTCTTGCGGTTGCGCGTTTGAATTGTATTCGTATGCGCGCATTTCTTCTTGTTTTTTGTATTCGCTCTCGGCATCGAGTTTTGCAAACATCTCTTCGAGGGTTTGAGAGGGCTTTGCTTGCTCTTGACGTTTGCGTTCCGTCTCTTCCTCTTGGCGACGTTTTTCTTCTTCGTCGGCGAGGCGTTTTGCCTCTTCGGCGCGCAATTTTTCTTCTTCCATGCGGCGAAGCATAGATTTTACAAGCTCTCTGTCCTCTTCGCTCTTTTTAAGTTGCTCTTCGGCCTTTTTGAGTTGCTCGTCTCTTTGACGGACTTCCTCTTCGTGTTGTTTGAGTTGTTCGGCTTTAAGACGCGCCTCTTCTTCTGTTTGTCTTAATTGTTCGTCTTTTCTGAGAGATTCTTCTTCGCTTATACGCAGTTGTTCGGCGGTTTTTTGAGCCTCTTCTTCTTTTAGGCGCAGTTGCTCGTCCTTGCGGCGTGCCTCTTCGTCTTCCTGCTCGGCTTTTTCACGCAGGGCGGTTGCCTCGTCCTCGCTTACTTCGTTGCCGTAGCGGTCGAAAAACACTTTCTTTTCAACGATTTTGTCCTTGTAGACGACTTTGGGTTTGTCCTCGGTTTTGGAGTAGGGGCGCAATTCGCTTGCGTCGAAGGGAACGGGGACGGTGAAGTCGTATTCGTCGCCGGATACGAGCTTGTCCAAAATGGTGCGCGAATACTCGTATTCGCTCTTTTCTTTTGACAAAAAAGCTTTGCCTTCTTTTGTGAGGGTGTAGTAGCGACGTTTGCCACCGCCGGTGTCGTCGGGATCGCCGTCGTATGAAGATACAAGCCCTTGCTTTTCAAGGCGTTTGAGCTGATTGTAAAGGGTGGCTTGTTTCAAAACGTATTGCGAATTGCTCTTGTCCTCGATTTCTTTGAGGATTTCGTAGCCGTACTTGTCCGACGACCAAAGACAACCCAAGATTATTGTTGTTACGTTGCCGCGGATAAGGTCGCTGTTGACTGAAGAGATGTCCATATATCGCTCCGAAAATTGATAATATAATTTTAGCAAACTATTATAAAATAGTCAATATTATATAATAGTAAACAATCAAAATGTTGCAAAAAAACTCCCTTTGCACCGTTATTGATCATTTTTGTCGGGGCGAAGTTTGACGACTTGCGCGGCGAGTTTTCTGTGATCTTCTTCGATTGCCGCATAGTGCTTTTTCGTCGTGTTTACGTCGCGGTGACCGAGAACGTCGGCAACGAGATAGATGTCGCCGGTTGCTCTGTATAGGTTCGTGCCGAATGTACTGCGGAGCTTATGCGGAGAGATTTTTTTGAGGGGAGCGGCGGTTTGAGCGTATTTTTTGACGATGTTTTGAATGGCGCGTACGGATAATCTCGTCACTTGCAAAGACAAAAACACTGCGTCGGTGTCTCCCACGTTCATCTTTTGGCATCTGTCTATAAGTGCTTTGCGCTCGGTGTCGATGTAGGTTTTCAGAGCGTCGGCGACCTCGTCGCCAAAGTACAAAATCGCTTGATTTCCGCCTTTTCTCGTGACTGTAAAAGCGTTTGTTTCAAAGTCTACATCAGAGAGGTTGAGTCCTACGCACTCGCTCACACGGATGCCCGTGCCAAGAAGCAGTGAAACGATTGCAAAATCGCGCGCGTGCGTGTTGCGTTGCACTTTTCGTTGATGTTCGCTCATTCCCGCGCCCGTTTCCGCAGCGTCCAAAATGCGTTCGACTTCCTTTTTTTCAAGCCTTATGATGTCCTTGTCGTGATTTTTTGGCATAGTGAGCTTTGCGGACACGTTTTGACTGATTCTGTCGTGATTGTACATGTATTTGAAAAACGTGCGCACGGTTGAAATTTTGCGCGATTTTCCTTTTTCCGCATTGGTTTTTTCTTTGCCTTCGAAGGTGTAGTAGGAAAGGTATTCCATGTACGCTTCGAGGTTGCCGAGCGTCACTTTGTCAAGATCCTCTGCAGTGAAGTCCAAAACGTCTTGATAGTCTCTGAAAGCCCGCACGTTTTTGAGCAAATAGTCAAAGAATATCCGCAAATCGTAAGCGTAATTAAGCCTTGTTAGCGTGGTGGTTTGCGGTTCGATTCCCACGAAAAAATCTTCGCAACATTCGGGAAGCTGATTCCTGAGATTGCGAAGTCTAGCGGTGATGTTTTTGTCGCGTTCGCTGAAATAATTTGCCATTGCGGGCCTCCTTGGTTTTTATATTAAAATATTACCAAACTATGCGTAAAATGTCAATTCTTTATATATATGCGTTTCACAAATCGCGACTGAAGAGAAGGAATATTGCGATTGAAAAATGATTTAAGGTGTGATAATATGTTTATATCGAAAAGTCGGTTGCGGCTTAGGATTCGATTGCGCCGACGAAGAAATATACTCAAAAGAAAACAATCAACGACAAAGATTTTGTATATAACGAAATGTACTCGATTCTTCTTGTTATAATCTATTTTTCATTTATAAGTTTAGGGCTTCCCGATTCGCTTATCGGCTCGGCGTGGCCCATTATGCATTTGGACTTGGGCGTTTCTATGTCGTCAATGGGGATTGTGACCATAATAATTTCTTTTGGCACTATAATTGCCAGTCTTTGTTCAAACTTTCTCACAAACAAATTGGGGACAGGGCTTGTAAGCGCAATAAGCGTCGGCTTGACGGCGATAGCGTTGTTAGGATTTTCCTTTGCAAAAGCGTTTTGGATGCTATGCGTATTTGCCGTACCGTACGGACTCGGTGCGGGAGCAATCGACGCGGCACTCAACAATTTTGTTGCCCTCAACTATTCCGCACGACATTTCAATTGGCTTCATTGTATGTGGGGCGTCGGAGCGTCCGTAAGTCCTTATATAATGAGTTTGGCATTGACGACGGGGCTTGGTTGGGGAAGCGGATTCAGAATCGTTTTTTACATTCAAATCGCTTTGACCGTATTGCTCTTTTTTACGCTTCCGATTTGGAAAAAAGGTCTGAAACCGTCTGTGCCGTCTGTGCAAACGGGAGATTCGCCGCAACGAAACACGGATTTCGATAACCCGCCGCAAAACAAGGTTACGACTTTGTCGGTGTTCAAAATCAAAGGGATATTTCTCGTTTTTATTGCTTTTTTGGCGTACTGTGCTATGGAGCAGACCGCAGGAATTTGGGCTACGAGTTTTCTTGTAAATTACAAAGGCATAGACGCTGTCGTTGCATCGAAATTCGCCTCGTTTTTCTATATAGGCATCACCGTCGGCCGCGCTATAACGGGATTTTTTGCGGATAAAGTAGGGGACAAGCGTTTGATAAGATACGGCACGCTTATAATACTGTCGGGAATCTTGCTTGTCGCATTGCCCGTGTCGGTGTCGTGGTGCGCGCTTGCTGGCCTTATCGTAATCGGTCTAGGATGCGCACCGATTTATCCTGCAATCGTTCACTCGACGCCTTCGAATTTCGGCAAAGAAAATTCTCAAGCCATAATCGGACTGCAAATGGCGTTTGCTTACGTCGGCAGCACGTTTATGCCACCTCTTTTCGGTGTTTTGGCGCAAAAAATATCCGTTGGAATATATTGGATATATTTGCTCGTTTTTGCACTTTTGATGCTTGTAACGTGTGAGATACTCAATGCTCAAATCAAAAGGAAACGTTTTGTAAAATGCGACGAATACGAAAGGTTGAAATAAAACTTAGTTTTATAAACTAAAAAAAACAATAAAAAACGCACGATTTTCGTGCGTTTTTTGCTTGTTTTGCGACGTGGTTTTGTCGAGAAAATAACTGCGTATTACGGATTTTAAGTTAAATGCAATTGATTACAAGCTGAATCCGATTATCAGTCCTATGCCGGCGGTGAGCAGTCCGAGGCCGACGAGGGAGCGAGCGGTGAACTTTTCTTTCATTATCAGCCACGACAAGAACATCGTCAAAAGGATGGAAAGTTTGCCGATGCAGTTGACTGCAACGGGATTTGCGCCGCCCCGCCGAGAGCCAAAAGAACCCATACCATAACAATATCGTCCGTTGCATTTTTTCTTGAAAAAATTATGTGCTTATTTTCGGCATATGTCAAAGTATTGTATATATTTGAAAAAGAAATGAAAAGAAATAAAGTATTTCAAAAAATTTGACAAAAAACTTTTGCGACGCGCTCGGTTTTCGTTGCGTGCCGCAAAAATTTCAATCGTTGTTCATCCCGTCTTTGAGTTTTTGCAATACCTTGTTTTCGATTCTGCTCACTTGCACTTGCGACACTCCGAGTTCTTGTGCGATTTCACTTTGAGTTTTATCTCTGAAATATCTCAAAAATATCACTTTTTTCTCGCGCTCGGGCAGGTCTTCGATGAGGTCTTTAAGGAGCATTTTGTCGATGTTTTCGTCCTCGCACTCCTCGGTTGCTATTTTGTCGCCAAGCTCCAAATCGTCCTCGCCCACGGTTGCCGACAGCGACAAAAGATAATGCCCGGCATCCATAGCGAACACGATTTCCTGTGCGTCTACTTCGAATTTTTGAGCAAGAGCGTCGATTGATGGTTCGCTTTCGCCGTTTTTCAGGCATTCTTCGACGTATGCGTTGATTTTTTGAGCGAGAGTTTTCGTCCAACGCGAAACTTTTATCGCTCCGTCGTCGCGCAAAAATCGCTTGATTTCTCCGCTTATCATAGGCACGGCGTACGTCGAAAATCTGACGCCGTATTCGACGTCGAAATTTTGCATGGCTTTTACGAATCCCATTGCGCCCAATTGCATCAAATCGTCGTATTCCAGTCTGCCTTTGAAGCGTTTTACGATGGATTTTATGAGGGGAATATTTTCTTCTATCAACTTTTCTTTTGCGCCGTCGTCACCTTGCTGCGCCTTTTTCAAGAGGTCGAGCGTGGTTTGATGATCCAGCATTATTTCAGCACCTTTTTCATTGTCACGACGGTGCCTTCGCCTTTTATCGAAGTGACTTCCATCTCGTTCATAAAGGTTTGAATGATGGTGAAGCCCATACCGCTGCGTTCGTCGTCCTCGGCGGTGGTGAAGAAAGGCTCGATTGCCTCCTTTACGTCCTCGATGCCTTTGCCGAAATCTCTGACGACAATCTCTACGGTGCGTTCGTCCTCGAATACGCGGCACTCGATTTGCATAATTCCGTCCTCTTTTTTGTCGTAGGCGTGCACGACGACGTTGGTCACGGCTTCGCTTACGGCGGTTTTGATGTCGTTTATTTCTTCGAGGGTGGGGGAACATTCAATCGCAAACGACGCAACGACGTTGCGCGCAAACGCCTCGTTTTTGCTTTTTGCCAAAAGTTTCATTTCAAAATAATTCATTTTTTCTCCTTATTCTACAACGGGAACGTAGCGATATACTCCGCTTGCCAAAAACACTTTGTCAACCTGACGCGGTACGTTTTCAAGCAAAAGCTCGGCGTGCATCGCTTTTAGCTTTTTGTATCTGCCCAGCACAAATCCAAGCCCGGTGCTGTCTATAAAAGTTACGCCTTTCATATCGAAAACCATCGAGCGCAGAGTAGGGGTGTTTTCAATCACTTCGTCGATTGCACAACGCGCAAATTTCGCTCCGTATTCGTCGATTTCGCCCGAAAGTGCGACGCGTACGCAATCTTTTTCTGATATAAATTCAACGTCCATATTGCCTCCGTCAATAGAATAAACAGTATCTAATCGATTATTTTGGCGGGTTTTGCCTCAAAAGAAAATGTCTTGAAATTTTCTGTCAAAATTTTATTGAAATCTATCAAAAAAATCATTGACAACTTTTTGGATTTATTGTATAGTGTTGTAGTCGCAATGAACGACGCGAAAATCTTTCGGGGTGTAGCGCAGTTTGGCTAGCGCGTCTGATTTGGGTTCAGAAGGTCGGGAGTTCGAATCTCTTCACCCCGACCAGCACAACTTCACCGATGTGATTCGGGCCTTTAGCTCAGTTGGTTAGAGCAGTCGGCTCATAACCGATCGGTCCGGGGTTCAAGTCCCTGAAGGTCCACTCTATTTGAATAATTTTGGCCCGGTGGCTCAGCTGGTTAGAGCGCCGCCCTGTCACGGCGGAGGTCGTGGGTTCGAACCCCATCCGGGTCGTCAATAAAAGAAGAGAAAGAGGAGGTTGAAAGCAAAAGCCGGCTTTCTCGACCTCTATTTTTGTATAAGGAAACATGGGATCTTAGCTCAGCTGGGAGAGCACCTGCCTTACAAGCAGGGGGTCACAGGTTCGAGCC
>ERZ773235.2773-NODE-2773-length-13720-cov-4.962971_pt1 | contig 13720 bp, 12 predicted proteins | sample MGYA00580522_ERZ773235 | MGnify/ENA primary metagenome ERZ773235 (study PRJEB29015, sample SAMEA2737797) | human gut metagenome | biome: human gut; feature: human-associated habitat; material: faeces | place: China | collected 2012 ...
GCCGCCGCTCCGACGATTCTATCCGTGCCCAACTGCCCCGGATGAGAGTACGCAATCTTCAAGCCCGTATCCGTCGTTGCCGACACCACAAGCGGCTCTTTGCCGATGTAATCGCGGCACATATGGTCAATCGTATAGTTGAGCGCAGGCGCAACCGATGACATAACGCAAGCGTCTATGTCGCCAAACCGCACGCCTCTTTGATTGAGCAAATCGTACAGAACCATTCCGTACTCGTCCGCAGTGCGCGACGCCATCGTGGAAACCCTCCACGACGCAATCAAATTGTCGCCGTCAAAAACACCGTATTTGATGTTGGTGTTGCCGATGTCCATTGTGAGAATCATCTTGTACCTCTCATGCGCAAGCGTACATACCGTGCGCAACGTTACATTAAATTTACAATAGTATACCAAACTATTTTGATATTATCAACAAGAAAAATCGACAGCCGCAAAGAGCGTCGATTACTCTTGCAACTTTCAAACAGTCCGTTCAACAATTTATTGAGGTCTTAGCTTGCGGCAAAATCATCTCGAACACTGCGCCGTTTTGGTTGTAGGCTTTCACGTCGCCGCCGTGGAGCTTGACTATCTCTTTGGTGAGCGCAAGTCCTATGCCCGTATTGCCGTTTTTTCCGGTGTAGAATCTGTCGAAAATGTGCAGAACGTCCTCTTTGGCTATGCCTTCGCCGTCATCGGATATTGTCAAAACGACCTTGTGGTTTTCAACGGTGCATTTGCATAGCACCACGCTTTTGCAGAACTTGAACGCATTGGATATGAGGTTGGATATTGCTTTTCGCATTTGTTTTTCGTCGCAAGACACTATAGCCTCGTCGCAAAGCTCGGTTGCAAGCTGCTTTTGACTGTTTTCAAAGGTGGGAGCAAGCGAGCATACGACGCTCCTTACGATATCGACAAGATTTGTCGGTTTGAAGTCGGACTTGGTTTGCGCCGAATCTATCTTTGAAAGGGCAAGCAACTCCTCGATGAGCGTTGTCATACGGTCGCTCTCCTCGAGGATTATACCTGCCGATTCCTTTGTGGGCAACACGCCCGTTTGTATACCCTCGGCATAGCCCTGAATCGCCATAAGCGGCGTTTTGAGTTCGTGCGAGGCGTTTTGGAAAAACGACTGCCTTATCTCTTGCGCCGACTCTATTGTTTTGCCGAGTTTCAGACCTATTGCGCACACCGCCGCGCCGACTATTACCACCGCACCGCAAAACATCCAGTTGAGCCATCCGACATAATTGATGATTGCGCTTATGTCGGCATAAAGAACATACTCGTATTTTTCGGACAAATTTTCATTGGACTCGTATACCGCCAGAACTATATTTCGATTTTTATCCTGTATTCGGTAAAACTTGCCGTGAGCGAGCGTGTTTTTGTCGCAAAATCCCAGAACCGCTTTCTCCGTTTCGGTGAGATACACCAAATCTTCGTTTGACTGTCCGAGTTCGAGATACGCTACGCTTGCGCTCAAAAAATTCACTCCCGGCTTTTCATCGTCGGGATAGTATTCGCTGCTTTCGTTTTCAATTGCTTTTTTTGCCTGAGTTTCAAGATTTTTTGGTATTGCGACGTTTACGACGACAAGAAGCGCGCAAAGTATGAGCACAACCGAGCAAAGGCAAGCAAGCAGAATTTTGAGTTTAATCTTCGTCATTTGTCCTCTCTGTCGCGCCTAGTTTGTAGCCGTAACCCCAAACGGTTTCTATTGTCGCAACGCTGTTTGCGGCGGACAATTTTTTTCTGATTCGTCTTATGGTTTCGTCTATGGCGCGCGTTTCGGTGTCCTCGCTAAATCCCCAAATCTCGTCCAAAAGGCTGTCGCGTGGATGGGTTTTTTGCGGTTCGTTCATCATAAACGCCAAGACGTTCATTTCGGTTTTTGTCAACGGAACGACGGTTTTATCTGCCAAAACGGAGTGTTCGTCTTCCGAATACGTCAAATCGGCGTATTTAAGCACTTTGCCCTTATCCTTTTTCGCACCGCTCATTTCCGCCCTTCTCAAAAGAGCTTTCACACGCATTAAAAGCATTGTCGGACGGAATGGTTTTGTCAAATAATCGTCGCCGCCCAAGGTGATGCCGTTCACATAATCAAGCTCGCCGTCCTTGGCTGTGAGCAAAATTATAGGCACGCACGAATAGCGTCTTAATTCCTTCACACATTCTATTCCGTCCCTTCCCGGCATCATAATGTCCAAGATGACAAGATCGGACGGTTCTTTTTCAAACGCACAAAGAAGCAAGTCACCCGTTTCAAACTCACTCACTTCGTAGCCGTCGCTTTGCAAAAAGTTTTTCAAAAGCTCTCGTATGTTTTTTTCGTCGTCGGCAATGTAAATTTTGTATGCCATAAGCCCTCTTACGGCAATCGGCGTTGCGATGTCGCAACGCCTTTTGTCGGTTTTCGGTTTTTTGGTTTTTTTGGTTTTTTTGGTTTTTGTAGTATTGTGGTTTTTTGTAGTATTTGTTTGTGGTATTTTTTAGGGTTTTACAATTTGTCTTTGTTGTTTTTTATCTGCCGCAATTAGCACCGCAAAGCACAGTGAGTTTGCCTGCGATTTCATCGAGTTTTGCAAGGTCTTTGAGCAAGACGTCTTTCTCGTCCGCTGTCAAAGTTGCCAATGACGCAATGTAGGTTGCTTCGTCAAAGTTTGCATAATCGAAGTTCTCGTCAAGATTGTCATAGGATTCATAAACCTTATCCCAAAGGTCTTGGCGGGCATTCACAACGTCGTCAAACTCTTTTCTGAGGGCTTGGACTTGGTCGTTTGCAAGCTCCGCCTCGTCGCACAATTTGCCAAAGTCATCGCCGAAAAAATTTTCGTCATTCTCGATGAAGAGCACGTCGTCGCCGCAAGAGTTGTCCGCGTCACACTTGCCGTCGGCGCAATCGCCGTAGAGCATGTCTTCGTCCGTATCGAACAATTCGCCATAAAGTTTTTCAAGTTGTGCATCGAGTTCGTCAAGCACGTCGACGTTTTTCAACAGCGTTGCCTTTTCTTCGTCGGTCAGAACGCTCAGGTTTTCGATAAACGCCTTTTCGTCAAAGTTGTCGGGAAGCTCGTCGAGTTTTTGAAGTTCGGCAAAATACTTTTCCCAAAGCTCTGCATTGTCGTCGAATGCTCTTTGATACTGATTTTCCAAACTTTCGATTTGAGACAAAGCCTGACTGACTTGAGTTGTGGTTTCGCTCTTGTCGTTGGCTGCGTTTGCGATACGCTTGGGCAAGAAAACTGCCAAGAGCGTGATTGCGGCGATTGCCAACGCTGTCAAGACAGCCACTGCGGTTATCTTGATTTTCATGGATTTGTCGGTTTTCATGGTTCACTCCTTTTGTTTATTGCAAGCCTTAGCTTACGATTGAAGTTTAACAAACCGAGCAAAGAAAATCCCCGAAAAACTGCTAGACGTTTGCAACAAATTTGCAACAAAAACAAATTATTTTCCGCAAATTCTGCAAAATCCGTACACACACGTGTTTCGCGCGCTTATTATGATTTTATAATACTAAACAAACCATATTGTGTCAATAAATGAAAATTGCCGTTTTCAGTTGTTCATAAATATGCAAAGGGTGCACAAAAAGGCATAGACGTTGAAGAGGAACGTCGGCAAAAATTCGAGGGCGATTTTCACTTCTTTGGTGAGAAAGCGAATGAAAAGTACGTAGGACGTGGCAAGCACGACAGACATGCACACAAGTGCGAATATCAAATCTTTCAGCGTGAAAAACGCAAATACGAAAAGGATGCAAGCACCGCCCAAAATCACAAAATACAGCATGGACGGAAAAATATGTTTGAACTCCACAAGGCGAGATATTGCAAGCACCGAGGACAGATAACTCATTGCGACGAACAGCGTAAACCAGCCTCCCGAAAGCACAAACGAGGGTTTTGAAAGCGCAATCCACCACTTTAAGTCCAAATTGAAGCACAACGAGCATAACCCCGAAACCACAAGCGTGAGGAGCAATCCCGCAACAAGTCCTATCATTCTCTTCAACTGATCCACACAAAAATATATTTATATAAAATCCGTTCAATGCCTCTGTCACACAAATTTCAAAGGTTGCGTAAGGTAATGTAGGAGCAATCCGAATCTTCAAGGAGGTACATAACATGAACGGAATCTTTACAAACGGTACAAACGGATGCGGCTGCAACACGTGCGACATCGTTTTGCTCTTGATGCTTCTCAACTGCTGCGGTTGCGGCGGCAATATGGGCGGATTGGGCAGTTGCGACATCGTGTGGCTCATCCTCATCCTCTCCTGCATTTGCGGCGGAGGCAACGGCTGCGGTTGCTGCAAGTAACCTCGGACGGTAATTTTGCAATCGAACGCGCCCTCAATCGAGCGGCGCGTTTGATTTTTGGAAAATAACCGCAAAATCCCCATATTGTTTGGGCAATTGTCGATTGAAAATTGACTTTTTTTGCTATATATCTTATTATAAATTCACAATAATTATCGGCTCATCATCCGGATGAGTGCGAAAGGAGTTATCTTTATGGCACAACTTACAATGGACAAACTCGTTGCCCTCGCAAAAAACCGCGGATTCGTCTACCCCGGCAGTGAAATCTACGGCGGTCTTTCAAACTCTTGGGACTACGGCCCTCTCGGCGTCCAACTCAAAAACAACATCAAGCAGGCTTGGTGGAAAAAATTCGTTGTCGAAAATCCCTACAACGTAGGTCTTGACAGCGCAATCATCATGAACCCCACCACTTGGCAAGCAAGCGGACATATCGGCGGTTTTTCCGATCCTCTGATGGATTGCAAATCCTGCAAATCCCGTCATCGCGCCGACGACCTCATCGAAGAATACAACCTCAAACACGGCCTTGACGTCAACATCTCGGGGTGGAGCAACGAGCAGATGGAACAATATATCATCGAGCACAAAATCCCCTGCCCCGTTTGTGGCAACAGCAACTTTACGGGCGTGAGAAAATTCAACCTCATGTTCAAGACATTTATCGGCGTTACGGAAGATTCGACATCCACCGTCTATCTCCGCCCCGAAACCGCGCAAGGCATATTTGTCAACTTCAAAAACGTGCAACGCACAACTCGTAAAAAAGTACCTTTCGGCATCGGTCAAATCGGCAAGAGCTTCCGCAACGAAATCACACCCGGCAACTTCATCTTCCGCATCCGTGAATTTGAACAAATGGAACTTGAATTTTTCTGCAAGCCCGGCACCGATCTCGAATGGTTTGCATATTGGAAGAACTTCTGCCATCAATGGTTGCTCGACCTCGGCATGAAAGACGAAAACCTCAAACTCCGCGACCACGAAAAAGAAGAACTTTGCTTCTACTCCAAGGCAACGACCGACTTCGAATATAAATTCCCGTTCGGCTGGGGCGAGCTTTGGGGCGTTGCGGATCGCACCGACTATGACCTCAATCAACATATGAAAACGTCGGGCAAGGATCTTTCCTACATCGACCCCGTAACCAACGAAAAATACGTTCCCTACGTCGTCGAGCCGTCTTTGGGCGCAGACCGCGTATTCCTCGCATTTCTCTGCGACGCATACGACGAAGAGCAAGTGGGTGAAAACGACACCCGTGTTGTGCTTCACCTCCATCACGCTCTCGCTCCCGTCAAAGTGGCTGTTCTCCCCTTGCAAAAACAACTCAACGAAAAGGCGGAAGAGCTTTATATCGAGCTTTCCAAGCACTTTGCTTGCGACTTCGACACGTCCGCATCCATCGGCAAGAGATATCGTCGTCAAGACGAAATCGGCACGCCCTACTGCGTCACCGTCGACTTCGACACCCTCGAAGACGGTTGCGTAACGGTGCGTGAGCGCGACACGATGGCTCAAGTACGCTTGCCCATCGACAGCCTCGTGGACTACTTCACCGAGCAATTCAAGTATTGATTTATCCGGTGATATCGTCTGACGAAAATCAAATATTGATTTACCCGACGAAATTTCCGGACAAAAATTCAATCATAAACGCAAAAGCGACGGCGATGCCGTCGCTTTTGCGTTGCAATTTTGCTTCACTATTTTCTCTTATTAGATGCTTATTGTTCCATTTGTGCAATACACATCGCAAAAGCTCGGCACATTGTAATTCCAATCTAATCCCTTGCCAATGGCACGCCATTGTGACGTTGTGCCTTCAAACGTTATGCGAAACAAATCACTACAATAATAGAAGGCATCTTTACCTATGATCGTCACGCTATTTGGGATTGTAATACTGCTCATTTCTCTACAGAATTTAAATGCAGAGTCGGCAATACTAAGTGTGTCGTTTTTTAATGTTATAGATGCATAATTTGACATTGTGCCTTTATATCCATATGCTACTTTGCCGATGTATACAACTCCGTTTGCTTGAATCTTATACCATGCAGTATTTACAAAAGCATCTCGACCTATGCTTATCGCTTTGTCTGGAGCTACTATACTTGTCAGCCCAGTGCAACCAGAGAAGGCACTTTCCCCTATGCTCGTCACACTATCTGGGATAACAACACTCGTCAGCCCAGTGCAACCAGAGAAGGCACAATCATCTATGCTCATCACACCGTTGCCAATTGTTACACTTGTCAACCCCGTGCAACCATAGAAAGCAGAATTCCCAATGTTCGTCACGCTACCGGGAATATTTACACTCGTCAATCCGGCACATCTTGAAAAGGCGTGATCCGCAATATATCGTGTACCATTTCTTAAGGCTATAGACGTGTTGCTAGGCATTGTCCCCTTATAACCATAAGCAAAATTTCCAATATATACAACACCATTCGGTTGATCATTATGCCACGCAGTATAGGCAAAAGCATTATGGCCTATGCGCATTACACTATTCGAAATTTCTATACTAGACAACTCGCTACATCCATAGAAAGCATTTGAGCCAATGTTCGTCACACTGTCCGGAATTTTTATACTCGTCAACCTACTGCAGCTATTGAAAGCAGAATCCCCAATGCTCGTCACGCTACCGGGAATATTTACACTTGTTAGCCCGTTGCAATAGAAAAATGCATCTTCACCTATACTCGTCACACCGTTTGAAATGGTTAAACTCCTCAGCGCCGTGCATCCATAGAAAGCATCATCACCTATGTTTGTCACAGTGGCAGGAATTGTCAGGTTTGCTTCAACCTTTTTTCCTCCAATATACAATGTCCTTGAGAATGGCATTAAATAGCCAAGTCCGCTTATACCACACCATCCCGCCACGTCTCCAACATAATATATGTTTCTCAGTTCATTGCAATCTTTGAATGCTTTGTTTGAGATGCTTGTAAGTCCCTTGCCAATCGTAACACTTTTCAAATTAGCACACCCCTCAAAAGCATTGCTGCCTATGCTTGTTACGCTGTCGGGAATTGTTATACTCTCGATTCCTGTACAATCCTTAAACGCATTATCTCCTATGCCTTTTACAATTCGAGAATTGTACTCGGACGGTATAACAACGTTTTTGTCTGTGCAAGTGCCTATATCCGTGACGATATACTCATAGTTGCCTTTTTCGTTTAGCGTATATTCGAGGCCTTCGCTCGGCTGCGAATTTTCCGAATTATCGCTATTGTTTTCTCCGCATGCAACAAAAACCGTTGCCAAAAGTGCTATGAGCACAAAAGCCAACACAACTCTCAACTTCTTCATGTGATATCCTCCAAAAACTGTCAAAATGCGCCTAAAACATAAAAAAATATAACAAGTGCATTTTCACTGATTCTGCGACAAATCCACATGCTATATCTAGTGTAAAAGCTGTGTTATGCGAAAAATGCACCTGTTACCGAAGTAAAGATCTTTCACACTAGATGTATTTAGATTTGTCGCACCTATATAATACTCCGTGAATGCACAAAATGTCAACTAATATAATTTGCCGCGCGATGTTAGCACATATGCAATCATATCTCAATACCTATAATTATCCAAAAAGCAAAAAGCCAAAAACAACGCAAAAGCGACGGCGATGCCGTCGCTTTTGCATTGAATTGCATATCGATTATTCTTGTTTACACACGGTATTTCGGCATCGAGAAAAACGCCGATAAAGAACGCATTTTTGTTATTTACAACTCTATCGCGCCGTAAAATTCCGTGGTTTTTGCGCCTTTTATATTGCCTTGTTGCATGGCATTGACAACGTTTTCTTCCGTCAGTTCTTTGCCCTCTATATTTGCCAAAAACGCGCCGAAAAACGCATCTCCCGCACCCGTTGTGTCAACACACTTTACGCCGCTTATGCTCGGCACAATTCCTTTCAAACCGTTGTAATAGTATGCGCTTCCGCTCTTGCCGAGAGTTACAAGCAGCAACTTGTCCTTCTTCAAAACGGATTTTGCCGCCTCGTCCATATCGCTTATGCCCGTGTAGTCGGCAAGTTCGTCGTCGGAGAATTTGATTATATCCGCGCGCTCGACAAACGGCGCATACGCCCTTTTTGCGTCCTCGAAATTCTTATATATATCTTTGCGGAAATTCATATCGAAGCTGAGTTTCGCACCGAGTTCGCTCGCCTTGTTTGCAATCTTTTCTGCAAGCTCTCTGCCCTTTTGTTCGGACAACATGAGCGATCCGAGATGCACAATCTCCAAATTCTCGTAACTCTCAAAATCTATATCGTCAAAATCGATATTGAAGTCCGCCGTATCGTGACGGTTGAAAGCAAAATCGCGCTCGCCGTCCGTGAGCGTAACAAATGCAATCGTGGTGTTGCATTCGGCATCTATTTGGATATCTAACCTATCCAAATGCGCCTTTTGCGCCTCGCAGAGCACAAATCTGCCTATGACGTCATTGCCCACTCGTCCGACAAAGCCGACCTTTGCACCGCTTTGCTTTGCGTTTACGGCAAGATTGAACGGAGCACCGCCGCAGAATGCCTTGAACGTGGTCACGCCGTTCACCTTTTGCCCGATCATATCGGCAAGTATTTCTCCGACAGACAAAATCATAACTATCACCTACATGTCAATTTGACAACGTTATTATAACATACCGCTATTCCAAATCAAGTATTTCGATACTTCCTATCAAAACGTCGCTGTATCTCCGATTTTAGTTACATTGCCGTTTGCATCGTACTCGTATGCCGTATTGCCGTCTTTGACAAGGAATCCCCTGCAGTCATACTCATACAAATGATTGCCGAATTTACTATCCGAGATACCCGTTACTCTGCCGAGATTAAGAAAAGCGCATCGTCAACGACTTGTTAATCATGACGATGCGTTTCTTCAACCTAAAGATCTAGGCAGAATGAACTATGACCAAAAGTTTGTGCGCGAAGAATCTCTTATCTTCTTTATCCGCACAAAAGAAGCTCCGAATACACCGCTTGTAACGGTGGAATACTCGCCATCTCGCAAGAAGATACTTCAATGTTACGGAAAGAACGACAGTACCCCAAACGACAACATCCTTGAGTTTGTAAACAAAAAGTGGCTGCCGTTTGCAAACAGACAACTCAAAAAACTTGCTGCATAAAGGAGAAAACACTATGGCAAATTATTACAGAATCACCGCATATCACAAAGAAAAAGACATCTCCATCATTATGGACTCGTACGGATACTTTGAAAAGAAATGGCAGTTCTCGGCAGACCTTATCCGCCGTGGCTTTGATATTATCGAAGTATCCGACGATACACAATTCCTTGACGGAAACATAGAACGATTGACCATTCCCGAACCCGAAAAATTCGTCCTTCGAGCATCCGCTTGCGGACGTCCAATAACGACAATAGAAAATGTAGGTGGAAGAAACATTAAAAGAATCAAAGTAAACAACAAGTTTTATAATCAAAACAAATAGTCATTTTATCTTCGGTTTTGATCACATTGCAGTTTGCGTAGTCTTTGACGAGGTGATAGGGATGTTAATATGAATTAGTGGCGCAGTTCAAGAGAACTGCGCCACTAAATTTCGATGATAATGAATTCTAATATCGATTAAAGCTGGGATGAATCTAAGCCTTTTATATGTATATAAGCCTATATCATTGCACTAACAGTTGTTAAGAATCCATCAGATAGCGCAATAAGTATAAAGAAATACTTTTAAAGTTCAGAAACTTTTATAACGAAATATTTTTCTTTTCTATGTACTTTTTAAAGCTTTGATCATACATTACGTCTATTTGAGAATAGAAATAATCGTTTGTTGGTTTCTTTATATAGGGTTTCAGCATTTTTTTTAGTCTATCAATGATAGATTCGTTCCCGTTTCCTGCGAGATTTCCTTGAGTTTTTGCAAGCTCATCAATAGCATCAACGCCGTTACAATCTATAACTATCTTTAATGACACTTTTTCGGGATGAGCATCACATTCTGAGAAGATTTTTTTATCAAGGATAAGATAACTCTCAATTGCTTTTAATTTTAGATTTCGTTTTAATACTTCATCTTGACTTTTATTAATAATCTTACTCCATTTTAATAAATACTTACATGTTATTCCATGATCGTTATATTCGCATTTTGCTTGTTGATCGTCAAAGTTGGCTTCTGTTATTATTTTTTTAAAACCTGATTTAAACTCTACAAGTTCTAATGTGTCATCTATGAAATAAAGAGCATCGACGGAAGATGGCTTTTGTGGTTGTCCAGTATAAAGCTGATCCTTAATTTTGTCAAAAGAATAAACCTGTTTCCCCGAATCGACCAATATGTTTCCATTATCAGAACTAGATACTGTTGATATTGTGGAAATATGTTCTCCAAACTCTGCATTTAGATATGTTTTTACATCAGTATACTTCATCGTTTTTTTACATTACGCATCTTCAGGATCAGTAAAACTATCGTGTATTGCTTTTACTTCCGTCAAATAAACTAGAAAATCTTGATAAATTTTTTCCATATTATTGGTTACATCGACATATTCTACAAAGCCATCGCCTAAATCTTTTGTTTGATAAAAATTACTCTTATCGTTTATATCGTATTTTCGCATAAATGCATCAATCGCTAGCATAAAATTAGGGCTATGTGTTGTAAGAAGAATCTTTACTCCTAGTTCTTTAACAAGAAGAACAATAATTTCAGCAAAAACATTTTGCCATTGTGGATGCAAATGCGACTCTGGTTCATCTAAAACTAACAATGTTTGTTTTTTAATTCTACCTGTATCAAGCAACATTTTGATAATGGCAAACATTTTCGAGCCAGTTGCCAAGTTTGACGCATTTAGTCTTACTCCGTCTTTATAATAGACCAAGCCATCATTTGTTTTTCCAAAGGTTCCCGGAATTATTTTGTCAAGTTTTTCCTTTATTAGAGAATTGCGCTCGTCTACCACAGTTTGTTCGAAAGCAGAAAGTCCATAAACGCAGTTCTGCAACTCTATACACAAAGCGTTTTTATGTGAAAAAACGCTTTTTGTATTTAAAATAGAATTTAATTCAACATCTCTGTATCGAGCATACGTAGTAATGGTTGGTTCGACTTTTTTTATATCATCTAACACATACGGATCATCGATAAGAAACGCATTGTCAAAATATAAACCAAACAAATCATAATTGTTAAGTTGTTCTATTTTGTTTTCCTTAATTGTTATGTTAAAGAGATCTTCGTCTTTACTGCCTATGCGTATAGAGGATATACAAGAACTATCTTTAATTGGTTGAATTTGATTCGAGAATTCTATTTTTAGTGTTTGGAATAATCTTTCTACTGCATAGGCATCTAAATTTTTATCTTGTTTTTCAATCACATTTAAAAGATTGGATAGGCACTCAATTGCTCGTTGATATTGCATTTTTAAAAGATTTTCTGTTTTTGTGTTATTACGAGTATGAAGTCTAACGCCATTTAACAATGCCATTGCGTCCACTGTTTTAAACTCTTCAATAAGACCTTTTGCTAATGCCAACAACTCATTTGTTTCTGCGCTAAATATATAATTTGATTCAATAAGTTTTGAAATAAATGGATATTGTGCGAAAAGAAGAGCATCTTCTTTTCGTTCTGCTCTAGATGGCGCAAGGAAAAACAACAAGTCTTCTACGCGAATTAATTGACTAATAATATAATTTCTCTTATCTTGCTCGTAGTTGTTTTTGATATTTGAAAGGGCATTAACAGTAGAGTACAATGCTTTTCCAATAGTAGTTTTACCGGAATTGTTTTTTCCGGTTATTACGGTTAAGCCGTTCAATAATATGCGAGATTCTTTTACAATTCCAATATTGTTTACTTTGATCTCCATTATAAAACCTCATATTATTTTTTATATAATATTAACAGGAAATATTATTTTATGCAATATAAATTAGTATTAATTCTAACGAAATTGTTATGGGCTTTCAAAAACAAAACGACGCAGACCTTTTGATCTGCGTCGTTTGAAAAGATATTTGACCGTTTGTTTTTCTATATTTCTAGATAATTTCTTGCATTGGAATCATAATCTCGTCGTATTTAGGCGAATATAATATAATGAATGTTCTACCAACATATTTCTTGTTTACACCATTATAACCATCTGTGAACAATAAGAAGGGATTATTTACTGTCTGTGACAAAATTAGACCTAGAATTAGCTGATGGCATAGAAATAGGAGGATCTAAATCCTCCTATTTCTATATTAACTCCACTATAGAGTCAGCATTATTGATTAGTGTTTTCGATATTTGCTTTGGGTTTCCCATATTCTGCCATCACTAAACATATCCGTTGCATAAACCCTGTGTATTACGAAGTCAGGTTCTCTATCAAAGACATACTCATTATATGACTCTACCTTTTTATCGTCTCGTAACACTCGGCTAAGATCATATGACTCAACAAATCTAGATATTTTACCCTCGACATAATCAATAAAACCGGTTATACAAACATTCTTTTCGCTAAACGAATACCATACTATTTCAACGGAATTATCATAATAATAATAGAAAATATAATTTAATATAGTTCCATCATCATTAAATCTTTCGGTAAGACGCAGGCGCTTTTGCTCATCAAAGTAGTACGAATAATGCCTTGATTTTTCATTTTTAGTAAGCCGCCCTTTATAAGTGAAATATTTGCCTATTTCCGAATCCGGCCAAAACATCCCGTACAAATCAATTCCTCTACTCATAAGCTTTTTGGGACATTGCAAGATGATATCTTCGTGTTCATCCAAACAATTTCGATGCCTTTGAGCTATATCTAACAATCTTGCGAACACTTTCTCATCATATTCTGCCATATTAGTTTAATCCTCCTAAAATCTTTCTATAAAACAGCAACATGTCTTTTACACCATCACTACCATTTGATATATATGCAAATGACATGCTCGTATTCAAGATCGCATAATATACATTAGTATGCAAAACCCTATGATAGCCTTTTTTGACATCAACCAAATTCTTTTCGTCATTTATATCAATCCCGGATGCTTTAAGAATCATTCTCGACAATGCCGCACGCGGATCTTTCTTTGCCACTATGTGATGTTTTTCATTAGAATTATAGAATCTATTGGCTACTAATTTTGCAGCGTATGCGGTAATTAGTTTGTGAACATTATCTATAATTGAACTGGCCTTTTCAGCCACACCTTTTACCGTATTTTCGATAAAATGAGTGTTGCTTTCAACAGCAGCAACAGTAGTTACAACCGCAACAGTTGCAAACAATGCCGCAAATATTGCAATTATTGCACTTGCGGTCAGGGCAATACATCCTGAAGGATCCAAAGACTTGA
>ERZ773235.2774-NODE-2774-length-13720-cov-2.359458_pt1 | contig 13720 bp, 9 predicted proteins | sample MGYA00580522_ERZ773235 | MGnify/ENA primary metagenome ERZ773235 (study PRJEB29015, sample SAMEA2737797) | human gut metagenome | biome: human gut; feature: human-associated habitat; material: faeces | place: China | collected 2012 ...
TTATGGTCGCAAGAAAAATAAGGAGGCAAGACCTATGAGCAAGCGAATTCTTTCCCTGCTTCTGGCGATGGTGATGCTTCTGTCTCTGGTGCCCTTCCAGGCACTGGCAGAGGATGTAACCGAGCCTGAAGCCACTGTTGTTGAGGAGACGGAGGCCCCGGTGATTCCGGAGACCACCCAGGCTCCCGCTGTTCCGGAAACCACTGAGGCACCTGTAGTTCCCGAGACTACGGAAGCCCCGGCCCCCGAAACCACTGCTCCCACTGCGGAGCCTACCGAGGCTACCGAAGCCTCTGAGCCCACGGAGGCAACCGAGGCTCCCATGGAGGAGACCGATCCTACCGAGGAGACCACGGAGCTGCTGGAGGACGAGCTGACCCAGTTTGGCGCACTGGGCTCCATCGTCATCACCCCCGCCGCGGATGCTCCCGAAGAGGAGCGTGAGGTTCTGGCCGGTGAGGCACTCACCCTGACTGCCAAGGACACCAGCGACCCCAACAAGGTTTTCCTGTGGAAATTCGTTGACCCGGATGACGCGGGCTATGCCTATCTGTCTGCCGGCGGCGTACTGAAGCCCTATCCCCAGGCTGTCCTGGAGCGCAAGACCGTTACCGTCCAGGCCTATAACCGGCTGAACAAGGACGAGGTCAGCGAGGAGCTGGAGCTGATTCTGGTTCCCCGGGTGACCCGGGTGGATCTGCTGGCTGACGGCGAGAAGGTCACCGGCGGTGATGTCTATGTGAATATCGACAAGGATACCAGCGTGGTCATCAATGCGGAAATCGGCCCCAAGGACTCCCGCCAGAAGGTAAAGTGGAGTGTCAGCGGCGATGAGAGCCTGTACATCAACCGGGCGGAGGACGACACCTCCATTGCCATGGATCACCGGAACAAGACCGGCCTGGTGACTGTCACCGCCACTGCCGCGGACAAGGACAGCACAGCCAAGGCCACGGTGACGATCCACTTCGTCAAGCTGGGCAGCCACATTGAGATCAAGAACCTGCCTGCCAAGAACGAAGACGGCGAGTATTTCATGATCGGCGGCACCAAGCGCAGCCTGACCACCAACCTGGCCACCGAACCGGGTCTCAGCGACCGGGCCGTAATCTGGCAGGTGGTTGATGGGGACGCGGTGGAGGATCCCGAAACCGGCAAGTACCCCGATTCCCAGTACGCAACCATCGGCAAGCACACCGGCAATCTGGTGACCAAGGCCGTGGAGGAGAAGACTCCCATCAAGGTGCTGGCCTGGGTGGCCGCAGACCTGGACGTTGCCCCTGCCGAGGAGACCATCATTCTCTACCCCGGCGCAAGCCAGGTGGTGGCCGAGGCCAAGAATATTGAGAACAATACGGTTAAGCTGTCCCTGGGTCAGGTGGAGCTGGAAGGTACGGTTCTGCCCAGCGATGCCATGCAGAACCTGCAGTGGACGGTGAGCAACCCCAAGCTGGCCTGCTTCCTGGTCACGGACGACAACGGGGAGACCAAGGAGGCCACCACCGTCACCGACACCATGAACCCCACTCTGAAGCTGAAGGCCGCCGGTAATGTGCGTATTACCGCCAAGGCTGTGGACGGCTCCGGCGAGTTCGCTTTTGTCAACCTGAAGATCACCGCTCCCGTGACGGAGCTGACCATTACCCCCCAGCTGAAGGCCGGTGAGGATGCCGAATTCCTGACGCTGGCTGCCGAAAATTCCATGAATCTGAAGGCCGAGACCTGGACGGTTTATGATGAGACCGACCCCGACAGCTGCCTGCTGGCCGAGAACCAGAAGGTCACCTGGACCATCGGCGTGGAGAACGATAAGGGTGAGCTGGTAAGAACCTCCGCCGCCTCCATCAGTGCCGCCGGTCGGGTTCGTGCCGGTACCGTGGAAGAGAATACCACGGTTATGGTGAAGGCCGTGTCCGTGGAAGACGAGAAAGTTTCCGCCACTGTGGAGATTACCATTACCCCCAAGCTGGCAAGAACCTTCGCGGTATTTGCCGACGGCGGCAGATTCAGCGAGACCCAGGATCAGAAGCTGGGTGAAAATGAGCTGCTGGACGCGGCTACCGACTACCAGCTCTTCGGAAAGTATTATGACCGTCAGTCTGGAAACTATGAGGATATTCCCGCGGAGGACTGCACCTTCCGTAGCTCCAACACGAGGGTTGCCAGTGTAGATAAGGAAGGCAACCTGACCACCGGCAAGAGCGGCTCTGCCGATATCTACGTCAGCTGGTGTGACGATGCGGACGGCGGTCGGATGCAGACCGTGAAGATCAAAGTGAAGGTGCAGGCACTGGTCAACGCCGTGGAGATTACCACGCCTAAGCAAACCAATGTGCGCAGCGGCGGCAGCCTGTCCCTGAAGGCCATTGCCTGGAACGATAAGTTCGCCGGCGTCAGAGCCGCCAACCAGAAGTTCACCTGGAGCGTGGTGGATATTGACGAGGACGGCAGCGTAAAGGATTCCTCCGAGTACGCCACCATGTCCGGCAGCACCCTGCGGCCCAAGAATGTGACTGCGATGAGAACCGTCCGTGTGTTTGCCAAGTCTGCCGAGAACGGCATGACCACCTACATTGACATTGATCTGCTGCCCAAGGCTGCCTGCCAGCTGACCCTGTCCTTCCTGGATATGGACGGAGAGCCGCAGACCGGCACCGTGACCGTTCCTGTCAACAAGCTGGATGCCAACAACCTGGTTCTGGATCTGTATCAGTCCATTGTCAGCGGCAACCAGGTCACTGTCCGTGATGAGAAGGGCTTGGATCTGGATCATCCCTACATCACCTGGAGCACCAACAACAAGAAGATTGTCGCCATTGAGAACGGTGTGCCTGTATTCCAGGGAACCGGCAAGGTGACTCTGACCGCCAAGTACAACGATAAGCCCAACAAGCAGTCCGCCACCGCCAAGATCACCCTGAATCTGGTCAACGCCGTGACTGAAATCACCATCGCGCCCAAGACTGCCGGTCAGGAGCTGGTGGCAGGTCGTTCCCTGAGCCTGATGGCTACCATCAAGGCGGACAACGACGGCACGCCCGTGATTCCCACCAACCGGAATGTGGTCTGGTCCTTTGCCGATGCGGATTCCGCAAAGTATGCCACCATCAATCCCAGAAGCGGTCTGGTAACCGCCAAGAAGGGCAAGGACATTGCCGGCAAGAACGTGACCGTGAAGGCCATTGCCGCTGACGGTTACGAGGCGGTGAGCAATGAGCTTACGCTTACCATCTGCGCCCCTGCAGAGAAGGTCACCATTGACGGCTATGAAGACGGCGAAGTGATTCCGGTTCACGTCAGCGACAAGACTCTGAGCCTGAGCGCCACTGTGAATCCCAGCGAGGCTTCCCAGAACGTGAAGTGGACCAGCAACAATTCCAGCTATGCCTCCGTGGATCAGGATGGCAACGTGACCCTGAAGAAGGGCAACCGGAAGGTCATTATCCGTGCCACAGCCACCGACGGCTCCGGCAAGAAGGCAAGCGTTACCCTGGATATCAAGAACGATTGATGACAGGAAAAGAGAGCATATAACAATCCAGGCCCCCGGGGAACCCGGGGGCCTGGATGCGTTTAGGGATGCTCCTTCAAATGGAAATTGTCAGGGAACGTATGTCATTGCACACCAGTGTGAGCTGAATTGTTGTTCTTCTAGGCTCAAAAAATGCCCCCGGGATCATCGATCCCGGGGGCATATACGATATACGCGCATCAGAAGCTCTGCTGGGTGCCGCGGATAAAGGTGCGGGTTTTCTCGCTCTTGGGATGGTCGAAAACCTCCTCGGGGGTACCCATTTCCTCAATTACCCCATCGGCCATGTAGATGACCACATCGGCAACGCTGCGAGCGAAATCCATCTCGTGGGTCACTACGATCATGGTGTTGTCCTTGGATTTAAGACCCCGGATAACCCGCAAAACCTCGCCGGTGAGCTCCGGATCCAGAGCGGAGGTGGGTTCGTCGAAGAGCATGACCTCCGGCTGCAGAGCCAGCGAGCGGGCAATGGCGATGCGCTGCTGCTGACCGCCGGAGAGCTGATTGGGATAAGCGTCACGCTTGTCTGCCAGTCCCACAGTCTGGAGCAGAGCCATGGCACGCTCCTCGGCGGTTTTCTTATTCACGCCCTGCACCTTCACAGGCGCCAGCATGATGTTGTCCAGCACGGTCTTGTGGGGGAAAAGGTTGAACTGCTGGAACACCATGCCCATACCCAGCAGGAGCTTGGTGCTCTCCTTGGGCGGGGCGGTGACCAGATCGGTGCCGTGATAGATGATGCTGCCGCCGGTGGGCTTTTCCAGCAGGTTCAGACACCGCAGGAAGGTGGACTTGCCGCAGCCGGAGGGGCCAACGATGGCCACCACCTCACCGGGCTGGATCTCAATATCTACGCCCTTGAGGACCTCGTTCTTGCCGAAGGTCTTTCGCAGGCCCTTAACGCTGATCATACTCATTTTTCATACCCCCGTAAGTGATGGTGCTGGAATCCGAAATAGGAAACGCTGTTGCGGTAGCAAATATCGGCCACCATCTCCTCCAGCAGGGGACGGTCGTCCGGGTATTGGCCCTCCTCCACCCAGCGGCCCAGCAATCCGCACAGGATGCGGCGGAAGTACTCGTGCCGGGTGTAGGAGAGGAAGCTGCGGGAATCAGTGAGCATTCCCACGAAGTTCCCCAGCACGCCTCCGGCAGCCAGACCCTTCAGCTGGGCCTCCATGCCGTCCTTGCAGTCATTGAACCACCAGGCAGAGCCGTGCTGCAGCTTGCTGCGGACTCCCTCGCCCTGATAGCAGCCCATAAGGGTCACCAGAGCGGCGTTATCGTTGGGATCCAGCGAATAGAGGATGGTCTTGGGCAGGGCCTCCTCGGCCTCCAGCGTATCCAGCAGGCGTGCCAGATCCGGCAGGTTTACCGCCGGGCCGATGCTGTCATAGCCGGTATCGGGCCCCAGCTGGCGGAACATCCGGGTATTATTGTTGCGCTGGGCGGCGAAGTGCAGCTGCATGACCCAGCCCCGCCGGGCATAGCCACGTCCAAAGTACAGCAGCAACGCCGTCTTATACTGCCACAGCTCCTCCTCGGTGATGGGGAGGCCGGTCAACCGCTTTTGCAGGATGGTATCCAGCGCTGCCGTGTCCGCCGGGCGGAACACGATGTTGTCCAGTCCGTGGTCGGCTACGGTGCAGCCGTGAGCGGCGAAGTAGTCCATCCGGCGATCCAGCGCCGCCAGCAGGGTGTCCATGTTCTGGATCTCCGTCCCGGCAGACTGAGAGAGTTTAGCAATGTAATCGGCAAAGTCTGACTTTTCCAGATTTACCGCCTTGTCCGGGCGGAAGGCCGGTAACACCACGGTCTCCAGCGTATCATCGGCGGCCAGCTGTTCGTGCCAGCAGAGGTCATCTGCCGGGTCGTCGGTGGTACACAGCAGAGTGACGTTGGACTTCTTCAGAATGTCCCGCACCCGCATCCCGTCGCCGATGACCTTCTGGCAGTGTTCCCACACCGCATCGGCGTTGCGTGAGGTGAGATAGCCGTCAAAGCCGAAGTAACGCTTTAGCTCCAGATGGCTCCAGTGGTAAATGGGATTGCCCACAGCCCGCTCCAGTGTGGCGGCCCATGCCCGGAACTTCTCCTGATCCGGTGCATCGCCGGTGATGAGATGCTCCGGCACACCGCAGGCCCGCATCAGGCGCCATTTGTAGTGGTCGCCCTCCAGCCACAGCTGGGTGAGGTTGGCAAAGGAGCGGTTTTCTGCGATCTCCTTGGGGCTGACGTGGCAATGATAATCCATGATGGGCTGCTTCTCCGCCACACCGTGGTACAGCTCACGGGCCGTCTGGGTATCCAGCAGAAACTCCTCGTCCATAAAATGCTTCATTTTCAGTGACCTCCGTCCGAAGGATAGCGTGATCTTGCATCGCACTGACGTTATTTATATATCATCGATATATCTGTGATATATTTCTTGATTACGAGGATACCATAGTTTAGGAGGGGTGTCAAGTTGAAAATGCAGCCATTTGCCTAAAAAGCACCGATTTTTGCCGATTTTAATGTACAAATTTTACGAGTAAATCTTGTGCAAAGTGACAAAGAGGATTGACAAATGCAGGAAGGAATAGTAATATAAGGAGCGTCTGATATATTATATGATTTGAAATAATGGACTGGTGATATATTACACGCCAATCAGGGAGGTATCTATGCCACGCATTGCCACTGAAAAACAAAAATGTCTGTCCCGTGTCGCCTATGACCGCATCAAAGTCATGATCCTGCAAAAGGAATTGATGCCGGGGCAGTTTATCAATGAGTCGCAGCTGCAGGAAACACTGGAGCTGGGAAGGACACCGGTGCGGGAGGCCGTGCTGGCGCTGGCACAGGACCGGCTGGTGACCATCCATCCCCGCAAGGGCATCGAGGTCACACGCCCTACACCCAAGGACATCCACGATATCTTTGAGATTCGTGGGATCATGGAGCCTGCCATTCTGCGCCAGTGCTGCGGCATGGTGGATCCGCAGTGGGCTGTGGATATGCGGGCGCTGCTACAGGGTCATGCCGATGATACGGCCTCCAACGCCGGCGAGACAGCGGCACCGCTGATCGATTTGGATAACCGGTTTCATCTGGAGCTGGTGGACGTGTTTCACAATCAGTATGCTTCCAACCTCATGCGGAGTCTGGTAGACTTCCTGAACCTGATCCGGGTCACGGCGTGGAGGGCTGACCGCTATCAGATCAGTAACCGGGAGCATATCGACATTCTGGATGCCATTCTGGAGAAGGATGTGGATCGGGCCTGCCGCCTGATGGAGGAGCACATCCAGCTGTCGTATCAGGAGGCTATCCACACGATGATGCACGCATCCTTTTAAGAAAAGCAAAGAGAGGGGACAGACCGTGGGTCTGCCCCCTCTCTTGTTCTGAGCGTATCTTTGCGTGCTGTGCTTACAGGGTGACGCCGTCCTTCCAGATGGCCAGCTCCCGGTAGCCCAGATTTTCGGAGCAGGTGGCCAGACCGGAGGCTGTGGCCATCACCCGATCCAGCAGAGCCTCTGCGGCATCATCCCAAGAGTCCCCCTGCACCAGCGTACCGGCGTTGAAGTCGATCCATCGGGGCTTGCGCTGGGCCAGAGCGGTGTTGGTGGAGATCTTCAACGTGGGGACAGGCCCGGCAAAGGGCGTTCCCCGCCCAGTGGTGAAGAGCACCATGTGCGCCCCGGCCGCCGCCAGAGCGGTGGTGGACACCAGATCGTTACCGGGGGTCTGGAGCACGGTCAGACCCCGGTTCTGTACCCGCTGACCGTAGGACAGTACCCCACAGATAGGAGAACTGCCGCCCTTCTGGACACAGCCCAGCGACTTCTCCTCCAGTGTGGTGATGCCGCCGGCCTTGTTGCCGGGGGAGGGATTTTCGTATACCACCTGCCCGTGCCGGATGAAGTAGTCCTTGAAATCTGCTACCAATGCCGGCAGCTCCCGCTGCACCGTCTCGTCGGCACAGCGGCGGAACAGCACGCCCTCGGCACCGAACATTTCCGGAACCTCCGCCAGCAAGGCGGTGCCGCCCATGGCCACCAGCCGGTCGGCAATGCGGCCCACCAGAGGATTGGCGGTGATGCCCGACAGACCGTCGGAGCCGCCGCACTTGAGGCCGATGACCAGCTCACTGGCGGGGATACTGCACCGAACATCCTTAGCAGCGTGGTCGATGAGCCGACGCAGCAGCGCCCTGCCGGCCTCCAGTTCATCCGGGACGGACTGGCACTCCAGAAACGCCGTGCGCTCCGGGTCCCAATTCCCCAGCAGCTTTTTCAGCTCCCCGATGTTGCTGTTTTCACAGCCCAGTCCCAGCACCAGTACACCGCCTGCATTGGGATGGCGGATCAGATCACACAGGATACGACGGGTATGCTCCTGATCGCCTCCCGTTTGGGAACAGCCATAGGGATGGGGCCAAGCGTAGACACCCGTCACGCTGCCTCGAATATCGTGGGAGACTATCCGTGCCAGCGTTTCGGCCACGCTGTTGACACAGCCCACGGTGGGAATGATCCAGATCTCATTGCGGATGCCCACACCTCCCTTGCGGCGAAAGCCCTGAAAGGTGCGGGAGGCAGGGACCACTGATTGCGTCGGGACGGCGATGGACGCCGAGGTAACGGCCTCTCCGTCGAGGGAGGTGGCCAGATCGTGGCTGTGGACCCAGTCGCCCACATGGATGGCTTGGGTAGCGTGGCCAATGGGAAAGCCGTATTTCACTACGGCGGCCTCGGAGGGGATATCCATCAGCGCCAGCTTGTGACCTTGGGGGATATCCTCCCGCAGGGTTACGGTCCCGGCGGAGGTCTCCACGACCTCGCCGGCCTTCAAAGGCTCCAGCGCCACAGCTACGTTGTCGTCGGGATGGATTTGCAGAATATGACTCATAGCACCGCCTCCTTTCGGCAGGCCTCCATGGCGGCGGCCATGCCGTCCCGGCGGATGCGCTGCAGATCATCCGCTGCGGCGGCAGTAAAGCCGGGCAGTTGGTTCAGATCCTGCCCCCAGAAGTTCTCCTGTGCGGCCAACGCCGTTATCAGCATCTGCGACGTATCCTCTGCATGGGCGGCAAAGAACTCCAGCACGGCCGCCTCGTCCCGCACGGGGTACGGCTCACCGCTGCGCTGACCTTGGGTATAGAAGGCGCACAGAGCGGCAAAGGAGAAGGTCAGCCGCACCGGCAGCCTCTCCGTCCTTTCCAGATAGGCGGTGACGCTGGGCAGCACCCGTGCCCGCCACTTGGAGACGGAGTTCAGGGCGATATCCAGCAGCCGGTGATCGATGTAGGGATTGGCAAACCGCTCCTCCACCGCACGGGCAAAGGCTTCGCAGTCCTCACGGGGCAGGGAAAGGGTGGGGATGATCTCCTGAAACAGCGCCCCCTCCAGATACGCCCGGACGGCCTCGTCCTCCATACACTCCCGGACGATGTTGTGGCCCGCCAGATAGGCCGCCAGCACCATGCTGGTGTGGCCGCCGTTCAGAATGCGGACCTTCTGCTCCTTATAAGGATGGTGGTCCGCCACGAACTTCACCGGCAGCCCCGCCTTTTGGGCGGGAAACTCCCGGCTCAGGGCCTCGTCGCCCTCGATGACCCACAGCCCGAAGGGCTCTGCGGTATCCAGCAGGGCATCCTCATAGCCGTTCTCGGCATTGAGCCGGGGAGCCTGAGCGGCAGGATAGCCGGTGACGATGCGATCCACCAGCGTATTGCAGAACCGGTTCTCCTCCCGCAGCCAGCGCAGGAAGTCCTCCTCCAGCGCCCAGTCGGCGGCGTGGCGCAGCACGGTGTCCCGCAGGACGGTGCCGTTGTCGGCAATGAGCTCACAGGGCAGGAGGATCAGCCCCGGCTTTCCGGCGTGCCAGCGCTGCCACAGCAGCCGGGTCAGCTTGGCGGGGAAGGAGGCGGGCGGGCAGTCGTCAAAGCGGCAGGTGGGGTCATAGACGATGCCTGCCTCCGTGGTATTGGAGATCACAAACCGCAGCTCGTCGCCGCATACAAAATCCAGCAGCTCCTGCCATTGAGTGAACACGTCCAGCGCACGACTGACGCACCGGATGAGCCGCCGCTGGTTGACCACCTGACCGTTGAGCTTTCCCCGCAGGTACAGCTGGTATAGTCCGTCCTGCCGGTTGATGCGCCCCGTCTTGCCGGTGGAGGCCGGGGGCACGATTACCACGCTGCTGTCAAAGTCCGCCTTTTCGTTCATCTGATCGATGAAATCATCCACAAAGCCTCGCAGGAAGTTACCGTCCCCAAATTGCAGGACACGCTCCGGCATTCGCCGGGACAGGGGCGCCTCTGCGCCCAAGGTCCGATAGCTGAGCAGGTCCATAGCCCTACCTCCATTGATATATTTGTAATATATCATACTCTGAGAGAGGGAGCCTGTCAATGCTCATTTTCACCGCCATAGGCGATGGAGGGAACATTTTCCTGCCCATTGCCGTCCTATAAAAGGAAAGACCGGCGGCGCAAGGAGCCGTTTAGGCAAAACTCAGTGAAATTAAAGGAGAAATGACCATGAAAAAGATGGCACTGCTTTTAGCGGCGCTGTTGCTGCTGAGCAGCTTGGCGGGCTGCGGAAAAAGCAGCAAAGGCGAGGCGTCGGTGGAATCCGTATCCATGATCTGCGGTCTGAGCGGTGTGGGACAGGTGGATCGCTTCGCTGGAGTCGTCAGCGCTCAGGGCGAGACAAAGATCGCAAAGGACGAGAACCGGCAGGTGGCCTCCGTGGCCGTGAAGGCCGGGGATGAGGTGAAAAAGGGCCAGACCCTCTTTACCTACGACCAGACGCAGGCGCAGCTGGATCTGGAGAAAGCCCAGCTGGAGCTGGACCAGATGAAGAGCACCCTCAGCGCCAAGCAGGAGGAGAAGGCCCGGCTGGAGCGGGACAAGAGCAACGTCTCCCCGGACCAGCAGCTGCAATACGATCTGGAGATCCGGGAGGCTACGGCGGCCATTCTGGAGCAGCAGTATAACATCTCCCTGAAGGAGAAGGAGGTGCAGCGCCTTACCGACAGCGTCGGCAAGGCCGAGATCACCTCTCCGGTAGACGGTCGGGTGCAGGCAGTGAACGAAAACGGCGGCACCGACAGCAATGGGAATGCACTGCCCTTCATGACCATCGTGGAGACGGCGGGCTTTCGGGTGAAGGGCTATGTCAACGAGAGTAACGCCGCCGCTCTCTCCGATGGGACACAGGTGCTGATCCGCTCCCGTGTGGGCAGCGACGTCTGGAAGGGCAGCGTCACCTCCATCGACTGGAAGAATCCTGTCTCCGGCGGCAATCAGAGCACCATGGACGGCGGCAGCGACGTGTCCACCGCCAGCAAATACCCCTTCTATGTGACGCTGGACAGCAGCGACGGCCTGCTGATGGGCCAGCACGTCTATATCGAGCCGGATCACGGTCAGGGTCAGAAGCAGGAGGGCATCCATCTGCCTGCCTACTACATCAATGATGCCGACACCTCCCCGTGGGTGTGGGCACAGGATAAGAACGGGAAGCTGGAAAAGCGCAGTCTGACCCTGGGAACCTATGAGGAGGACTTGGCCACCTATCCCGTGGAGAGCGGCTTGGCGGCGGAGGACTACATCGCCTTCCCTGACGAAACGCTGGCGGTGGGTATGACCTGCGTCCCCTATGACCAGAGTACCTTCGAGCCGGACGGCAGCAAAACTCCGGACGGCAGCATTGACCAGCCCGCTATGGACGGCGGCTTAGATCTGCCGGAGGGCGGCGACGGTGCCGTAACGGACGGCGCCGTGACGGAGGGCTGAGCATGATCCTTGAAATGCGGAATATCTGCAAGGACTACCCCATGGGCAAGACCGTGACCCGTGTGCTGCGGGACGTGAGTCTGGATGTGGCCGAGGGAGAATACCTTGCCATCATGGGCCCCTCCGGCAGCGGCAAGACCACGCTGATGAACATCATCGGCTGTTTGGATGAGCCCACCAGCGGCAGCTATCTCCTGTGCGGGCAGGATATCACCGCCTGCACGGACCTACAGCTGGCGCAGGTGCGGAACCAGGAACTGGGCTTCGTGTTTCAGTCCTTCCACCTGCTGCCCCGGCTGACGGCGCTGGATAACGTGGCCCTGCCGCTGCTGTACGGCGGGGTGAAAAAGGCGGAGCGCCGGGAGCGGGCCCGTGCGGCGCTGGAGATGGTGGGGCTTGGCGATCGGATCGACCATCGCCCGGACCAGCTGTCCGGCGGCCAGTGCCAGCGTGTGGCCATTGCACGGGCCATGGTGGGCGGCCCCAAGCTGCTGCTGGCGGACGAACCCACCGGCGCCCTGGATTCGGCCAGCGGCGCACAGGTCATGGAGCTGTTCCGGCAGCTCCATGAAAACGGTGCCACTATTATCATGATTACCCACGATGCGCAGGTGGCGCAGCAGGCCCAGCGGATCATGACCATCCGGGACGGTGTCCTCAGCGGAGGTGACAACCATGAACAGTAAGCTCAAGCGGCCGCTGCTGGCGGCGGGTATCGTAGTGGGTGTGTGCGCTCTGGTGTGGGGTGGGCTGACGCTGCTTCGCAACGGCAGCCGCAGCGCCGTAAAGGTCTATCCCGTGACAGAAATCGGCATGACGGAGTATGGGGGTGACACCACGGAAACCAGCGGTACCGTTACCATGGATAAGCTCCAGAAGGTGTACCTCTCCAAGACCCAGAGCTCTGCGCAGGTCTACGTGACGGAGGGCCAGACGGTGAAGAAGGGAGACCGCCTGCTGAGCTACGACAGCACCCTGACGGAGTTGGACGTGGAGCGGGCCCGCATCGCTCTGGAGCGCCTGCGGCTGCAACAGGAGAACACCCGCAAGGAACTCCAGCAGCTTCAGCTGGCCGAGGACAAGGAGAAGCTCCAGCAGCAGGCGGATGCGCTGTCCGCCAAGATCGAGAAGAAGCTGGCGGAATCCACCGACGAGATCATTCGCCGGGATTCCAAGCCCATCCACCCCGGCAAGCCCCTGCTGCGTGGCAGCGCCGCCGGTACGGCGGAGGATCCCCTCTACTGCGACTGGAACAGCGGTGATGCCCTGACGGAACAGAACCTGTCGGTGCTGCTGCCGGAAGGGGAGAAGGAACTGTATGTGGTGCTGGTGACCCACCGGGGCGACGAGACACTGGGGGACATCATCGGCAGCTGGGGCCTGCACCTGATCCGTGGAGAGAACGGAGCCATCTCCGTGTCGCTGGCGGAGCTTCCGGCGGCGGAGGATATCTCCGTGGACGGCACCACCGACGAGATACGTCAGCTGCGCAAGGAGCTGCAGCGGGTGCAGGAGCTGTTGAGCCGATCCTATACCAAGGCGGAGCTGCTGCGGATGCAGAACGATAAACTCCGGGAGATTCAGGAGGCGGAGACATCCATCAAAATGGCGGAGCTGGACCTGCGTAAAAAGCAGACGGAGGCATCCGACGGCAGCGTGTACAGCCAGCTGGATGGTGTGGTCAAAACCGTCCGTTCTCCGGGGGATGCCGCTGCCAACAACGAAGCGGTGGTGGAGGTTTCTGCCGGTGGCGGTTATTATGTTACCGGAACCGTCAGCGAATTGCAGCTGGACACCGTGAAGGTGGGCCAGACCGTGACCATCAGCTCACGGATGAACGGAAGCACCTGCACCGGCGAAATTGTAGAGATCAGTACCTATCCCGCAGACAACGCCTCCTCGTGGGGTGGCGGAAACACCAATGTCTCTTACTATCCCTTCAAGGTGTTCGTCAGCGAGGATCAGCAGCTGCAGGAGGGGGAGAGCGTCAGCATCAGCTATCAGGCGGTATCCGACAGCGACGGCAACAGCCTGTATCTGGAGAATATGTACGTCCGCACGGAGAACGGGAAGAGCTACGTTATGGTCCGTGGCGAGAACGGTAGGCTGGAGCAGCGCTGGGTCCAGACCGGTAAGGTGGTGTGGGACAGCTACACGCAGATCCGTGGCGGCCTGACGCAGGAGGACTATGTGGCCTTCCCCTATGGCCGGGACGTGGTGTCCGGGGCCAAAACGGAGGAATCCACCGTGGCTGTCCAGTACGGCGGATAAGGAGGCGATCACTATGTTGGAAAATATCAATCTGGCGCTGCAAGGCGTGTGGAGCCATAAGCTGCGGTCGTTTCTGACCATGCTGGGCATCATCATCGGCATTGCCGCCATCATCACCATCG
>ERZ773235.2780-NODE-2780-length-13690-cov-4.094683_pt1 | contig 13690 bp, 13 predicted proteins | sample MGYA00580522_ERZ773235 | MGnify/ENA primary metagenome ERZ773235 (study PRJEB29015, sample SAMEA2737797) | human gut metagenome | biome: human gut; feature: human-associated habitat; material: faeces | place: China | collected 2012 ...
AAGTTTGTATGTTTTCACAATTGCACGTACTTGTTTTTATTATTATTGCATAAAAGTGTGCACTCCTTTCCTCAAGATTTTGTCTCCTCATATAGTAAGATACAAGCTTGAGTGAATTTGTACACACTTTTTCAGAAAAAATATTTTATTTTGTAGAGTTTACCGAATCAGCCATCTTAATTATGTCACTTTTACACAAATCTCCGGTTATTGTATAAGAATATCTGCCATCAGTCCATACAATAGTTGATGTATAGGCATCGTAAGACAGCAGAGCGTCATTGTCATTTATCGATACCTTTTCAGTTGTTCTGTTTTGCGTATCTATCTGATTATTCGTTAATATACTGCTTTGAGTGTACTCGATAAATTCATTATTAGAAGAATAATCAATGATAAGCATAGTTTCTTCTTGGGTTCGGTCCTGTTCAGCAAATCCATTCGGTATATATGTTGGTTCACAATTCACAAAAGCATCTGTAAGATCATCGGCAGGAACATACCCATGTACATTCCAGACATCAGTATTATTATCATTGCTGCTTGCAAACAAACCAACAAATCATTCTCTTAACGGTGGAACAGCAGCTACTGTTATCGATCCGATCATAAGCACTGCGGCAATTATGAATATCATCTTTTGCAAGGTCGTCTTTATCAATGAATGGGGTGTTTTATCTTGATCTTTGGTCAATCTGCGGATCCTTCTTCTATATGCTGATGAAAAATCACATTTTTCATCAGATATCAGCTGCATTTCTTTTGCACATGGCAGCACAACAGCTTGTTCGATCGCTTTGCAGAAATTTTCATTTTCGTTCATAGTTTGCACCTCTCAGCTTCTCCAATAAAATAGCTTCAGCTTTTCTCAGATACTTATATACTGTATTTCTGGATATCCCCATTAAATCAGCGGTTTCATTTGCGTTGTGACCGTAATAATAAAAATAAGTGATAACAGCTTTATACTTGTCTTCAAGCTGACCAATAGCGTTAGTCAGATCAGAAATATCATACTCATTAAGCTTAGCTATATCCGGCACATATTCAGAATCTTCAAATGAGTCATTTTCAAAATATTTTTTCTCCGTGTTGTAGATCCGATATGATGCCCTTCTAATAGTTATAATCAAATAAGCGTCCATTTTGTACACAGGCAAATTGTGAACTTTCTTAAAATTGTCTGCTATCCTGTAAAAAGCCTCCCAAACGGCTTCTTCTGCCAATTCGTGTGAATTAAGAATTTTAAAGGCTTCACGATATAATTTTCGTTCATATTTATTTACTATATTTTCAAAATCACTTTTATCTTCCTCATCATCGATCAATGCCATATATATCGGCAGCATACAGTCACTTCCTTCCTGTCTCCACTTTCAGAATATCATCCGTTTCCAAATTAAGTATATCATATTTTTATCCACCATGCAACAAGGTTCTCTAAAATTTTACTTCTGTCGGATGCTGACTTGTAATTGCATAACAAAAGCGGTCAAGATGAAGGGTGATAAAAAATGCCTAACCAAAAATTTCCGTAATAAAAAGTACCCTCAACTTTTGTTTAATCACAAACACCGCCGCAAGTCACAAATGCGTGACCTGCGGCGGTGAATTTGGTTCTGTAAGATGTGTTTTAGTTAAGAGTGTGCACCATCCATCCAAGAACCATAAGCTTGCGATTCTATTTTTTCTTTACTCATTTCTTCAAATTTTGAGATAGTATCACATAATTTCCTGTCATAATACGAACAGCAGTTATACATATCTTTACCGATCTTTTTAAAATCAGTATTTACATTAACGCCTTTATCGGAACAGTAAACGATGTATTCATGTCCGTTTGAAATTCCACGAGATATAATATTTGCTTCTGATATTTGAAAAAATGGCTGTGATATATTGGTTTTCATATTTTATCCTCCAAATACTGATTTGATGCTACGATCAACTATCGCATTCAGTTTTTTCTTTGTTTTGAAATATTATACCACGGCATAATTGAACTGTCAACCACACCAAACCGGCAAAAGCTGCTTGATTTATCCCTTGATTTAATTTGCAAAGTGTGGTATAATAGCTATAAACCTGCGTATAATACGATCATAAGATATATATAAATCTGCGTATTATTGAAATTGAGAATATATTCTAACCTGCGTATTATCAAAGTGAGGTGTTGTTATGATACTAAAGCGTAAAATGTATAATAAACTACTGACGCTGAAAAAAGAACTGAATGGTAAAAAAGCCTTTCTTATCGAGGGTGCAAGACGTATCGGCAAGTCTACTATCTGCGAGGAGTTTGGCAAGAACGAGTACAAGAGCTATATCCTGATCGACTTTGCAAAATGTCCCGATGAGGTCAAGGGCTATTTTCAAAAGCATATGAATGACCTCGACACGTTTTTTATGCTCCTGTCCACATATTATGGTGTGAAATTGTTTGAACGTGAGTCGCTTATAATTTTTGACGAGGTGCAAATGTACCCAAAGGCAAGAGAATGTATTAAATATCTCGTTGCCGACGGCAGATATGACTATATCGAAACAGGTTCGCTGATCTCCATCAAGGAGAATGTAAAAAACATCGTCATTCCGTCGGAGGAACGTCATCTGAGTATGTATCCGCTGGATTTTGAGGAGTTTTGCTATGCTTTGGGTGAGGGACAGATCATTGGCTATATCAGAAAATGCTTTGCAGACAGAGAACCCCTTGAAAACGAGCTGCACCATAAGGCAATGCTGCTTTTTAAGCAATATATGCTTGTGGGCGGTATGCCGCAGAGTGTTATTGCGTTTCTTGAAAGCAGGAAGGATTTTGATAAAGCTGACGATGAAAAGCGTGATATACTCGCACTCTATCGCAGCGATATTATGAAGATCGATGCAAGGTATCGCAGCAAGGTGCTTACCATATTTGATCAGATACCGGGACTGCTTTCTCAGCACGAAAAGCGTGTGGTGTTCAGTAATGTTGTCGCACAAAGTACGGCGGATCAGTATGAAGAAACATTTTTTTGGCTGTCAGATTCTATGATATCCAATGAGTGTTTTCTATGCAACGATCCGAATGTTGGGCTGTCGATCAACGAAAACAGAAGTTATGTAAAGTGTTATCTCGGTGACACTGGGCTGCTCGTAAGCCACGCATTCGATGAGAACGAACTGCTTGAAGATGAGGTCTACAAGCAGATACTCGGTGACAGGCTGAACATGAATGAGGGTATGCTTTACGAGAACACCATTGCTCAGATGCTGACGGCAAACGGTCACAAGCTGTATTTCTATACACATTACAACACTGAAAAGCACCGAAACGATATTGAGATAGATTTTCTTATTTCCAACAACAGTAAGCTGAAATACAAAATGTATCCTATTGAAGTTAAGTCCGGCAAGCGATATTCCATAGAGTCCTTGAAACGCTTTAGGGAGAAGTATAAGGCAAGGATCGGAGAGTGCTATGTCATTCATCCACGTAGTCTTTGTTTCAAAGAGGATATAGTTTGTATTCCGCCGTATATGACAATATGTCTATAAAAAACCGCCGTTCGGGAACTAGCCTGAACGGCGGTTTTGCTTTTGTGTCACTTTATGTACAGCCTATCCGCTAATCTGAGAAAGGCAAGCAGGAAATCAAAGTCAGTGTTCAACGTTGTCAGTAACGGGTCGCCCTCACGGATACGCATGGTGCGCCTTATTTCTTTAGGTATGACAACTCTGCCGAGATCGTCGATCCTGCGGACAATTCCTGTTGCTTTCATATTTATGACCTCCGTTGTTTTTTCAAAATTGCAGTAATATTATTTGCAGGTCGGTGGGATTTATGCAGGAAAATGGAGAGCTGGGGTGGCTCGCTTTTTGATATGTACAGTTAGACTTACTTGAGCCAATAATCGGCTTTTTGATATGCAAGATTTTTTTCTTGAAGTTTTACTGTAACAGCAGCATTTGTTGCAGATATTTGAGCATATTTTGCTGCAACTGCGGTGTTGTTCATTGTTGCCTGTGCTGTTTCAAGTATCCGCTGGTTTTGTTCGTAAAGAGCGGCACTTTGCTGTGCCTGCTGGATAATTGTTTCACCTTGCAGTTGTATTACTTCATTCAATTGCTGTTTTATAGCATCAAGATTACATTGCATCAATGCTTCTGAAAGTCCCTGATTTGATGTAGACATATAATCGTACAGATAGTATATTCCCTGAATATTTCTAAACTGCAACGGAATTATATTTGCTGAATATGCTTCTTGCAGTTTCTTTTGAACATCAAGTTTCTCTTTGCTCATTTCTTCAAGGCAACCCGTTGTATCATTTGTAAATGCGTCATATTCTATTTGCGCTTCTTTTGTTTTTTGGGTCAATAAAGTTAATTCATTGTTGAATTCTTCCTGCTTCTTTTCCCATTCTTTTAGTTCCCTAGTATATTTCAATTCCATTTCGTCTTTTAGTTTTAAATTATCTCTTTTCGACTTGAAAAAAAGAAAAACAGAACAAATTGGGAAGAATAAAAGAGCTAGTGGTATGATAGGCGATAATTCCCACGATTCCATAAACAAATCTATAAGAGTAAGTTCATAATCTGAGCTCAACATTATATAAAGGATAAAGAAACCGCCCCATACAAGTATTGTAAAAAATATCATAAGTATAGTGCCCAGTGACATTCCGTTATCTACAATTTCTTTTGAAGGTTTTGACGGAGCACTATTCTTTTTTCGTGAAAAATCATTTAAGACTTTTTGATGTTCTGCTTTTTTATTTTCGGTTTTCTCATTTAGCTCAAGTGTTTTTTTATCGTCTTCATGTATTATTGTTTCCATTGTACGCAGGTCATTCAGATAAATCAGCATGGAGTCTCTGTCGATCTCGTTGTTCATATACCATTACCTCCTATTCAAATGCAGCCTGTATAACTGCTGAAATGCCTTTTAAGGCTATTGTACTTATTGAGGTCGATGAAAATAGTCCAATAGTTTCTGTCAAAAGCTTTTTGCTTCCTTTAAGGGCAAGTTCTTTCAGACCCGCTCTTAGGTCGCCGTTTAAGATCTTTTGGACAGCACTTGTTTCATCACCCTCGGTTTTCAATTTTCTAATGTTTGCTTTGTCCGTTTCGGTCAGCGTTATCTCGTCAAGCTCGGTGCATATCATCAAGAAGCAATCGAGCTTACACTGAAACAAACGTGGATTTAGCTGAACTTCGTCATACCAGCCTTTAGTGCTTACAAAATGGCGCACTTCCTTTAGCAAATTAACATCTTCAATTGAAAGCTTCACCGTTTTCGTAACGTCATCATACTTGGCGTTTTTGACAAGATGTGCAAAAGATTCTCTCCAATCAAACTCAAATGGATATTTCAATTGCTTACGTTCTTTCAAAGCACGAACTCTTGTTTCAGTGATACCAAGAGTTTTTGACATTATATAATCGTCATATGGCAGACCATTTTTTATCAAATGCTCTATGTAGATCGAAAACAGCAGAGTTTCAAAATCGGATTTTGATGTTGAGCCAAAGTTGCGGTCAAAATACAGCTCGCTAATAGAATCAAACGCTTCAGCTTTTTCCTCAACAGAAAAATCAACGGAACTTTTAGATTCTTTCTTCATATTCCCTCCCTGATCGACAACAAAGCCAGCGCTAATTCCTTGTTGTTCTTTTTATTATGATATAATTATACCACTTTATTTCCATGATTTGTTAAGCTGGCTGCTTAGGATAGCGATTACATTTTGTAAACAAAGTGTAAATTTTGCAGATGTAAACGTTGATAGGGGGAGTTTTTGAAATAAGGATTGGGGAGCGAGGGGTGTTATTTCAAAAAGTGGGGAGATTTTGAAATAAGGGGTTATGTAAAAAAAGCTCGCACATATTTCAGATTCACGATTCGGCAACAGGATATGGTGCTGAATAGTGGCTGATGATATGTACGAGCTTATAGCTCTAAGTGGTTGATTATGTTTTTATGTATGTGGAGCAGAAACGGTTATGGCAAGAAAACTATCACCAGCGATTACGGCGAATGCGAAATATCCGTACCCCGTGACCGCAATGGTAAATTTGAGCCTAAAGTCATCGAAAAAAGACAGACTCACACAGATGAAATTGAACAGAAAATCATGGCAATGTACGCAAAGGAAATGTCCCAGCGTGACATTGAAGATACCCTAAGAGAAATCTATGGTGCAGAAATTTCTCAGGGACTTGTTTCACGCATAACCGACATAATTCTTCCTGAGGTAAATGACTGGCAGAACCGTCCTCTTGACAAAATATACCCCGTAGTTTTCTTTGAGGGAATTGTTTTCAATTCAAGAAAAGACAACAAGATCATCAGCAAATGCGTGTACTCCGTGCTTGGCATAAACATGGAGGGACATGGATATTCGAAAATGAATCCGCAAGTTTCTACGCAAGTATATGCTCAGACCTGAAAAACCGCGGTGTTACGGACATTTTCATAGCTTGTCACGATAATCCGACTGGACTTTGTGATGCAATAAATGCAATATTTCCAAGGGCAAAAAATCAGCTCTGTATGACAGATTTGCAGCCTGACGGCTGATGAGGGTTCCACCCTCAAACTCCCGAGGTTTATTCGCTTTGGGAATATCCAGTGAAGATGAAGAAAAGCAGCAACATTTCTGTCATTGCTCTTCACCGTTTTATTCCGCAGCCTGCGTCGGGGCACTCCTCAGCGTTGCCCTGTTTGGACTGCATCTTTACTATGGTCAGAATTTTGGCGATTATTGCGTTTATACGGTTATTTTTTCATACCCGTAATACCTTTACAAAATCAAAATTACACCAAAGTTCTTTTGCAAATGTCAATAACTTAGCCTTACGCTTTTTTATGGATTCCAACGTCCACACATCATCAATCATGAATTCTTCAAGCTCATTCTGGCACTTATATGGTGCTTTCGCAAAGTATTTTGAGTTCTTTTCATCAACATCTTTTTTACCTTTACTTGAGTTAGCCGACTGAGGATCAAGTGTTAGATTTCCAATGCTATTGAGGTACTTTTCATCAAACACTTCAACAGAACCAACATCTATTTTAAGCGCATCAGTAATAACCTTAGATTTTTCGCCTGAATTGCTTTGCGCAACAATATGTTCGATTGTCATGACGAGCTTCTTGTTTTCTTTCTGACGTAAATCCTCGTGTGTCATTGGGGTAGCAACTGGCTGCTCAGTACGTCTAAGATAGTTTTCATATTTCCAGTAGAAGTAGTTTTTTTCGGGGCTGCTGTACTTGGTGCAAAAATCGGGAGCAGTAAGTGCCTGAATAAAAGCATCATCACTCTCAACGTCCTTGATCATGGCTATTATTTCATCAGAAGCATTTTTGAAGTTGCCATCAAAGTCTCTGGCAAGGCTGTACCACTTACTTTGCAATTTGTTTGCCATCTTATCAAAGATAACATATACTCTGAAACTGAAAATTTCACACAGTCTGCATATAATCCTAAATTTGGATTTATCATTAGTTTCATCGTATCTGTAACACTTAATCAAAAGCGGCATGGACGAAGCAGTTCTGTCAAGAGCTATTATATCCATGAATTCAAGGTAACGACCTTCATACATTGATTTGTAAGCTGAGAAGCTCTGCTGTACATTGTAAGTATAGTTTTCTATGTAGTCAGATAATAACGGTTTATCTTCTTTAGCGCCATTGCTGTTTCGAGCCAATTCTTCGACAGTGTTCTTGAAATACTCCATATATCTTGTATATTCTTTGATACTACTGTCAGTTTTCCATTTTTCATAAGCGATATAGTTGTACTGCAAGACGGAGTTTTCATCAACTCCTATATTAAGAGAAATCATGCTCTCGAAGTCACGATAAACTTCACTAAACCTTGACTGTATTTTACCGAGTATTTGCTCCGGTTCATCAAGGCATAACGAAGCCTTATACATAAGAAAGCTCTTTGTTTTTTCCAGGTTAGTGAGGCTCTTGCCACGATCATTTGTTGTTTCAAAAATCATAGCAGCTTCGATACTATCCTGAATCAGATAAATCAAAACGTTAGTTGAGCATACTCTATCAAGCAGTTCCTCAATCTGTTCGTCTGAACAACACTTGATCTTATCTTCAAAAAAAGCCTTAGCATACAAAAGTCGTTTTTGCGCAGGGGTTTTGGTTTCACTTGCCTTTTTATCATCAAGGATCACAGTCGAAAAGAAGTCGTTATCATCTGCTTGCAGTTTTAATATGCAGAGATCCCCGTTCTTTATGAAATGCTTGTACAGCATAGCGGTTTCGTCATATTCTATCGACGATAACCTTGAAATCAAGCATTTCATAAAGATAATCAAAGTTGTAAAACGCTGTTGACCATCAACAATGTCACAAAACTCTTTTTTATCTTTTTTCGTCATTTGAAGAAGAATTGTGCCATAATAGTATTCCTGAGAATTATAGTTATTCATATAGTCCTCGAAGAAATCCCTCAACTGCTTTTCTTCCCAAGCATAGCTGCGCTGATAATCAGGAATAGAAAAGAAAGTTTTGCCGTTGAAGATATTATCTATTCTTAATTTTCCATTGTCCATCGTTACACCTCCTATTATTCTTCTGCTGCCTTCTTTAAGGAATTATAGATTTCTTCTGTGAAAATTCCAAGAACTTCACGCTTGATTTCCTCATCGTTCAACAGCAGGGAGAAGAAATCCTGATTTTGCTCTAAGCCCTCGATCAAGGCATCGTCAATATCATCGAAGTAAGAGAACTCAAAGTCCTTTACAGTATTGTTCTTTGCACTTGCTTTCAGCTTATCCGACTTCATGAGAATGTCTCTGATCTGGAGCATAGCTTTTACAGCAACATCGCTGTCATAGGCTTTTCCAGTCCGAGCATTTATCGCTGCAATGATTTCTGAGAGTCTTTCTTCCTTTGCAGGCGTTAATCCGAAGTTTTCGGCGGACGGCAGCTTGACAACAGGCTTTGCGACAATTTCGGTCTTTGTATGTTCGTCCTGCTTTTTCTGCACGAACTGTGTCGCTCTGATCTTACCATCGAGGTTAAAGCCTGGGCCTGGGTGTTTGATATTGATGTGAGAAAGCAGAAGAATGATGTAGTTGTATTTCTTGTGAAGCTCTGTATCCTCAAAGCTGGATACTTGGATCATAAACTCATAGAAACGGACGAAATGACGGAGGTCAACCACGATCTCACGCTGTTTCTCGATACTGTAATGCTCGATCAGCTTCTGAGACTTATCAAGGCAGAAGTTGACTTTCTTCTTATCTGGAGCAAGTACTTTTTCTTTGTATAGTATCTCATTTACCTTATCCACATCTTCGGGATCAATGATTGCATAAGCATCAATCTGAGCTTCAAGATCATAGATAGCTGTAGGCGTTACCGAGTTGGAAAGAAGCGTCGTTGTATAATATGGAGCAAATGCACCGATTATATCCTCATAGGTGTTCACAAAGTCAAGAATAAATGTCTTTTTCTCAAACGGAGGGCAGATTCTGTTCAGGCGTGAAAGTGTCTGCACAGCGTTTACGCCCTTGAGCTTCTTCATTACATACATTGCACAGAGTTTCGGCTGATCGAATCCTGTCTGATACTTATTCGCCACAAGAAGCACTTGATAATCGTCTTTATCGAACTCTTTTGTGAGCCTATCTTCAGGAATACCGTTGATACTCTGTTCGGTATATTCCGTATCATCATCGTGGAGCTTGACCTTACCCGAAAAGGCTACAAGCGCACGAATACCACTGTATCCTTTCTTCTGGCAATAGTCCTCAAACGCCTGACAATACTTCACAGCGGCTTGTCTTGAAGCTGTAATCACCATCGCTTTCGCCTGACCGCCAAGCTCAGTCATAACAGTCGTTCGGAAATGCTCGACTATGACTTCGATACGCTGGGCAATATTCGTTTCGTGCAGCTCTACGAAACGTGCAATTTGCCGTTTTGCACTTGCTGTCTGCATTTTCGGATCTTCTTCGATTTCCTTGTTGATCTGATAGAACGTCTTATATGTAGTATAATTCTGCAACACATCGAGGATAAAGCCTTCCTCAATAGCCTGTTTCATTGAATACACATGGAATGCTTCGCGCTGTCCGTTTGTATTAATCGTGCCAAAAAGCTGTAAGGTTGTCGGCTTCGGTGTGGCAGTGAAAGCGAACATCGAAACATTCTGCTGCTTGCCATTTCTTGCAAGCTCTGCGGCGATTTCGTCCTCCATGTCCTGATACAGCTCATCGCCCATACCGAGAGACTGCGTAACTGCTGCCATATCCTTTCCGGCAGTTGAAGAATGAGCCTCATCAATAATAACTGCAAACCTCTTGTTTTTCAAGCCTTTTACGCTGTCAACGATATAGGGAAACTTCTGTATCGTGGTTGCAATGATCTTCGTATTGCCATTGAGCGCAATAGCGAGGTCGGCAGAGTTGCACTTCTCGTCCATAACACGGATAAGTCCCGACTTATGCTCCATTCCCATGATTGCCTTCTGAAGCTGTCTATCAACGACAACTCTGTCAGTCATAATGATGACGTTGTCGAAAATAATCTTGTTATCAGCGTCATGGAGTGTAGCAAGGCGATAGGCAAGCCAAGCAATCGTATTTGTCTTACCAGAGCCTGCACTATGCTGTATCAGGTAATTGAGAGAGGTCAGGTTTTCACCGACATCGGCAAGCAGCTTGCGAACGGCATCGAGCTGATGATAACGGGGAAAGATAATGCTCTCCTTGACTTCTACCTTTCCTGTCTTTTCGTTCTCTTTCTCAGAGGTCTGAATGAAAATGAATTTGGAAATGAGGTCGAGAATGGTATCTTTGGTGAGAATATCGTCCCACATATAATGCACGGGATAATCGTCCTCACAGGGAGCATTGCCTGCACCTGCATTGACACCTTCACCATTGCCCTGGTTAAACGGCAGGAAAAAGGTCTTTTCGCCTTCGAGCTTTGTTGTCATATAGACTTCGTGTAAGTCCATAGCAAAGTTGACAAGTGCGCCAGCCTTAAACATAAACAGTCTGGAATTAGGATCACGCTCCATACGATACTGATAGATCGCATCGGCTGTTGACTGTCCGGCATAGTTGCATTTCAGTTCCATTGTGATGATTGCAAAGCCGTTGAGGAAGATAACAACGTCGATACGTTCTTTATTGTTCGCCCAAACTTCTTCCATGACTGTAAAGCGGTTCTGCTGATACTTCGCCATAAGGTCTTTATTGAATGTGGTTGCAGGCTTTGTATACATTAGGTCAATCCTATGTCCTGAAAGCTCAACGCCATGTTTGAGTACTTCAATCAGACTGCCCCTTTTCTTCGTACACTCGGTATTGATAAAGCCAATGAGCGTATCTTCGAGCCTGTCCTTATGGATTTTACGGAGCTTCTCCATTGTCTCAGGCTGGGTATCGTTCAGAAAGCCGAACAGCATTTCACGGTCAAGGGCAAAACGGCGGTCGAAGTCTGCGGCGTTTCTGATCGTAAAGCCGTTTTGGTCACGAAGTATACCGAGCAGTTCAGCTTGATATTGTTTTTCTGTTAGTATGTCATTCATGTTGTTATCCTCCGATCCATTCTCCAGTTTCAAGATTTACAAAATTAGCGAGTTTGATCTCAGATACAAAACCGTCGCCATACTCGCCGTTTCGTGTCTGATCATCGAGCTTAAACGAAATATTGTATAGCTTTCCAGCCTTAGTTTTTCGGATAAGACCGTTTTCAAGAAAGTATGTGATACAGCGTTTATGTGCCTCTTTATCGTCACAATGCAGATAGAAACAGCACACACCGTCCTGAGCGTTGCTATGTTTTGCTTCTGCCACAACGCCATCGGCAACCGCTTTCTCGCATATTTTAGCAGCAAAGTCATTATCTTTGAAAAAATACATCCATTTTCCGACCTTGCTGTCATCAAACTTCTTGGCTTCTGCTTCGTTCACATAATACACCCAATAGGCGTTTGAGACTCTTTTCAGCGGTTTAGCCATACTACACACCTCTCTTAATCTTCTAATTTTCGGTTGAAGAACTCCCAATCGCCGCTGCGACCGTTAGATTCGTGGCAATATGGGCAAATATCGTCATCAACTTCTCTAAAGCCCGGAACTTGCTCGTGGCGTTCCTGATAATACACTTTACCACAGTGTCCGCACTTAACTTTACCCTCGTCGATCTCAAACTGTGCAAGATCACCGTTTTCGTTATAAGCTGTATAGAAATCCATAATACTATCCTCCATATTTATGATAAGCGTAAGAATTACTGATATTTAGTTCGCTTGCAGTGAATTTCGATATTCACGCTTGCACCTCTTTCTTCCCCGTCACATACTCAAATATCAGCGACTTCTTGTATTCCTCTATTGTTTTGATCTGCTGTTTCTTATCTGCAATAATAGCGTTTGTACGCTCCAGAACGGAGTCGATGTGTTCAACGATAGCCTGCTGTTCCGCAATAGGCGGAATAGAATAGAGCAATTCAGCGAGTTTGTTCCAACGAAGATCGCAGGAACGCACACGAATACCTGTTGCTAATGCTACAAACACATCATTGTAAGCCATACTGCGCAGATAGTACATGATATAGCGTTTGTTCTGCTCAGTATCAAGAACATTCAGTACGGGTGAAGCCTTACCCCTTGAATCGGAAATACCGATAGAGCCTGCAAAGCCGTCCATACCATGAACAACGAGATCGCCAACATCAATGCCCTGATAGCCGATTTCCTTGTCAGCCATAGTGAAGCCTTCTTCTCGTCTGTTGCTGCGGAGTGTAACTTCACCGTCACGGAAACAAGTGATAACCCCGTCATCATCTCTAACAGGTTTCTGGACATAGCGGAGAATATACTTTCCACGCTGGCAGTCCCAATGGGTGGGCATCATACCTATCCACTGCACACCGCTATCCCTCATCTCCACATCAGGATCAATCCCCTTTGTGACCGCCTCGGTAATGACGGAGCGCTTGTATTCTTCAAGGGCTTCGATTTGGGATTGAATGTCGGAGATAAGGCAATTAAACGCCGAGCATCTTTCATCAAGAAAAGAGGCTATTTTTTCTTGTTCACACTTATCAGGACACGGCAACTTACAATTAGAAAAACTATTTGCAGAGATTTCTTTAAATGTTGTTCCAGAACCTAACAGTTCAAAGTGTTCTGTACCGACACTCATTACATAATAGTAATAATCATTACAAGTATCTGCTTTTGAAACACACGATAAACAACCTTGATTGGTGCATAAAACTTCGGTGTTTATCGCAACAGTACCGATTGGTGCACGTTTTGAAAAGATAATGCTTCCTTTTGGTATCATACTTGTTGAACAGGTATTAAAACCTTGCTGTGAAATATTCCGTTTTCCTCCCGAAACATACTTATCCTTTGTTTTGTAGTCAGCTGGTGTTATCCATAGTACATCGCCATCCCAATTATCTGTATCAGGAGTAGGAGTTGCACCTGATAGAATGGTGAACAGGTTTTTTATTTGTATGGATTTCCAAGTAGCTGGAATATTACCAACCCACTCAATCCCACTATCCTTCATTTCACGCATAGTTTTACCGCCTTACCCAAACAATTTAGCGACACGCTCGGAGACAGACCGTTCCAATTCTGAAAACTTTGCTTCCAGTTCTTCACTTGCTGTCGGCTGCTGATATTTATAGAAATACCGTGTGAACGGG
>ERZ773235.2788-NODE-2788-length-13656-cov-2.547386_pt1 | contig 13656 bp, 14 predicted proteins | sample MGYA00580522_ERZ773235 | MGnify/ENA primary metagenome ERZ773235 (study PRJEB29015, sample SAMEA2737797) | human gut metagenome | biome: human gut; feature: human-associated habitat; material: faeces | place: China | collected 2012 ...
GGCAGCCGAAGGTATCGGCCGGGACGATAAGCAGGTTCTCGCGCTTTGCAAGCTCGGAGAAAGCTCTCGAATCTCCGTTGGGAGCCTTGACCATCATGTAGAACGCGCCCTGGGGCTTGACGCAGTCATAGCCCATCTCGGTCAGCGCGTTATACAGGAGGCTGCGGTTCTGGTCATATGCCGCAAGGTCGGGGCGCAGAGCCGCGGCGCGGGCAATGACGAGCTGCATCATGGACGGCGCGCAGACATGGCCGCAGGCGCGGGATGCCCCGGCGACGGCGGCGAAGAGCAGGGCGCTGTCGGTGACGGTATCGGGGATGCAGACATAGCCGATGCGCTCGCCCGGCATGGAGAGGGACTTGGAGTAGGAATAGCACACGACGGTGTCGCGGTATATGCTTGGGATAAAGGGCACTACGGCGTTATCGTACACAAGCTCGCGGTACGGCTCGTCGGCGATTATATAGATCGGGTGGCCAAACTCCGCGCTCCTGCGCTCAAGGAGAGAAGCAAGCTCACGCAGCGTCTCCTCACTGTAAATGACACCGGATGGGTTATTCGGGGAGTTGATGATGACGGCCTGCGTGTGCGGCGTGAGCGCTCGGTCGAGCGCTTCAACGTTTATCTGGAAGCTCTCGGTATCGGGCGCGACCTCGACAAACTTGCCGCCGTTGCAGGAGACGAACACCTGATACTCCGGGAAGTACGGCGCGACGGCGATGAACTCCGCCCCCTGCACCGCGAGCGCGCGTATCACCGCGACGAGCGCGGGAGCCGCGCCGCAGGTGAAGAAGATGTTCTCAGGTCGGATGCTCATGCTGCTGCGCGCGCTGAGATCATCGGCGACGGCGCGGCGCGCTTCCATCGCACCGGCGGCGGGAGTGTAGCCGTGCAGGGCGAGACTGTCGCCCTCCAGAAGCTCGCGGATGATATCCGCGATGGCCGCAGGCGCGGGCACGGAGGGATTGCCTATAGAATAGTCATACACGTTCTCTTTGCCGACGACGGCTGCCTGACGGATGCCGTATTCAAAAAGCTCGCGTATCTCGGATTTTTTTGTTCCAAGCTGAATGAAGCTTTCGGAGATCATTTGTTTTTCCCCTTTCCATCACTTGCGTGATACACATTGGGCTGCTCCTCGCCGGTCAGCATACGCACGCCGCCGAGAGCCAGCGCCTCCATTTCCGTTTCACCGGCGAGCACGCACACCGGCGCGATGAAGCCGACATAGTCCTTTATCTTACCGGTCAGCAGCTCCGAGTACGCAAGGCCGCCGGTGAGGATGATCGCGTCGCAATCGCCCTTGAGGACGATGGAGAGCAGCCCTATCGTCTTTGCAATCTGGTACGCCTGCGCGTCGAGGATGAGGGCGGCGTGTTCGTCGCCGTCATTTATCATCTGCTCGATAACACGGCAGTCGCTCATGCCGAGGTGGGCATACATGCCGCCGCGGCCGCGTATCTTGCGGCGCATCTCCTCGTAGGTGTACTTGCCGGAGTAGCACAGCTTTATCATCGAGAGCGCCGGGGCGCAGCCCGCGCGCTCTGGCGAGAACTGGCCGTCGTCATCGCCGACGGAGTCGACGATCTCGCCGTGCTTATGGACGCTCGCGGACACGCCGCCGCCCATGTGGACGACGATGAGATTCATGTCCTTGTAGTTCCTGCCCTGCTGCTTTGCATAGCGGATGGCCATGGCGCGGCTGTTGAGCACGTGGCAGAAGCTCTGCCGCTCGATCTCCGCGTAGCCGGTGATCTTGGCAATGTCGGTGAGCTCGCCCGAGGTCACGGCGTCATAGATATATGCTGGGATACCCAAGGGCTGGGCAAGCTCGCGCGCGAGGAGCCCCCCGAGGTTCGAGGCATGCGGCTGGCTCAGCTCGTCATCGACAAGGGCATGGCACAGCTCATCGTCAACGATGTAGCCGCCTGTCCTGAGGCCGAACACCAGCCCGCCGCGGCCTATGACGGCGGCAAGCTCCTTTTCGTCAATGCCGTTTCGCTCCATGAATGAGCGGATGACGGACAGACGCATGGGGACCTGTTCGGCAATGGTATGGTACTGCTGAAGCTCGGCGGCGTCATGGTCAAGGCTCTCCTGCACGAGCTTTTCAGCGCCGTCATAAAGGGCAAGCTTCGTGCTCGTGGAGCCGGGGTTTATGATAAGCAGCTTCATGCCCCGGCTCTCTTTCCGCCGCTCATAAGCGCGCAGACCAGCAGGGAATTGTACTTCTCTTCAAAGCTCGCGCTTCGGGAATTGAGGGCGATGGGGCACTTCGCGCCGATGACGACACCCGCCATCTTTGCACCCGCAAACTCAATGAGTGCCTTGACCATGATGTTTCCCGCGGTCATGCTCGGGACAACGAGGATATCCGTCCTTCCCGTGACGGGGCTTTCATAGCCCTTGATCTTCGCCGACTCTGCGTCGAGCGCGAGGTCGAGCGATATCGGCCCCTCAAGGTAGCAGCGGCCAAACTCGCCGTCCAGCGCCGCCTGTTTGAGCGCCGCCGCGTCGACGGTCTCAATGATCTTGGGGCTGACGTTCTCCGCCGCGCAGAGCGCGGAGAGCAGCGGCTCCTCATAGCCGAGGGAGTGGAACATCTCGACGGCGTTTTTGACGATGGCCTTTTTGCCCTCAAGGTCGGGGTTCGGCATCATGCCTCCGTCGGTCACACCGAGGAGCTTGGCATAGCCGGGGACCTCAAGCAGCGCGACATGGGACATTGGCCGCCCGATGCCGATACCGGTCTGCTTGTTCACGACGGCCTTGAGGATCGTCGCGGTCTGCATCAGCCCTTTCTGCAGGAAGTCTGCCTTGCCGTCGCGGATGAGCTCGACGGCGATGTGCGCCGCGTCCTCGTCCGTGTCGGCATTTATGACGGTCGCGGGGTCAATCTCGCAGCCGAGGGTGCGGCCGGCGGAAAGGATCTCGTCAGCATGGCCGATAAGAATATAGCGGAGGATACCCTCCTGCGCGGCGCGGAGCACCGCTTCAAGGGTATGCCCGTCATGCGCGCAGGCGACGGCGACGGTCTTGGGTTCCGCGCTGCCGACGCGCCCGCGCAGGTCTTCAAAATTGTGGAGCATAGTCTTTCTCCGTTTCTGTGTATTATTTGCCAGCGGCCTCGTGACCTGCGCGGAAAGCGCGCAGGTTCAGCTCCCAGAACTTCTCCGGTACGGTCTCGGCAATGACGCGCTCCCAGTCGATATCGTCCATACCGAGCGCCTTTGCCATGCTGCCGAAGAGCACGATGTTCATGCACTTGGCGCTGCCGAGGCTCTCTGCGATCTCGGCGGCGTTGAGGACATAGCAGCGGAAGTGCTGCTGCATGGCCTCAAGGCAGCCATCGGGGTATTCGCACAGCCCGGCGGCGATGCTGGAGGAGGCGATCTCATAGTCGTTTATGACGGCGATGCCGTCAGGCTTGAGGAAGTCGGCATAGCGCACGGCTTCCATTTTCTCGAATGCGACGATGATATCCGCCGCGCCCTTGCCGATGACGGGAGAATTGACCTTTTCGCCCCAATGCACCTGCGTGGAGACGCTGCCGCCGCGCTGGCTCATGCCGTGGACTTCGGACATCTTGACATCGTACCCGGCCTTCATCAGGCCGTTTACGAGAACCTTCGCGGTGAGGATAGCGCCCTGACCGCCTACGCCTACCAAAAGAGCACTCTTAGTGTTTTTCATGGCTCAGTTCTCCTTTCTCGAAATAGCGCCGCGCGGGCACACCTGCGCGCACACCGTGCAGCCGACGCACTGGATGGGGTCGATGCCGGCCTTCTTATCGCGCACGGTTATTGCCGGGCACGCGACCTTGAGGCACATTTTGCAGCCGATGCACTTATCGGTATCGACAGTACACAGGCCGATATCGTGCTTGATGCACTTGATGAGCAGGCAGGGGCGGCGTGTGATTATCGCGGCGGGGACCTCGGAGGCGAGGGCATCCTGCACCGCCTTTTCCATCGCCGTGAGATCCTGCGGGTCGACGATGATTATGTTCTTATAGCCGTAGGCCGCGAGGATATCCTCAATCCTGAGCTTCTCGGCGATATCGCCCTGGAGCGTTCTGCCGCTGCCGGGGTTATCCTGATGGCCGGTCATGCCGGTGATGGAGTTATCAAGCACGACGGGGATGATGCTGCCCTTGTTGTAGATTATTTCCGCCGCGCCGGTCATGCCGCTGTGGAAGAATGTGGAGTCGCCAAGGACGCCGAAGATCTTCTTGTGCTGGCCGGTGACGTCAAAGGCCTTGGACATGCCCATGCCGACGCTGAAGCCCGCGCCCATGCACACGACGCTGTCGAGCGCGTTGAGGGGAGCCGAGCCGCCGAGGGTATAGCAGCCGATATCGCCCGCGACGACAAAGTCCTTGTGCTTGGACATCGTATAGAAGAAGCCGCGGTGCGGGCAGCCGGGGCAGAGAGCGGGCGGACGGGACACGGCGGCGACGCCGACGTCCACTGTCTGCGGCTTCTCGCCGAAGATGCGCTCGCGCAGGAGCTGGGGATTGAGCTCATAGAGCTTGCCGGTCATGGTCTTGCCCTCGCAGGGGATGCCTGCAGCGAGGATCTGGGACTCCATGAAGCCGTCGAGCTCTTCGATGACATAGAGCTTATCGACCTTGGAGGCAAAGTCACGGATAAGCTCGATGGGCAGCGGGTTTGTCAGCCCGAGCTTGAGGAAGGAGGTGTCCTCGGGGAAAGCGTCCTTTGCGTACTGATACGCGATGGACGCGGTGACGACGCCGACCTTTCCGCCGTTTATCTCCATGCGGTTGAGAGGAGAAGCGCAGGCATATTCTTCAAGCGCCTGCATATTCTTTTCGAGCTTGGGGTGATTCATCATCGCGTTTGCCGGGGCGGCGATGTTCTTGCGCGGGTTGCGCACATATTGAGGCACCGGGCGCTCCTCGCGCGTGCCGAAAGAGACGATACTCTTGGAGTGCGCGACTCTGGTCGTCGTGCGCAGCAGCACGGGCACATCGAACTTTTCGGATATCTCATAGGCCGTGCACATGAAGTCAAGGCACTCCTGAGAATCCGAGGGCTCGATCATGGCAAGGCGCGCTGCGCGCGCATAGTGCCGGCTGTCCTGCTCATTCTGGGAGGAGTGCATGCTCGGGTCGTCCGCGACGACGATAACGAAGCCGCCGCCCACGCCGTTGTAAGCTGCGGTGAACACCGGGTCGGCCGCGACGTTCAGACCGACGTGCTTCATCGCGCACAGGCTGCGCACACCGGCAAGACTTGCCCCGTATGCCACCTCGGTCGCGACTTTCTCGTTCGGCGCCCATTCGCAGTACAGATCGTCCTTGTACTGCGGGAGCGATTCGAAGATCTCGGTGCTGGGCGTGCCGGGATATGCCGAGCACACCTTTACACCGGCTTCATACGCGCCGCGCGCAAGGGCTTCATTGCCTGAAAACAGAATTTTTTCCAATGAAGTTGACCACCTTTCTTATTTGCATTTTTACTCATCTCTACAAGTTTTCACTTTCCGGTATTTTAATTTTATTCAATTACTTGAAAAATGTAAAACGCAATAATATAATGAAGTCATAAGCTATACTTATATTAGAGAGGGTGATATCTTTGACAATGGCGCAGGTCTTATATGTCCTTGAGATAGCGGACTGCCGGAGCATATCCGCCGCTGCGGCGCGGCTGTATCTGTCGCAGTCGGCGCTTTCGCAGCAGGTGCAGCGACTCGAGGCAGAGCTTGGCTACACGCTCTTTTCCCGCACACCGCGCGGCCTTACGCTCACACCCTCGGGAGAGAAGTTCTGCCGCGAGGCGCGGGCGGTGGCGGACACATGGCGCAGCTTCTGCGGCAAGGTACACCCCGGCGGAGAGAGCCGCAAGCCCCTGCGCGTCGGGCTTGGCGCGCGGGTATACTCGAACAATCTTTTTCAGGACGTCGTGCGCTTCTTTGATGAGCACCCGGATATCGATGTGAACTTCGTCACGGAGTCGGGGCGCGATATGCTGGCAGGCCTGCGCGACGGGAGCATTGACTTCGCACTTGACAGGCTTCAGGCCGGGGACGAGACGGGGCAGGATATGTTCGTGTGCGATCTGGTGCATGAACGGCAGTGCCTCATCATGGCGCAGTCAGACCCGCTCGCTTCCCGTGAGCGCGTCGCCTTCCGCGACCTGCACGGGAAAACGGTGATCTCCGGCCCCAAGGACTCCGCCGAGGACAGGACCCTTAGCAGTATATGCCGCAAATATTCGGTGGAGCCCGGACGCATATACCGCTCGGACGGCATCGATACTACCATGCGCCTTGTGCGCGCGGGGAAGGGCTACGCCATAGGGCCCGAGTCCTTCGAGGAGTATTATCAGGTCAAGGCCGTACCGGTGGAGCCGGAGCGGATAATCTCGCTGAAATTCATATGCATGCAGCACAGCCTGCGCCGCGAGGAGATACAGATGTTCCGCAGCTATCTGTGCGGGATATGCCGCGAACGCGGCAGGGCGTGCGCGCAGTGCAGCAATGAGCCGTAATAAAAAGAGACACCGCTCCAATGGGAACGGTGTCTCTTTTTGAATCAATGAAACTCAGACAATCCTTCTGTCGCGGACCTGAGAATCGTAGTGCTTGTTGAGCAGGGGGCGGACGACGTAATAGATGAGCTTGTTTTCGCCGTTGGTCATGTACAGACCGAAGGTGACGACAAAGAACACCAGAGCTATAACGACGAGCTTGCCCAGAAGCTTAAAGAGGAACTTAAAGAATTTCTTCATAAACGCTTTCCGCCTTTCTTAGTATGCCATGGAGTCGTCAAACTCTACGATGGTCGGGTCAAGCGGCTTCTCGTTGAGAACAACGGACATATAGTTGTTGATGCAGTTTCTCATATCCTGACGGGACACGGTGCGGCAGTCCTCGAGGTCATGCTCGATGAAGATGAAGTGGAAGCCGAGGTCGCGCGCCTGCTCCTCCATGAGAGCGTGGACGCCGAGCATACCCTTGCAGGCGATATTGTCGTTGAAGAGGACCATATCGCAATTGAAGTTCTTTGCCCACTCCCAGATAGCATTGACGTTCTCCCAACCGCCGACGGCGTGGTGACGCATGGTGGCCTTTTCGGAGAAGATAGCCAGATCCTTGATTGCCTGCTCGGGGTTCTCTGTGTCGATCATGTTGTGGCCCATTGTGGAGTCCATGTTCAGGACGATGTTGATGCCCCAGCAGTTCTGTGTCCAGGTCGGGAAGTCGGTATAATAGACCGCGGAGGGTCCCCACAGGAATGCGCGGTGGCGCGTCCTGCCGCCGAAGGGCTGGTACTTCTCCTCATACGCCTTGCGCATGATCTCGATGACCTTGCGGTCGACCTTATTGAAGTACGGGTCGGTGCCGTTGACGGAAGCCCAGGAGTACAGACGGTAGAGCGTCTCGGCGATGCCGCAGAGGGCGGAGTAGGGGGTCTTGAAGTAATCCCACTTCTCAAGCTCGATGGTGTTCTGCTCGTTCATGAGCTTTGCGTACTTGAACAGCTCATCCCAATCGTACTTTACGCCATATTCCTTCTCGATGAAAGCTATGGTATCCTTGAGCACTTGGGTGGAGTAGGGGTGTGCGCCCGGCTCGTTGTGGATCATGGCCATCGTTACGGGGAAGTCCGGCAGGTTCACGCGGCGGCGCTGGATCATCGAGGTACACTCGGAAGCGTTGCAGGGCATATTGGTAGTGACGAAGGCCTTGCCGATTATCGGGAAAGCATCGTCTATCGCAACGCCGGTCTCTGCCGCGCAGCGGGAGCAGACGTCAGCCGGCAGACCGTAGGACTCGGCAACGTCGATATAATACGGCTCAATATGCTGGTCGACATCGCAGATGATGAACTCAGGCAGCGTCTGGAGCGGGAACGGTATAAGTCCCTTGAAGCCTGTCATGAACAGCATAGGCAGAACCTCGTCAAAGGGGATGAAGTCATCGCTGCGCGGGCCGCCGCCGAGGCGCTTGTCGTTTGCGAGCACAAGCGCGATGCGCTTTGTCAGGCTCTGGACGATGGCGTGCATATTCGCATGGGCGGTGCGCAGCTCATAGCCGCGAAAGCCCTCAAACAGGCGGTCGATAAACATAAAGGTGCCGAGGTAGGAGCCCATCCAGCGGTACTCCCAGAAGCCCTTGAGGCAGGGGATAGGAGCGGAGGCGACCATCTGCACCATGCTCAGCAGGTTGTTGAGCCACTGGGTGTAATCATAGAAGGTGTCCTTCACGCCGCGCCATTCGCGCCATTTGGCGACACCGGTCTTGTCATAGTAGCGGGAGCGCTGACCGCCGGTGCCGTGCTCGGCCTGCCAGATGGGGTCAAAGCGTTCAAGCTTTTTATCAATAGCGGCTATAAGCTTATCTGTTGCTTTCATATTTCACTTGCCTCCCTGTATCTGCTTGATTTCCAGAGACTCAATAAAGGCTTGGAAGCGGGTGCGGAGCTGGCCGACCGCGCCGAGAGCGTATTCCTTCTCGATGGTGCAGGTGGGGATGCCGAGCTCGTTTGTGAAAATGTGGTGGGCGAGGACCTTTTCGTAGCTCCAGAACTCGCAGAACTTCATGTTCTCATAGATGATGCCGTTGGCATGGAACTCATCGACAAGGCGCTTGACCTCACTGTGGCGCTGGTCTATCTTCTCGCCGTCCATGAAGCGGGCGCACTGGTTCCAGAACAGGTAGTGACGGCAGATGGCGTCGAATGCGCTCTCACCGTCGCGGATCTCGATCTGCTCACGGCCGGGGAAGGAGCCGAAGCAGTAACGGTCGGCAACGACCATCGCGCCGCAGCTCTCGACGAGCTTGGTGAAATCCGGGTCGTCTATCTCGGAGCCGACGAGCACGACCTTTGCGCGGAACGGGAACTTCTCTTCCGGCTCGCGCGTCTTGAGCTCTTCAAGTGTCTCCTCAAGGTAGGGCTTGATGAGATAATGCGGGCAGACCTGGCTGACAAGCTCGATGACGTGGAACTCATAGCCGGTGATGTTGGGGTTTTCCGCCTTGCGGAAATTGCCGATCTCGGTGATGATGCGGCTTATCTCGTTATGATCCTCGATGGCCTTGCGCATGGCCTCCTCGGAGGTATCGATGCCGTATTCATCGTGCAGCTTGTCGACGACCTTGAGCTTGAGCTGTGCCTTGTAATAGTCAAGGTTCGTCTTATCGCCCTTCATGGGCGGGTCGATCTGGGTGACGAAGAACCTGTCGTTCTTCACGGGGTTGATGAGGAAGAAGTGCTCCTCCATACGCTCCATCGTGGCGCAGCACTCCGCGCCGAACAGGGCGTTGAGGTAGTTGTAGCCGCCTTCGATCGCGCGCTCAAGGATGGAGCGGGCGTAGGGGCAGGTGCGGTTGGTCATGTAGTAGCTGGCGACATCGGTGGATGTGCAGCGCGGCGCTCTCAGTCTGGACGAGAAGCAGCCGGGAAGGTTAAGCAGGACCTCGGGTATGTAGTAGCAATTGTAGCCCAGAGCATACTTGCCTTCGTTCACTGCCTGAGTGACAAGCTCATTTTGAGCATCCTGAAGCAGGTTCTCAAAATAAATAAGATGCTTAAGATCTTTCAAGCAATACACCTCTTTTGAAATTTTTCCGTTTTCCGCAAGGCGGGTGTGCCGCAGCGCATCGCGGACACACACGCTTTATGATAAAAGTTTAGCACATCGCCACTCGATAGTCAAGAAAATCACTGAAAACTCTTGGTAATTTCAACTTTTTTTCACCGTATCGCAGACGTGTTTTGACACGGCGAGCGCTTTTGTATAGCCTTGCCTAACATTATATCCGGAAGAAAATTTACCGACGATTCACATATCGCTCTTGCACACGGCGCAGAAAAATGTTAATCTGTTCTCAGGGGAAACCGACCACGGTGCCGGTTTCCGGTTTACGAAAATCTAAACATAATTTACAGGGAGAGTGGTTATTATGGTCAAACTGATTATAGGCCTGAAAGGATCCGGCAAGACGAAAGCTCTGGTGGGTCTGGTATGCAAAGCGGTCGATGAGGATACCGGCGACGTTATCTGCATCGAGAAGGACCGCAAGCTCACTTATGATATTCCTTACAAGGCGCGTCTTATCGACGCCGGCAGCTACGATATCGGCAGCTATGAGTTCCTGAAGGGCTTCATTTCCGGTATACACGCAGGCAATTATGACATTACCCACTTCTTCATTGATAATTTCTTCAAGCTCGTGGATGATAAGTCCGAGGGCTCGCTCGTCGGCTTCATCCAGTGGCTGGCGGCATACTCCGATAAGGAGAACATCGAATTCGTCATCAGCATCTCGATGGATCCCGAGACTGCACCCGACGTGCTGAAGCAGTACATGATATAAATAACAACAGGCTCGCCGCAAATCACGGCGAGCCTGTTTGTTTATGCAAAGCGATACGCTAAGAATACGAGCGCGGCGATGACAATGACGACGATGGCCGGGACGAGCGGGTTCATCTGATTCTGCGCCGCCCTGTGCGCAGCATCATATTCCTCGGTGAGACTGTCCCGCCCCGAGACGGCGCACATACAGGCACAGCACAGCTCCCGCGCGTCCTCGGCGGGGACATCCGGCAGCGCCTGCGCGAGCTTTGCGGCGAGAGCATCCATTGCCTGACGCTGCTCACCGGCAGAGCTGCACCGGAGCCGGGTAAGCTCCGCGCCGCCGTCCAGCTCCGCGAACGTTTCAAACAGCCGGTATACCGCGCCGTCACGGTCGGCGTGCCAATAGCGCAGCACCGCTGTCCTAAAGGTCGCGTCCGAGCCGTAGCCGGAGTTTTCATTCACCTGCCTGAGCGCTGCCTTGAGGCGCTCAAGCTCTGCGCGTTCCTGCTCCGTCATCACGGAAGCTCCTTATACATCGCGGGTGCGTCCGCCTTGGTCGCGTTCTCGGTCACGGCGGTGACCTCGACCCTGAGCGTACGCTGGCCGAATGCGATCTCAATCACGTCGCCGACCTTGACCTGATAGCTGGCCTTGACCTGCCTGCCGTTTACGCTGACGCGCTCGCCGTCGCAGGCGTCGTTGGCGACAGTGCGGCGCTTTATCAGCCGGGAAACTTTCAGATATTTATCGAGCCTCATCATAAACTCCTTATGAATGGATGACACCATCAGCTGATGGTATTTATAAAACAGCCGCCTTTTCTGAACGGAAAGGCGGCTGAAAATCAAAGCTTATTCTTACTTTGCGACGACGTCCTTCAGAGCCTTACCGGCCTTGAAAACGGGAACGCGGCTTGCGGGGATCTGGATCTCTTCCTTGGTCTTGGGGTTGCGGCCGACGCGGGCGTTGCGCTCCTTGACCTCAAATGCGCCGAAGCCGACGAGCTGAACCTTGTCACCGCCGACGAGAGCTGCGGTAATGGCCTCGAATGCTGCGTTAACGGCCTTTTCGCTGTCCTTCTTGGAAAGAGCGGTCTTCTCTGCGACGGCTGCTACGAGTTCTGCCTTATTCATTATATATTTCCTCCTAATTGATTCTACGGCTTGCTGCCTGTTTATTGGAGTGTTCCCCAAAAGGCGGTGGAATACTCATTGCCGTACTGCCCGCTGAACGGACAGCAGTCAAACTCTACCACACTTTTCCCTGTTAATCAAGAGAAAATTGCAATATAATCAGAGTTTCACATAAAAATTAACGGATGTGCAAGAAATTCGCGATTTTTTCCCCGCCGGGGATGAGCTTCATGTCCTCTTTGGTGATGGAGCGGAGCGCGATAGTCGACACGAGATACACTATCACCGCGACGGCGATGGCCACAAGCATGCACAGCGCGATGCGCGACCACGATACCGCGCCAATGAAGCGCGAGCACAGGCCGTATATCGCCCAGGCTGCCGCGCCCATGAGGACGCTTGCGGCAAGGGGACGGGCGAAGATACCGAAGAGCTTCGGGCGGTGCTTGAGAGCGACACAGATGAAGATATAGTTCATCAGCGCCATGACGATGTAGCTGACGAGAGTACCGACCGGCGCGCCGTATATGTTGATGGAGCGCTGCGCGACGAGGAACCAGTTGACGATGATCTTCACAAGCCCGCCGCTTATCATTGTGACCATGGTGAGCTTTTCATGCCCGGAGGCCTGAAGAATGGCGTTTTCCATCAGCACCGTGCAGACGAAGAACGAAGCCGCGCCCATTATTGCCAGCAGTCCCGGACCCGCGGCGTTGCTGTTGGGGTAGAGGACGTTCATTATCGGGTAGGCAAGGACAGTGAGCCCCACGCCCATCGGCAGGCTGATGACGGCGGAGATGCGCATCGCGTCCGCCGAGGTCCTGCGTGCAGCGGCGTTCGCGCCCTTGGCGATAGCGCCGGATATCTCCGGGACGATCGCTATCGTGAGCGGCGTTATGAAAGCCGCAGGGAGATTGAAGAGCGTATACGCCGTAGAGCACCTTTGCCTGATAATAGGAGAAGCCCGCGGCGGACTGGAGACGGTTCATGCAGAGCTTGGAGTCGACGGAGTTGAGGATGGCCATGATGCATGCGCCGAAAGCGATGGGGATGCCGATGGAGAGAATGTCCTTTACTATCTTCCACGCAGAGTCGACGACCTCATCATCGTCAGGCGTGTCGTTCGGGTCGTGGATACCGGCAGTGTAGGGGGCGGAGAGCTCGGAGTAGTGGCGGCGCTTGTATATTATCATATACAGCAGCAAAATGACCGAGCCGATGGAGACGCCGAGTATCGCACCGGCGGAGCCCACGGGCTTGCCGAAGCCGGCCTTGAGCAGGCACGAGGCGAGGATCAGGCCGGAGATGACCTTGAAGAGCACTTCGAGCACCTCGTCCACCGTCGTGGGGATCATGTTGCCGTTGCCCTGACAGTAGCCGCGGTAGGCGGAGACAAGGCACACCAGCAGTATTGACGGCGCCATGGCCTTAATGCTCAGCGCGGCGTCGGGGTTCTCAAGGTACTTCGCGGCGAGCCATTCCGGGAACAGGAACAGTACCAGCGCGAAGATGACGCCTATCACTGCAAAGGTCGCGAGTGCGACGCGGAAAGTCTTTTCCTCCTGCTTTGCGCGGCCGTTCGCGTCGGCCTCGGCGATGAGGCGCGAGAGTGCAACGGGAAGACCCGCTGTTGCCAGAGTGAAGAAGATGAAATAGATACTGTAGGCGCTGGTGAACATGGAATAGCCTTCATCGCCCAGTATGTTGCCGAGAGGTATTTTATAGATGAAGCCCAGCAGCTTCATTATGATAACGCCGACGGTGAGTATCGCGGCGCCGTGTATGAAATTCTGCTTCTTTGCCATGCGGTGCCCTCCTGAAAGCAGAGATACTATAAATTTGAAAATACGTTCCAAATATACACGCATAATAACAAAAAATCAAGGGCAATACCGCGCATGGTACTGCCCTTATGATCTTAGTGCTTCGACAGGATGTGGCGCGCCACGTGTACGCCGCTTGCGGAGGCGTGGGACAGGGAGTGCGTGACACCGGAGCAGTCGCCGATGACATACAGGCCGGGGCACTTGGTCTGGAGGTCGTCGTCTATCTCGACTTCCATGTTATAGAACTTGACCTCAACGCCGTAGAGCAGAGTGTCGTCATTGGCGGTGCCGGGGGCAATCTTGTCAAGGGCGTAGATCATCTCGATGATGCCGTCGAGTATACGCTTGGGGATGACAAGGCTCAGG
>ERZ773235.2791-NODE-2791-length-13644-cov-4.788211_pt1 | contig 13644 bp, 9 predicted proteins | sample MGYA00580522_ERZ773235 | MGnify/ENA primary metagenome ERZ773235 (study PRJEB29015, sample SAMEA2737797) | human gut metagenome | biome: human gut; feature: human-associated habitat; material: faeces | place: China | collected 2012 ...
GGGGCCTGTATGCCCAGTACGAAAAGGAGGGCGCTGCCTTCGTGCCCAAGTACAAGCAGCTGCTCTACACCACCACCGTCGCCTCCGCCGAGGACACCGCCAAGGTCGCGGGCATTGACCTGACAGATAAAAACTTCTGGCGCGGCGCCCTGGACATCATCGCAAAGCAGATCGATACCTTCTGCGCACTGGTGGAAAAGGCGTAAAAAAGGACTCCCCAAAAGCTTCCCCTCCGGGCGGTGCGTCGCGCAGCGAATCTAATTAAAAATAGCTGCCAGTGGCAGCTATACCATAAAAAGTGGAGCTGGCAGGGCGTAGCCCTGACTGAGGAGGGGCGTAATGAGCGGGAGCGGTTGGAATCGCGCACCACTCTCTCCCGCAACGCCCCTCTTCCGTCTCGGCCGCGCCGAGCCGCCTTCCCCGGAGGGGAAGGCGGGGATTCCACCGCTGCACGCCGAATTCAGGAAGGGCGAAAGACCCATATTTTGACAGTTTTCACAAACTTCCGAAGGAAATATTGAAATTCCCTGCGGCCGGTGTTAGAATATGCGCAGTAGTTAGCATATGCTGACTGCTCAGAAATATATTGGAGGTATTTCCCATGAATATGAAGAAGCTCGGTTCCTTTGCCGCCGGTGTTCTGTTCGGCACCGCCGGTTTGAAGATTCTTGGCAGCGAGGATGCCAAAAAGGTCTATGCCCACACCACCGCCGCCGTGCTGCGGGCCAAGGACTGCGTCATGAAGGCCGTCACCACCGTCCGGGAAGGCGCCCAGGACGTCTACGCCGATGCCCAGGACATCAACGAAATCCGCGCACAGAAGGATGCCGTCATTGAGGACGCTCCCATGGAGGCCGCTCCCGCCGAGGCAGCGGAATAAAGCCCAAACAGCAGCCGTGTCATTGCCCAGCGCAATGGCACGGTTTTTGGAGAACAGAATATGAAGTGCAGTATTTTACATGAATCCAGAGGCCGGATGCGCGTCCATCTCCACTGCGGACGGATGAGCCTGCATCAGGCGGATGTGCTGGAATATTATCTGAAAAATGTGCCGGATGTTCTGGACGTGACGGTCTACGACCGCACCCAGGACGCGGTGGTCCGCTATAAAGGGAGCCGCAGCGCAGTGGTTGCCGCTCTGGCAGCCTTCGCCTTTGCCCGGGCTGAGGCCATGGACCTGGTGCCGGACCACACCTCCCGGGCTCTGAACCGGGAATTTGAGGAAAAGCTCACCATGACGGTTTGCCGCCGGGCCTTTTCCAAGCTCTTCCTGCCCCTGCCGGTGATGGCGGCCATTGCGGCGGTGAAGTCCCTGAAATACATCAAAGAGGGCCTGTCCGCCCTGCTCCACGGCAAGCTCAGCGTTGCCGTGCTGGATGCCACAGCCGTAACCGTTTCCATGGTCCGGGGGGACTTCAATACCGCCGGGTCTGTCATGTTCATGCTCCGGCTGGGCGAGATCCTGGAGGAGTGGACGCACAAAAAATCCGTAGCTGATCTGGCCGGGGCCATGTCCTTGCAGGTGGAATCCGTGTGGATGCAGTCGGATGGAGCCGAGGTGCTGGTGCCCGTGGGGCAGGTGCAGGTTGGGGACCGGATCATTGTCCGCACCGGCAGCCTGATTCCCCTGGACGGCAAGGTGGTCTCCGGCGAGGCCATGGTAAACCAGGCCTCCATGACCGGTGAATCCCAGCCCGTTCCCAAGAAGGCCGGCAGCTTCGTCTATGCGGGCACCGTAGCCGAGGAGGGCGAATGCGTCATCCGGGTGGAGAAGGCCCAGGGCAGCGGACGGTACGACCGAATCGTGAAAATGATTGAGGATTCCGAAAAGCTCAAGTCCTCCGCAGAGGCCAGCGCCTCCCATCTGGCGGACAAGCTGGTGCCCTATACCCTGGGCGGTACGGCCCTGACCTATCTGATCACCCGGAATATCACCAAGACCCTGTCCGTGCTCATGGTGGACTTCTCCTGCGCCCTGAAGCTGGCTATGCCCATTGCGGTGCTGTCCGCCATGCGGGAAAGCGCCCAGTACCATATTTCCGTCAAGGGCGGCAAATTTCTGGAGAACATGGCCAAGGCGGATACCATCGTCTTTGACAAGACCGGCACCCTGACCCACGCCACCCCCACGGTTGCCCAGATCGTCCCCTTTGGCGGGCACTCCGAGACGGAGATGCTGCGCCTGGCCGCCTGCCTGGAGGAGCACTACCCCCACTCCATTGCCAACGCCGTGGTGGAGGAGGCCAAGCGCCGGGGGCTGGACCACCAGGAGTACCACTCCCAGGTACAGTACATCGTGGCCCACGGCATTTCCAGCATGGTGGAGGGAGAAAAGGTCATCATCGGCAGCGCCCACTTCGTCTTTGAGGACGAGAAGTGCGTCATTCCCGATGGCGAGCAGGAAAAATACGAGCAGCTTGACCCCAGCTATTCCCACCTGTACCTGTGCATTGGCGGCACCCTGGCCGCGGTGCTCTGCATTTGTGACCCTCTCCGGGCGGAAGCGGCGCAAGCGGTCCGGGCGCTCCATGACTGCGGTATTTCCAATGTGGTCATGATGACCGGCGACAACCACAGAACGGCCCAGGCCGTGGCGAAGGCCGTAGGGGTGGATGAGGTCCATGCCGAGGTGCTGCCGGAGGACAAGGCCGCCTTCATCCGGCAGGCCCGGGAAAAAGGCCACACGGTCATCATGGTAGGCGACGGCGTCAACGACTCCCCTGCCCTTTCCGAGGCGGACGTGGGCATTGCCATTTCCACCGGCGCGGCCATAGCCCAGGAGATTGCGGACATCACCGTCTCCTCGGAGGATCTGATGGCCCTGGTCACCCTGCGGCAGCTGAGCTGCGCGCTGATGGCAAGAATTCACCGGAACTACCGGTTCATCATCGGCTTCAATTGCAGCCTGATCGGTCTGGGGCTCATCGGCATCCTGCCCCCCACCACCAGCGCCCTGCTGCACAATATGTCCACCCTCGGCATCAGCATGAAGAGCATGACGAATCTGCTGTAAGCATACCGAAAAAAGCATCCCCGCATTCCGGGCACGGCGCTGTGCTCTGAAATGCGGGGATGTTTTATGCTTCCGTGCATCGCACCGTGACCCGGCTTTTGCCGCCGACGGTGCAGGTGAAGAGGGTCAGATCATACTCGCCGGAAAGCATGCCCTCCACGTCCTCCGGGGCCAGGGTCTCCAGGGCGGCGACCCGGTAATGGGTCACGTGGCCGTCCATATCCGTAAAGCACACGGTGTCCCCGGGCTGCAGATCGCCGATGCGGCCGAAGTGCTGGGGGTAATTGTGGGCCGCCAGGACCAGATCCTTTGAATAGGTACTGCCGGCAAACCGGCCGGGGGCCACCCGGAAGCCCTCATAGCTCCATTGGCTCTGAATGGGCAGGGTCAGCTCCAGCGAGGGGATGCTGAGATAGCCAATATAGTCCCAGCCATTGACGGTCTGGGTAGGCATCTCCGGCACCGGGGCGGTGGGCTCCGTCTCCGGGGCCAGGGTCTGCGGAGGCATGGCCGTCGCCTCCTGGGCGTTGGCATAGACCACGGGCAAGAGCTCCTCCAGCACCGCCCCGGCCTCCCGGCCGCTCTCGGTGGACCGGTGCAGATTGCTGCCCACAAAGCCCAGGGCTCCCAGAATGCACAGAGCCCCCGCAATGGCAGTGACCCGGCGGATGCGCTTCCGGGTCATGACGGCCCCGCAGACGAGGCCCAGGCCAAACAGGCCCAGTACGCAGACCCCCTGCCAGTCCTGCCCCGTCTGGGGCAGCCGGGATGGCTTGCCGGGAACCCGGGACGGGGCGGTGGTTGGCGGAGCCGGAGGCTGGCGCTTTTGCAGCTTGGGATAAACCTCCACCGCCTCCAGCGCTGCCCCGGTCTCCGGGTCTTGGCCCGGAAGGGCCGCCAGGAAGGGCTGGGCCGTATAGCCGGTTTTCTCATCCCGGGGGACTGCCAGGTAGGCCCCTGCCTCCAGGCCGGAGAACAGGGCATCCCCCTGGGTGTCCGTCTTTCGGGTGTCCAGGGGCTCCCGGTCCCTGGCAAGCTCGGCCAGGGTATCCGCCAGGGCATCCCAGGACTCCGGAAGCACACTGTCGGAGCCAAACCCCTCCGCCGGGACGAAGCGGCCCCGGTTATCCAGGCTGCCTGCCCGGTATAGTTCCAGCTCCATGCCCGCCACGGCACGCTGCTCATACCGGCAGTGCACCGCCAGGCTGTAGGGGCTCCCGGCAGCAGCCGCCAGGGGCAGCACCAGCAGCAGGAGGCTACAGAATATCCGTCGTATCCAGGTTCTCTTCTTCATCGGATTCTCCTTCCGAGGGGTGCTTTCTGCCGGTGTGCAGCAGCACCGCGAAAAAGATGATCAGCACCGGCAGCGCCATCAGGGGGGCCGCCAGCATGGGCTCGATCTGAATGGCATCGGAGGTCAGGCGCACATTGGCCGCCTCCGGTGTATTTGGCACCCGGTGGCCCCGGACCAGAAGCCTATGGGTATTGATGCCATAGGGGGTGCAGGTCACCAGAGTGCACAGGTCCTTCCCGGGCTCGATCTGCAGCGCGTCCACCTCGGTGGGCTCTACAATGAGGATCTGGTCCACCTCGTAGGTCAGCACCTCGTCCAGCACCCGGATGGAGAAGGTGTCTCCCTCCACGATCTTGTCCAGATTGGTAAACAGCTTGGCGCTGGGCAGGCCTCTGTGGCCGGAGAGCACGCAGTGGGTGCCCTCGCCGCCTACGGGCAGGCTGGTCCAGTCCACATGGCCCACGGCGATCTGCAAAACGGATTCGGCGGTGCCGTGGTAGATGGGCAGGGACACATTGATATTGGGTATCTCGATATAGCCCATAATGCCCGTGCCGCTGAGGTTCAGAAGCCCGTCGTATTGCTCCTGCTGCTCCTCCGTCAGGGTGAAGCTGTTCACCCGGTCTAAGAGGGTGCGGTTGTAGTCCACCGCCTGCTTCCACAGGTCCTTATACCGGTCCTGATCCAGGGCGTTGACCTGCTCGGCGTATTCCGAAACGGCCCGGCTGGCGTGGAGGGAATTCCAATAGTCACTGACGGTGGGGTACAGCAGCAAGGACAGCCCTGCCAGAAAAATCAGCACCAGGACAATATTGGTCAGCTTCCCGGACGTTTTCTTTTTCATGCAGAGCTCTCCTTTCTGCTGTGGTTTTACCTTGTTTCCCCACGCCCCTGCGCAGGGGGCGTGGGGAAATGAAAGGGGGGAAAGAAATGGGTCTTTGTTATGCGGCCATGCGCTTCTTGGTGACCAGCAGGATCACAGCGCCCAGGGCCATGGCGGAGCCCAGGACATAGAAGACGGTGGTGCCGATGCCGCCGGTGGAGGGCAGCTCGGCGCCGGCGTTGTTCTCGACCTTGACGACGCCGCTCGTATCCGTTTCCGTCTGATCGGCAACGAAGCTGGTTTCCGTCAGCTTGCCGTTCGCGGTCGTATGATCAATTTTCACCTTGACGGGCTCTCTGAGCAGGTTGTAGCCCCTCGGGGCCTTGGTCTCGGTCAGGTAGTAGGTGCCGTCCGCCAGGCCGTTGATTACCAGCTCACCGGTCTCACCGGTGGTAATGGTATCGACAACGCCCTCGGTTTCGGTGGGCAGTGCCAGGCGATAGGTCGTGTCATCAACCTTGGCAAGCTTGATGACATCCACACCTTCTTTATCTCTGCTCAGCTTAAAGGTTGCACCGGCCAGTTTCTTTTCCGTTTCCTGCTCCATGGTGTACTTGACGATGTCCATCTTCCAGACGTAGGTCTCGGTCGTGTCGTACTCCGTATGGGAATTTGTACCGTATTCCACCTTGGCCTTGTTGACGCTGGCTTCGTCGGCAATCACGGCGTTTTCATTGACCTGCGCGTAATAGGTGACCGTTACCACATCGCCGGTTTTCAGGATGCTTGCGCTGCCTTCGGCATTGTTGTTAAAAGCAAGGGTAAAACCTCTGGGCTCGGTGGTCTTGGTGACTTTGTAGTTTGCGGCATCCAGTGTATTTTCATTCACCGTTACGGTCAAAGGATAGATTTCATTCTTGACAAAGGTCAGGCCTTCCGTCATCTCATCCACGAGCTTGTAGTTCACAGGGGCCTTGTCCTTCACCGTGATCCGGATGGTAAACTTAACATATGTACCGATCTCAGCCACGTTCTGCTTCTTGGTGGTATCCTCCACATTCTTCACAATGACCGTTGCTTCGTTCTTCTCACGCACCTCCGCGTTGGGAGCGGTGGTATCCAGAGAGCAGAGGATGCCCAGGTCGGACCGCACCAGATAGTAGCCCAGGTCCAGGCCGCTGATTTCCAATGCGCCTTCTGCCTCAGCCTTAGCAGTCTTGATTGGATCGAGCTTATTGGTTTCTGCATAGGCCTTGGCCTTGGCGGCGAAATCCGCAATACCGCCTTTCAGGTTTTCGTTTGCCAGGACATAGGTCATACCGCCGTTCTCAAAGAGATTAAAATAGTTTGCACCGCTGCCGTCCTGGACGGTGGTGATAAAGTCTGCCCAGGCATCGGCCGTCAGCTTGTAGATGAAGCCTTTGTTTGCCAGGTCGCTTTCGTCCTCAACGACATCCAGGAGCTTGAACACCTCGTAGGTCTTCCCCTGGGCGGGGTTGGAAATGGTGATGCTGCCGGGCTTTGCCTCGTCTGCGAACGCCGTCGCGCACAGTCCCAGGGTCAGGACCAGGGCCAGAACCAGGGCAAAAAACTGTCTCGTATGTTTCATTGTGTTTTCCTTCCTTTTCCTTTGTAAATTTTGTTTTTCGTGATCTTAGGGGGAACTACGCTGCCCTCCTTTTCCGGGAGATGCACGCTCCGGTGAGGGCCAGAGCCATTAAGAAAACGCCGGGGAGAATGTATACCGTCATTCCGGGGCCGCCGGTGTCCGGGAGCTTGCCGCCATAGCGGTTGTTGAAGGTCACGGAATAGGCGTTTGGCAATTGGTCCTGGCAGGCTTCATCGGAATAATAGGTCGCCTTGGCCAGAAGGCTTCCGCCCGAAGCCGTCACCGTTACCTTGGCATAGTAGACGGTGCTGTCAAACATGATTCCCGGGTGGGTTGCCGATTCGTTCCGTTCCTGAATCTTATAGAGATACTCACCGGGTGACTGATAGATGATTTCCTTGAAATTGACCTCCGAGAGCGCATTGTTTACGCTCTGAACAGGGGGCTCGGACCAGCCGCCTTCCCCATTCTTTTCGTAAAGGTCAAAGGTGAAGGTCGCGTTCGGCAGGGTCTGGTCTGTGATCTGCTTGCCGTTTAAGAGCTTGACCGCCTGCAGATTGTTGGTGGTCATGGGCATTCTCTGGCCGCTGTAGGCCCACATATGGCCCTCGCCAGCTGCTCTCAGGCTGTCCGCAATCACGCAGCCGTTGAAATAACCGCCGTCCAGGTCCACATGGGCATAGGGTGCCACAATGTGGCCCGTCACCGCATTCCCGTTGACGGTGGCTGCCTCCGGGCACAGGAAGACAATGCCGCTCTGCCGGCCGGATTCGATGCTGTCCGGCTGCTTGCCGTCCAACCATACCGTGGGGATATTTACCGTTTCCCCCCGGAGGATGATGGTCGTATCCTGACCGGCTGCAGCGTTCAGCAGGTTCAGGTTTTGTCCCATCTCAAACGTTCCCGCCGGGAATTCATAGCAGCCGCCCGCAGGCAGTGTTTTGACCTTGTCGTCTGTGCCAAGCTCTGCCGTTGTGCCGCTGATTCCCTGCATCTCCGACAATATCTGGGCCTTTGCCGCGGCAAAATCCACATATCGCTCTGCATACCAGTAGTTTCCGGTATCCCGGCCGCCGTTGACACCGTCATTTACGCCGATTCCGGTTGGATACATTTCCTTCCCCAGATATACGGGCAGGTCCGGTTGGGCCGTAATGATCGTATTGACTTTCGTAGTTCCAATGTAGCTTGGTGCACCGTGGGGGGCTCCGTACGTGTTTCCGTAGGACAGACCGCCCAGGCCGTTCAGTGTTACGGTTCCGCCTGCAACGACAGGGCCAACCACATGGCTGCCGGTGTAATCATTCTGCACAAACACATTGTACTTTCTGAGGATATAGCCGATGGAGTAGGAGGCCCCCGGCCAGTCCAGATAGGACTCCGTCAGCGGCTCCCAATGGTCGATCAGGAACTCTGCCGGGGCGGTGATCTGGTTCCCCGTTGTCAGTGTCTTTTTGTCCTCGGACAGCTTTACATTTTGCCAGCTGTCCCATTCCGCCAACGCACCATCCACATGGTGATAGATCTTAGGGTTCTCGCTTTCCGTCATAGGCGATGCGGCGTCCACAGTAAAGGTAAGCTCTCCACAAGTATATGGCATACCATCGGCAGTCAGAATTTCGACTTTGATACCTTTATCTACCACAACTCTGCCATGGTCCATTTTCACAGGCTCCGTATCTGAGGCGGTGACTTGCAGCCTATAGCCCTCCATGCCGGTTGTCCAGGTTGTGGTATCTACCGTCACTGTCAAATCCCCGACTGTTACCGTGCCAATGTAACCGCCGCCGGTCTTGGGGATCAATGTCCCGTTCTCCGTTTCCAGGGTCTCCACCGCCGCCGCTGCCTCCAGCAGGGCTTGCAGGGTCTCCAGGGAATCGATTTTCTCCGCCTCCGGGTCTGCCTCCATTTCCGCCAACCCCTCAAGGATCTCCTCCGGGGTCAGGCCGAAGCGCTCCAGCAGTCCATCCAGGGCGGCTGCGTCCTCCTCCGTCTCGATGCCAAGCCGCTGCCGCAGTCCGTCAAGAGGGGTAAGGGGCTCTGTCTCTTCCGTCTGCTGGGGCTCCTCTGTCTGCCGGGGCTCCTGCTGCACCCGGCAGATATCCGTATGGATGTGCTCCGGGATGGTGCAGATCAGGTCCTCCCCATCGTAGCAGCCCTCCCCATGGGTGTGCTCTGCCATGCCGCAGCACAGCTCCGGCGCCAGGGTATAGGCGGGGGTCGGCTCCGGGATGGGGCAGCAGTCGTCCGTGTGGATGTGCTCGGGGATTGTACAGGTCAAAACCGGGTAGCTCACCGGCTCCCCATAGCAGCCTTCCGAATGGACGTGCTCCTGCGTCTGGCAGAGGAGATTCCCCTCTGCATCGTAGCAGTCATCATTGTGCGCGTGCTCCTCCAGAGTGCACACCAGCGGGGCCGGGCCGATCTGCTGGGTGTAGCATTCCTCGGTATGGGTATGGGCCTCCAGGCCGCATTCCGGCTGGTCCGACAGGGTAATGGCCGGGCGCATAAGCACCCAACCGGCCCCCAGGGTCACGAGGGCGCACAGGATGCATACAATATTTCTGCGGCGAAGAGCCGCTTTTCGTTTCTGAGAATAGGTTCCCAAGTCCCGCAAAGTCGCCGCACCTCTTTTCCAAAAGCAAAACTAAAAGAATGGTTTATCCGATCAGGCCAAAGTCCGACAGCGGCCAGATGCAAAAGGCGATGCGCCCCACGATCTGTTCCCCCGCCACACAGCCAACCGCCGTATTCCGGGAGTCCACGGAAATTTTCCGGTTGTCTCCCACCAGGAACCACCGCCCGTCGCTCACCTGATAGGGCAGACTGATATTGGTATCGCCGAAGGCCTTTTCCGTCAGGTAGGGCTCCTCCAGCAAAGTGCCATTGACATACAGGTTGCCGCTCTCATCCAGGTCCACCCAGTCGGAAGGTCCCGCCACGCAGCGCTTCACCAGCAGCTTATTGCCGTGGTAAAAGGCGATGACATCGCCCTCGGAAAAGCGGCTGCTCTTGACGGCCACCACGATCTGCCCATCCCGCAGGGTGGGGGACATGGAGCTGCCGTGGATTTCCAGCACCGGGAACCACAGCGTTGCCGCCAGGACGCCGATGGCCGCCGCAGCCAGCAGGGCCGTCAGGGTGCTGGCCAGGGTGCGCCGATACCGGCGGCGGTAGCGCAGGCGCTTCCGCTCGGCCTTCACCTGGTCCAGGGAGGGTACCTCGGCATTGCAGTTTCTCTGCCGCATCACGGTTCCTCCTTCGATTCCTTGGAAATGCCCAGGGAGGTCAGATAGATGTCCGCCGCCCTCTGGGCCGCTTCCAGCACGCCGGAGACGGCCAGGGCCGCCTCTGCCAGGGAGCCGGCCTTCTCCACCCGGAGCTGCCGGGTTTCCAGCTCTGCCCGGAGCGCTGCGTTCTCCTTTTGCAGCTGCTCCTGCCGGAGCTGCAGGGTATAGATGATGTCGATCAGCTCTTCCCTGCGCAGATGCCGCAGCTGACGGTCTGTCATGGAACCATCCCTCCTTGATATAGGATACATCATACACAGCATTTTCCATTTGATATCTACCGTTCGATTACTAATTCTAGCGAGAATGAAAATTTTTTCAACAGCTTGCGCCCACTTGGGCAAAGGGAAGCAAAAGAAGGCAACTGTCTTCAAAATGTCGAAAAAGCGGGCTGATATATGCGCAATTTTTACGCGTTACAGTCTCATAGTGTAAAAAGGGGTTTGTCAACTCCTACAAACATCCTTTGCTTTCATCCTAAAAAAGTGGTTATTATTTCGCCGGTATTCGCGTATTTTTGCATAGAAGGAAGCCTTTTCCCTTTTCCCCCTCAGGGAAGTTTTTTTCTCTATCTTATTTTTCTCTTTCATGCTATAATAGCCCCAGTATTCTAAAAAAAGAATCAAAGAAAAGGAGAACCCCATGCAGACAGAATTGCTGCGGCTGAGAACCGCGAACATCGGGCAGACCTGCGCCGGCTTCCGGCTGGTGAAAAAGGAATATGTGCCCTCCAAGCACGCCGATCTCTACACCCTGCGCCACGAGAAGACCCAGGCGGAGCTCCTGTATTTTGACCGGGCGGACGAGAACAAGACCTTCGCCATTGCCTTCAAGACCCTGCCGGAGGACGACACCGGCGTTTTCCACATTCTCGAGCACAGCGTGCTCAACGGCTCCAAGCGCTTCCCTGTCCGGGAGCCCTTCGTGAATCTGCTGCAAAGCTCCATGCAGACCTTCCTGAACGCCATGACCTACCCGGACAAGACGGTGTACCCCGTAAGCAGCCGCAACGACCGGGATTTTCACAACCTGATGGAGGTCTACCTGGACGCGGTGTTCTGCCCCGCCATCTACGAAAAGCCCCAGATCTTCATGCAGGAGGGCTGGCACTACGAATTCGACAGTGCAGAGGCCCAGCCCTACTACAACGGCGTTGTGTACAGCGAGATGAAGGGCGCGTTTTCCAGCGTGGATGAGCTGATGGAAACGGAATCCATGCGGCTGCTGTTCCCGAACAACTGCTATGGCTTCGTCAGCGGCGGCCACCCGGAGAGCATCCCCAAGCTGACCTACGAGCAGTTCATTGCCAACCACAGGCGGTTCTATCACCCCTCCAATTCCCGGATCTTCCTGGACGGCAAAATGGACATCGACGAAATTCTGCACTACATAGACGCAGAATACCTGAGCAAATACGACTACCGCGCCCCGGACTTTGATTTTCTGGTCCAACAGCCCACAGCTGCGGAAAAAACCGTCTCCTACTGCGTCAAGCCCGGCGAGGACGTCAAGGCCCACTTGGTCTTCTCCAAGGTGCTGTGCCGCCACGACGAGCCGGAAAAGGTCATTGCCGCCAAGGTGCTGGCAAAATACCTGACGGGCTCCAACGAGGCCCCCCTGAAGCGGGCCTTCCTGGAAAAGGGCCTGTGCCAGGACGTTTCCCTGTCCGTGACCGACGGCGTTTTCCAGCCCTTTGTCACACTGAGCATCCGCAACACCCGGCAGGAGCAATTCGCCGAGGCCGAGAAGTGCCTCAGCGACACCGTCCGGGAGATTCTCGCCAGGGGTCTGGACAAGGAAGCCCTGCTGGCGGAATTGGAGCGGATGGCCTTCTCCAGCCGGGAGATCGAGGAGCCCTACGGCCTGATCCTGGGGCTGACGGCCCTGGACGGCTGGCTCTACGGCGACGACCCCCTGACCTATATCGAAACCGCCGGAATTTACGACGCGCTGCGCCGGAAGGTGGACGGCAGCTACTTTGCAGACCTGCTGGCGGAGCTGCTGGGCGATGGGGCCAAGCTCTGCAAGGTCTATCTGCTGCCCTCTGAGACCAAGGCCCAGGAGGACCAGGCCGCCGAGCAGGCCCGCCTGGAAGCCGACATTGCCCACTGGGACGCTGCCGCCCGGGAGAAGGCCTATGCGGCATTTAAAGCCATGGGCGACTGGCAGAAAGCTCCGGATTCCCCCGAGGCCCTGGCCACTCTGCCCATGCTGTCCCTTTCCGATGTGGCCGAGGATGTGCCCGAAACCCCGGTGAAGCTGGAAAAAGCCGGGCTTTTGCAGGTGCAGACCGAATCCAACGGCATTACGTACCTGAAGCTCTTCTTCGATGTGTCCGATCTGGATTTGGAGCAGCTGCGGCTGCTGAATGTGCTCTCCGACTGCTTCGGCAAGCTGCACACGGCCCGCACCTCTGCCCAGGACCTGCAAACCCGCATCAAGGCCAACCTGGGCCACCTGTCCGCAGGAATCGAGCGCATCGCCCCGCCGAAGCAGCTGGATGTGTGCAAGCCCTATCTGGTGGTCTCCGCCGCCATGCTGGAGGAGAACGCCCCCAAGGCTCTGGCCCTGCTGACCGAACTGCTGACCGAAACACGCTATGACGAGGCGGACCGCATTGCCGAGATCATCGACCAGGGCAGCTACTATTACAAGCAGGCCCTGGTCAGCAACGGCCACATGTTCGCCATCTACAAGGCCATGGCCCCCTTCTCCAAGGACGCCGCCCTGCGGGAGTGCCTGGAGGGAGAGAGTTATGTAGCCTGGCTGGAGGCCCTGACCCGGCGCTTCCGGGACAGCGCCCTGTGCGATGCGCTGTCCGCCCTGGCGAAAAAGGCCTTTGCCGGAAACCGGCTCTTCACCGCCTATACGGGCAGGCTCGACCGCGGCCTGGTGGATACCCTCCGCGCCGCCCTGCCGGAGAGCCCTGTTGGGGCTCCCGCCCAGGTTCCCGCCTTCGAGAAGAAGCCCGCCGCCATTGAGATCGCCTCCGATGTGGGCTACAGCGCCCTGGGCGCCAACCTCTATGCCATCGGCAGCGGCTACACCGGCAGCGTTTCCGTACTGGCCTCGCTGATGACCTATGGCTACCTGTGGAACGCCGTCCGGGTTCGGGGCGGCGCCTACGGCACGGGCATGAAGGCCGGGTCTGACGGCAACGTCTGCTGCTACTCCTACCGTGACCCCAACCTGCCCGGAACCAGGGCCGCCTTCGCCGCCATGGCAGACTTCCTGGAGGACTGGCTGAAGCAGGGCGAGGACCTGGAGAGCACCGTCATCGGCACCGTCAACACCACCGATCCTCTGGTAGGCCCCTCCACCGCCCTGTCGCTGGAATGCAGCCGCTACCTGCGGGGCGTTTCCCATGCCGACATTCTGCGCATCCGCCGCGAGCTTCTGCATACCACCCGGGAAGACCTGGAAGGGCTTGTAACAATGCTGCGCACCTTCCAGGACAGCGCCGTCTTCTGCGCCGTGGGCAACCGGGACGCCATTGCATTTGTGAAGGAATAAAATAAGCGTAAAAAGCCCCCAATACCGGGTAAAATGAAGTGACCCCAAAAAGTTAGACAATATTTTGAAGTAAAAATTGTTCAAGCAGCCGAAAGGGCTTGT
>ERZ773235.2810-NODE-2810-length-13545-cov-4.479096_pt1 | contig 13545 bp, 13 predicted proteins | sample MGYA00580522_ERZ773235 | MGnify/ENA primary metagenome ERZ773235 (study PRJEB29015, sample SAMEA2737797) | human gut metagenome | biome: human gut; feature: human-associated habitat; material: faeces | place: China | collected 2012 ...
GGTCAGCGCCGACAGCACCCGCCGCACCGGCAGGTCTGTGGCCACGGCGGCCTCGTCCGCCAGCAGCGGGCGGTCCGTAGGCAGCAGGCGCAGGATGCGCTGCTGGTCGTCAGTCAGCGCCGCGCCCTCCCTGGCCATGTTCAATATAGGCAGCGCCGGCGCCTTTTCCGGCTGCCGCACCGGCTGCGCCGATGCGGACGCAGGCTCCGTCTCCGCGCTTCCGGGCGTCTCCGGCAGCACCGCACGGATGGGGCGCAGCTTCTGGGGGAAGCGCTGCTGGTACGTGCTCAGCACGTCCCACGCCTCCATGACCAGCCCCGCGCCGTCGCGGATCAGCTGGTTGCAGCCGCGGCTGGAGGCGGCATTGATGGGGCCCGGAACGGCGAACACGTCCCTGCCCTGCTCCAGCGCGGTATTGGCGGTGATGAGCGCGCCGCTTTTCTCCGGCGCTTCCACCACGACCACCGCCAGACTCAGGCCGCTGATGATGCGGTTGCGCACGGGAAAGTGGCCGCCGCGCGGCTCCGTGCCCGGCGGGTACTCCGACAACAGTACGCCGGTGGCGGCGATGTCCTCGTAGAGACGGCGGTTCTCCGGCGGATAGATCACGTCCGCGCCGCCGCCCAATACCGCCGCAGTGAACCCGCCGGCCCGCAGCGCGCCCTGATGGGCCGCGCCGTCGATGCCTTTGGCAAGGCCCGAGATCACCAGACCACCCTGCCGTGCCAGCTCATAGCCCAGCTGGGAGGCGGCACGGGTGCCGTAGGGCGAGCACTTCCGCGTGCCCACCACCGCCACGGCGGCCTCCTCATCGAAAAGCGGCATGGAGCCCTTGCCGTACAGCAGCACCGGCGGGTCGTACATGTCCCGCAGACGGGCGGGATAGGCCGCGTCGTCCATGGTGACGATGAATTGTCCGTCCCGGGCGCAGTCGGCCAGCACCTTTTCGGCGCGGGCCAGCGATTTGTCCGACAGGCTCTCCGCCTGCTGTCTGGTGATGCCCTCCACCAGACACAGCTGGTCCGGCTGGGCATAGTATACGTCCTCGGGCGAGGAAAAATGCTCCAACAGCAGCAGCTTCGCCCGATTGCTCAGCGTCGGCGCCGTGGTCAGCCACAGCCAGTATTTCAGCGCCGCCATCCCCCTCATCTCCCTTTTTCAGCGATAGGCCTCCCACAGCAGCACCGCCGCCGCCATGGCCGCATTCAGTGACTCGCAGTGCGCCTGCATGGGGATACGTACCGTTTTGTCGCACATGGCCAGCACCTGCTCCGTCAATCCCCTGCCCTCGCTGCCGATGGCAATGGCGCAGCGGCGCAGATCCAGCGCCCGCACGTCCTCGGTATCGTCCCGCAGGGCCGCGCCGTACAGCGGCAGCCCCGCCGCGGTGAGCCGCTGCCCCATGGCCGCGGCGTCGGTACACCACACCGGCATGCGGAACACCGCACCCATGGACGAGCGCAGCGTCTTGACGCTGTACGGATCGGCACAGCCGGTGAGCAGCAGCACGCCGTCGCAGCCGAAGGCGTCCGCCGTCCGCAGCACCGTGCCCACGTTGCCCGGGTCCTGTACGCCGTCCAGCACCACGTAGCGGCTGCCCGGCAGCGTCTCCGGCAGGGCGGTGTCCGGCAGGCGGCACACCGCCAGCATGCCCTGGGGCGTGCGCATGGGCGAGATGGAGGCCATCACATCCGGCGGCACGGCCGCGCACCGCACCGACGCATCCAGCCCCTCCGGCGGCTCTACGCCGTCGCTGACGGCCACGGCCAGCACCCGCGCCCCGTGGCGCAGGGCTTCCTCCACCAGCTTGGGACTGTCGCAGAGGAACTCCCCCTGCTGCCGCCGGAAGGCGGCGCTGTCCAGCCGGCGCATATGCTCCAGCAGTGGATTTTTACGACTGGTGATGCGCTCCATACGCCCTCCCCATTTTGGCGCGCCGCCGGTAAGGCGGTGTGCCCGAATATTCTTTATAATATAGGTGTGTTTTCCCGTTGTCAACATAAAATCAGGGAACGCCGGTGGGCGCTCCCTGATTTTTGTCTGATTTTTATGGTTTTCCGGTTAGACGCAGTGGCCGTTCCGCCGGATCACGTCCACCACGCGGTCCACGCACTGGCGGCAGATAGCGTCCTCCGGCGCTTCCACCATGACCCGCAGCACCGGCTCTGTGCCGGATTCCCGCACCAGCACGCGGCCGGTGTCCCCCAGCTCCGCCGCCACGGCATCCACCGCGGCCTGCACATCGGGATCCTCCCGCGCCGTCTTTTTGTCCTGGACACGGACGTTCTCCAGCACCTGGGGATAGATGGTGAGGCCCTCGGTCAGCTTGCTGAGGGGCTTCTTCTGCTCCAGCATCACCTCCATCAGCTTCAGGCTGGTGAGCACACCGTCGCCGGTGGAGGCGTACTTGGAGAAGATGATGTGGCCCGACTGCTCGCCGCCCAGCGCGCAGCCGTTCCTGGCCATGTACTCGTAGACGTACTTATCGCCCACGGCGGTCTTGGCGTAGGAAATCCCCTCGCGGTCAAAGGCGCGGTACAGGCCGAAGTTGGACATGATGGTGGTCACCACCGTGTTGCGGGGCAGTTCGCCCTGCTGCTTCAGGTGCCGCCCGCAGACGTAGAGGATATGGTCGCCGGTGATGATGCCGCCCTGCTCATCCACGGCAAGGCAGCGGTCGGCGTCGCCATCGTAGGCGAAGCCCACATCCAGCTCGTTGGCCAGCACAAAGCGGCGCAGGGCCTCGATGTGGGTGGAGCCCACGCCGTTGTTGATGTTGAAGCCATCGGGCTCATCGCCCATGACGTAGGTCTTGGCGCCCAGTGCGTCAAAAACGCTCTTGGCAATGGTCCAGGCACTGCCGTTGGCGCAGTCCAATCCCACGCGCTTGCCCTTAAAGGAGAACAGCCCCAGAGAGATGAGGTAGCCCACGTAGCGGTTGCGGCCCGCCACATAGTCCACCGTGCGGCCGATGTGGTCCCGCCGGGCCAGAGGGATCTGCTGCCAGCGCTGGCCGAACACCTCCAGCTTGCCGTCCAGATAGTCCTCGATGAAGGCGATGGTGCCCTCGTCCATCTTCTCACCGCTGCCGCTGATGAGCTTGATGCCGTTGTCGTAGTAGGGGTTGTGGCTGGCGGAGATCATGATGCCGCAGTCGAACCCGTCCGTCCGCGCCACAAAGGACACGGAGGGCGTGGTGGTCACATGCAGCAGATAGGCATCCGCGCCGGAGGCCACCAGTCCCGAGGCCAGCGCGTACTCAAACATGTAGCTGCTGCGGCGGGTGTCCTTGCCGATGACCACCCGCACCGGCGTGGTGTCGCCGCTGCGGCGCTTGGTCTCACCGTAGTACCAGCCCAGAAAACGTCCCACCTGATAAGCGTGGTCCGCCGTCAGGTCCACATTGGCCTCACCACGGAAGCCGTCTGTCCCGAAATATCTCCCCATAGTCGCTCCTTACTCCTCCCGCTGGGCGGCGATATCGCCGCCGCGCTTATAGATGCTGTCCGCCGGTACCGTCCCCCGCACGGAGGACAGCGGGTAGACACGGCTGCTTCGGCCCACCACCGTGCCGGGGTTCAGCACGCTGTTGCAGCCGATCTCCACATGGTCGCCCAGCATGGCGCCCACCTTCTTGCGTCCCGTCTCCGCACGCTCTGCGCCGCAGCGAACCACCACCAGCGTCTTGTCGGACTTGACGTTGGAGGTGATGGAGCCCGCGCCCATATGGGCCTTATAGCCCAGGATGCTGTCGCCCACGTAGTTGTAGTGAGGCGTCTGCACGCCGTCGAACAGGATGACGTTCTTCAGCTCCACGGAGTTGCCCACCACGCAGTTGTCGCCCACCAGGGCGCTGCCCCGGATGAACGCGCCGTGGCGCACCTCCGTGCCTGCGCCGATGATGCAGGGTGCGCCCAGATAGGCGGTGGGCGCCACCACGGCGGTCTTGTGTACCCAAACCTCCGGCGCGCGCTGCGCAAAGTCCGGCTCCAGTGTGGGCCCCAGCTGCCGGATCAGGTCACCGATGCCGGCCAGCGCCTCCCAGGGATAGGTGAAGCCCGCCAGATACGCCGCTGCACGGGTATGGGACAGGTCGAACAGGTCTTGAATGGTATACATGACAATAGCCCCCTTGTCTCCGCGCCTTCTGCTCTATGATACGCTCTGACGGCGCGGTTAGAAGCATTATACTATTCCGCCGCCCCCTCTGGCAAGAGTTTCTGCGGAAAAAGAGGAAAACAGGCGGCCCAAAATGGGCCGCCTGTTTTGCGTCTTTACTTGTCCAACGGCTTCATGGTCGGGAACAGGATGACATCGCGGATGGAATCCGTGCCGCAGAGCATCATGCTGCACCGGTCGATGCCGAAACCCAGGCCGCCCGTGGGGGGCATGCCGTACTCCAGCGCCATGACGAAGTCCTCGTCCATCATGTCGGCCTCCTCGTCGCCGTTGGCGCGCTTTTCCGCCTGCGCCTTGAAGCGCTCGTACTGGTCGATGGGGTCGTTCAGCTCGCTGAAGGCGTTGCCCATCTCGCAGCCGCAGATGAACATCTCGTACCGCTCGGTGAGGGCGGGCTGCTCGGGGCTGCGCTTGGCCAGCGGGCTGACCTCCACGGGGTACATGGTGATGAAGGTGGGCTGGATCAGCGTCTCCTCCACCTTCTGGTCAAACGTCTCATACAGGGCGTTGCCCCAAGTATGGGGCACGCCGTCCATGTCCACGCCCACGCTCTTGGCCAGCTCCACGCCCTTGTCGGCGTCGCCGACACAGGCCATGAAGTCGGCGCCGGTGACGTTCTTCACGGCGTCCGCCATGGTCACGCGCTGCCAGCTGGGGGTCAGGTCGATCTCGTGGCCCAGCCACTGGACATGGTAGGTACCCAAAATCTCCTTGGCCGCGCCGGAGAGGATGCCCTCCAGAATGTCCATCATGCCGTCCAGATTGGTGAATGCCTGATACAGCTCGCAGGTGGTGAACTCCGGATTGTGCTTGGTGTCCATGCCCTCGTTGCGGAAGATGCGGCCCACCTCGTAGACGCGCTCCATGCCGCCCACGATCAGGCGCTTCAGGTGCAGCTCCGTGGCGATGCGCATGTACATGTCGATGTCCTGGGCGTTGTGGTGCGTGATGAAGGGACGGGCGTTGGCGCCGCCGGCGATGGGGCTCAGCACCGGCGTCTCCACCTCCATGAAGCCCAGACCATCCAGATAGCGGCGCAGATAGGCCACGAACTTGCTGCGGATCTCGAAGTTACGCTTGCTCTCGGGGTTCATGATAAGGTCCACGTACCGCTGACGGTAGCGGATCTCCTTGTCGGTAAGGCCGTGGAACTTCTCCGGCAGGGGGCGCAGGGACTTGCTCAGCAGCGTGATCTCCCTGGCGCGGACGGACATCTCGCCCCGCTGGGTGCGGAACACCTCGCCCTTGACGCCCACAATATCGCCGATGTCGTATTTCTTGAAGCGGTTATAGTTGTCCTCATCCATCTCGTCCTTGCGGGCGTAGATCTGGATGCGGCCGGTCTTATCCTGCAGATCGCAGAAGGACACCTTGCCCATGCCGCGCTTGCTCATGAGGCGGCCGGCCACGGATACCTCGGTGCCCTCCATGGCGTCGAAGTTGTCTTTGATGTCCTGGGTGTGGTGCGTCACGTCGAATTTTGTGATCTGGAAGGGGTCGCGGCCCTCATCCTGCAGGGCCTTGAGCTTCTCACGGCGGATGCGCAGCAGTTCACCCAGGTCCTGCTGCTGTGTCTCGTTGCGGTTGGTTTCGTCTGCCATCTTGCAGCCCTCCTTTGTATATTGCCAATGCGGACGCACTGTGCGCCCTGCGTTCAGCGTTCGATCTTGTCGATGCGGTAGCGGATCACGCCGCGGGGCGCCTCTACCGCTACCTCCTCGCCGGCCTTGTGGCCCATCAGCGCCTTGCCGAAGGGGGAATCCTCGCTGACGGCGCGGGACATGACGTCCGCCTCCTGGGAACCCACGATACGGTATGTCGGCAGCTGCTTGCCGCTGCCCAGCTCCGTTACGGTAACAACGCTGCCGATGGATATTTTGTCGGAATCCTCGCTCTCGTCCACGATCACCGCGTGCAGCAGGATATCCTCCAGCTCTGCGATGCGGGAGTACAGCTTGCCCTGCTCGTTTTTCGCCTCATCGTACTCGCTGTTCTCGCTGAGGTCGCCGAAGCCGCGGGCCTCCTTGATCAGCTCCGCCACCTCATCGGCACGGGTGGTCTTGCTGTAATCCAGTTCCTTTTTCAGCTCGTCATAGCGGGCCTGACTCATTTTGAATTCTTTCGCCATGCTGCACATTCCTTTCTATTGGTAAGATGCCCCTGAACAGGCAAAATACGCACAATATATCACGTTGCATTATAGTGAGTTTCCCCCCGCCTGTCAAGCGCGGGAAGTCACCGATACCACATGAATTTGCGATGGCTCCCATCTGCCCGCCGCAAACAGCGCCGCCAGCAGCTGCTCCGACACCGGCCACGGCCCCAGCCCCGCCGCCGCGTACCGCACCTCCTGCCGCGCCGTGCAGTCCTCCCCCAGATACACCGCCGCACCGTTCCGCTCCTCTCCCGCCATACCGCACCACACCGTCACCGCCGGCGTCTGACCGCCGCAGCCCGCCGCCACGCCGTACCGTGCCAGCAGCCACTGCTCCAGTGCCGCCTGCCCCGGCGGCTCCGCCGCCACATACCGGGCCCGCTTCACCAGCACCCGCGCCGCGTCGTGCTGCCGTCCTCCCCGGTGCACAGCCGCGCGGTCTTTCCGCTGAGCACCGGACACACGGCGTCCAGCAGCTCTCCCAGCTTGGCCAGCCGCAGCGGCCCCACCGGCACCGGCCGGATGCCGTACCGCGCCGCCGCCGCCCGCCATGCGCCGTCCTCAAACACCGCCGCGCTCACGCCCTGCCGCGCCAGACGCCGCAGCAGGCGGCGGGCACGCACCCGCCGCAGCGGGCCTGTCCCCACCGTCAGCACCTGAAACGCCACGCCGCCGATGAGCTCCCTTGTCAGCGCCGTCCGCCGCCCCTGCCGGATATACCCGTACATACGCCGCCCTCCACGCAAAAAAAACTCTGCATCATGGTATGATGCAGAGTTTTCCGGTATGTCCGTGTCACCAACGTGCGATGTAGCCCGGCAGATAGTCCAGCGGGTTCTGGTTCACGCCGTTGATCATCACCTCGTAGTGCAGGTGCGGGCCGGTGGAGTTGCCGGTGGAGCCGGTAATGCCCACCGTATCGCCCTGCCCCACCATCTGTCCCACGCTGACGGAGACGGAGGTGAGGTGCGCGTACAGCGTGGTATAGCCGCCGCCGTGATCCACCACCACATAGTTGCCGTAGCCGCTGCCGCCGTAGGAGCCGTACACCACCGTCCGGGCCAGAATGACCTTGCCCGCCTTGGTGGCCATGGCCGCGCTGGTAGTGCCCACGCCGCCGATATCCACGCCACGGTGGTTGGTACTGCCGATGCCGCCGGGGGACACGCGCCCGCCCATGGGAGATGTGATGATCTTACTGGTGCTCACCGGCCAGATGAAGCCGCCGGGGCTGGGTGTCACATCGGAGGTCTCCAGCAGCTTCTTGATCTGGGACTCGATCTCTTTCGCTTCCTTCTCCTCCGCCGCGGCCAGCTCCTCGTAGCCCTTCTGGGTGGCGGCGTACTCGGCGATCAGCGCCGCCGCCTCGTCCACCTTCTGCTGCAGCGCGTCCTGCTGCTGGGCCAACAGCTGCTCCTGCTCCTCCATGGCGGTCTTCTCCGCCTTGATGTTCTCCCGTGTCTGGCGGATGGCCTCGATGAGGTTCCGGTCGTATTCCGCCACCTCGTTGACGAACTCCAGCCGGTTCAGGAGGTCTGCGATGCTGGTAGCCTTGAACAGCACCGACCAGTAGGACAGGCTGCCCCTCTCCTCCTCGCTGCGCACCTGCTGGCAGAACAGGTCGTACTGCTCCGACTCCATCTCCTCGTATTCCGTGATCTGCTGGGCATACAGGTCGATCTGCGCCTTGGTATCGTCGATCTCCTCCATCAGCAGCTGGTTCCGCTGATCCAGCAGGGTCTTGGTGCCCATTACGTCCTCTTTCTTGGCCTTGGCCTCTGCGATCTGCTTCTGCAGCTCCGCGACGCGCTCCCTTTTCTCCTGCTTCTTTTTCTCCAGCTCGTCCATCTCCGCCTGACGCCGGGCCTGCTCCTCGGACTTCTTTTCCTCGTCCGTCTTGGTGGCATAGGCCCGCTGCACGGTGGCCGCCGCCAGCAGCGACAGCCCCAGCACCAGCGCCAGCGCGCCGCACAATAGGCGTTTTCCTCTCCTCATGGTCACGCTCCTCTCCTTGTCATACCGTCATACCCGCAGGAACCGCCGAATGGCCGTCAGGCTGCCGCCCACGCCCACCAGGATGCCGGCGCCCAGAAATACCAGCGCCACCGGCTGCCAGATCTTCACAAACGGCACCACCGTCAGGATCTGCAGGGTGTCGGATGTCCCGATGCCCCGCGCCACGGCGGTGTACAGCAGCCACTGCAGGCCAAAGGCGATAACGGCGCTGAACAGGCCCAGCAGCATACCCTCGTACACGAAGGGCCACCGGATGAATCCGTTGGTGGCGCCCACCATCTTCATAATGGCGATCTCGTCCCGCCGGTCGAAGGTGGTCAGCTTGATGGTGTTGCTGATGATGAACACCGACACCAGCAGCAGTATGGCGATGAGGGCGATGCTGATGATGCCCGCCACGTTCCGTGCGGTGGTAAAGCCCTCGGCCACCGCCTGATCGGCCCGGGCCTTGGCAATGCCCTCCACCTGCTCCACCGCCTCCTTCGTCTCCATGATGCGGTCAGGATCTGTCACATGGATGACGTACCGGTGCCGGAACACGTCCGCCGGCAGGTCGCCGTACAGCTCGTCGCCGTCGTACCTGGCGATGTAGTTCTCCTTAGCCTCGTCCCGGGACATAAACGTGCAGTCCGCCACGTTGTTCACATTTTCGATCTTCGTCTGCAGCGCTCTGGCCTCCTGCTCCGTCAGCGCGTCGTCCACAAAGGCCAGCACCGCGTTCTCCTGCTGCAGGTCTGCCAGATTCACGTTGGCGTTGTACGCCACCAGTGTAAACGTGCCCATAATCAGCAGACACGCCACGGTGATGCCGATGGCGGCGAAGGACATGAACCCGTGGGAGAACATGTTCCCCGCGCCTTCTCTGATGAAAAATTTAAAATCGTGCCGCATGCCTTACACCTCGTAGCTGCCCATACCATCGCCGATGACGCGGCCCTCGTTGAGCAGGATGATCCGCTTGTTGAAATGGTTCACCAGCCCCCGCTCGTGGGTCACCACGATCACGGTGGTGCCCAGCGCGTTGATGCGCTCCAGCAGGGTCATGATCTCCAGTGAGCGGCCCGGGTCAAGGTTGCCGGTAGGCTCGTCGGCCACGATGGTGCTGGGGTTGTTCACCAGCGCCCGGGCGATGGCCACGCGCTGCTGCTCGCCGCCGGACAGCTCGTCGGGGTAGCGGTTCTCCTTGTCCGCCAGTCCCACCAGCTCCAGCACATAGGGGATGCGGCTGCGCAGCTCCCGGGGGGAGGCGCCCACCGCCCGCATGGCCAGCGCAAGATTGTCGTACACGGTCTTGTTGCCGATCAGGCGGAAATCCTGAAAAATGACGCCGATGGTGCGGCGCATGTAGGGGATCTGCCGCTCGGAAATGCGGCTCATGGAGAAGCCGTTGACCATGACGCGGCCCGCCGTGGGCACCACCTCGCCGGTCAGCAGCTTGATAATGGTGGACTTGCCGGAGCCGGAGGGCCCCACGAGGAACGCGAATTCCCCGTCGTCCACGGTAAAGGACACTCCCTTGAGGGCGTGTGTCCCGTTGTCATATACCTTTTCAGCGTCTATCAAACGGATCATATCTCTGCTCCTGTTCGTCCCAATGCAACATCTTGTGGCCTTTTTCGGCTGATGCTCCCATGATGTTCCCATTATATATAAATGGTTACAAAATGGCAACAGGAAAGATATGAATATTTCCTTAATTTGCCCCACCCGTTTTTTGACGCTTTCCCCTGCCCGCCGGTTCCCCGAAAATGGCCCTTTTCCCGGAAAAAGGACGCCTCCCGGCGTCCTTTTTTGCTTAGTCGATGCTGTCGATGTCCAGCGAATAGCCCAGCACCTCGCCGACTGCGGTGATCTTCCCCCTCACAGTGATGGGATCGCCCGCGCTCATCTCCATGACCCTGTCCGTCTGCTCCGCACTCTTGATGTAGCACTGCACGCTGTCGAACAGGTAGTCATAGCTGTTGGACGATGCCTCCACGCAGATGTACTTGCCGCCGCTGTCGATGGTGCCCAGATACCCCTCGATCTCCACATACTGCCCGTTGTAGGTCTTTTCGGCGCTAAGGGCGTTCTTCTTCAGGGCGTCGAACAGCTCCGTCACATTGTAGTGGGTATAGGATACCGTCTCCTGCTGCTGGCCGCCGCCATCGGCTACCATCAGGTGCAGATCGCCCGGTACGAGACAGGCCACAATACGCCGCCTATTGCTTACCTCGTCAAATTCTGCCAGCACTATCACGTCAGCGCCGACTATCTGCTGGGCCTGCCCCGCGGACTGGACTGGCCCAGGGACATGTGACGCGGCGAACCCCCGGCATCCGCCGTGTCACGGATACAGAGGGCGGAGCAGCGCCAAAAAAACCAGACGGCTGCCATACCGCAGCCGTCTGGTTTATGTCAACTTATATTCTCTTATGTATCGATGCCGCGGCTGGTCAGGTACTTCTTGACCATCAGCGCCACCTTGAAGGTGATGGCATCGTCGAATTCCCGCAGATCCAGACCCGTCAGCTTCTTGATCTTCTCCAGACGGTACACCAGGGTGTTGCGGTGGACGAACAGCTTCCGCGCCGTCTCAGACACGTTCAGGTTGTTCTCGAAGAACTTGTAAATGGTGAACAGCGTCTCCTGATCCAGCGCGTCGATGGGGTTCTTCTTGAACACCTCCTGCAGGAACATCTCGCACAGGGTGGTGGGCAGCTGGTAGATCAGGCGGCCGATGCCCAGATTCTCGTAGTTGATGACGTAGCGTTCGGTGTCGAACACCTTGCCCACCTCGATGGCGATCTGGGCCTCCTTATAGCTCTTGGCCAGGTCCCGCAGGTGCAGAGCCAGCGTGCCGATGCCCACAAAGACGCAGCTCTCGCCGTCGATGCGCAGAGCCTCCTCAATGCGCTGGGCCACGGCCTCCAGATCCTTGGCGGTGGCGTTCTCGTCCATCTGGTGGATCAGGGCCACATCCTGCTCGCCCACACTGATGACGAAATCGTTCTGGCGGTCCGGGTACAGGCCCTGGATCACGTCCACAGGCACCGTCTCCAATCGCTCATCCACCGGTCGGACCACGAAGACGCCCCGGGCCGTCTCCGCCGCCACGTGCAGCTCCTTGGCCCGCATGTAAATATCACTGATCAGAATGTTGTCGGAGATGATGTTCTTGATGAAGGAACCCTTGTCGTGCTTCTCCTCATAATAGCTCTTGGCCGCGTTCAGGGACACCGCCGCCATGGAACATACCGTCCGGCTCATGCTGTCGTCGCCGCTGGCAAACACCGCGTAGTCAAAGTGACTGCTCCAGCTGGGCAGTGCCTTGAACGTCCGGCCCTCCAGCGTGATGCAGGCGCCCTCGGCGGCGGCGATGGGCTCCACGTATTTGGTCCACTTTTTGCCGATGCCCGTCAGTTCGCTGCATGCAATAACGGTACCCTCCGCGTCAAGGACGCCGATGGTGCGGTCCGTCGTCTCCTTGAACTGCAATACAACATTCTGAAAAATTCTTCCCGACATAACGACTCCTCCTGCGAGCCTCGCGTAGGTATTTTGTGCAATCTGTCAAGCCGATGCTCCTATTATATCGTCATAGTGACGATTTTGCAAGCGTTTTTTTCTCTTTTTAACAAAATATCTGTCGATATTTTTACAGTTCTGTCTAAAAAATCACAATCCGGCGGTACACCGCAGCGATGCCGTCTCCTCCGCCGTCAGTTCTCTCCAACCTCCGATGGGCAGCTCCGCATCCAGCGTCAGCGGCCCCATAGACAGCCGCTTCAGGTACAGCACCGGTGCGCCCCTGGCCGCCAGCATCCGCTTCACCTGGTGGAACTTGCCCTCCCGCAGGGTCACAATGCACGTCCCCTCCGCCAGCGGCTCCAGTCCCGCCGGCAGGCACATCAGTCCATCGCCCAGGGTCATCCCCGCGGCAAAGGCGTCCACATCCGCCTGATCCAGCGGGCCATCCACGCGGGCGAAATAGCGTTTGTCCACGTGGTATTTGGGGCTCAGCAGCCGGTGGGCCAGCTCTCCATCGTCCGTCAGGAGCAGCAGGCCCTCCGTGTCCTTGTCCAGCCGCCCTACCGGCGCCAGTCCCCGTTTCCGCAGCTCCGGCGGAAGCAGATCCAGCACCGTCCGCTGCCGGCTGTCCTCGGTGGCGGTCAGCACGCCGGCAGGCTTGTGCAGCATCACGTAGGTATATTTTTGCAGCCGCACCGGCTCGCCGCCTACGGTAATGACCGCTGTCTCCAGCTCTACCTTCTCCTCGGCGGAGGTCACGGCGGCGCCGTTGACCCGCACCTGCCCCTGCCGCACCAGCTGCTTGACCTCCCGCCGCGACCAGCGGCCCGTAGCCGCCAGCACCTTGTCCAAACGTTCCATGCCGCCCTCCTGTGGTCATTTTTCCGATTATATCATATCCGTGCCCAACCGCCAATATAAATTAGCAAGAGGTGATGAGCTTGTACGTCATTCATATGCGCTTTACACGCCGAAAAATTCTGCTGGCCGCGGCGGCGCTGGTACTTGTCACCGGCATGGCCCTGCTGCTGGCCGGCTGCTTCCGCAGCGCCGCGCCCTGTGAAGCGGCGACGCTTGCCACCAACGAGCAGCGGGTAGCCTATCTGGAAAGTCTGGGCTGGCAGGTGCTGCCGGAGCCGGTGGCCACCATGGACCTCCAGCTGCCGGAGGACCTGAAGGCGCAATGGGGCGACTACCTGAAGCTCCAGACACAGCAGGGCATGCCCATGGCTGACTGCGCCGGTCAGGTAGTGCGCCGCTTCACCTACACTGTTACCAACTACCCTGATGTACCGGACGGGGTGCAGGTGAATCTGTTCACCTGTGGAGACCGGCTGGTGGGCGGCGACATCATCGCCACCGGTGAAAACGGCTTCCAGACCGGACTGACCTTCCCTGAGAAGTAGGTACTTCCCAGCGGACGCGGGGCGGCACGGCGCAAACGCGGGCGGGGTACACAACGCGGATACGATGCGCGAAATGCAGATGCTGCGGCCGGCGCAAGCCTCCCCGTCCAAAGCGGGCCTCCTGCGTCCCAGATGCAAAAAGAGAGACACGCTTGCGCGTGTCTCTCTTCTTTAGATCATCTGATCCGTGACCCTCGGCGGGAAATTACTCCTCGATGGCGATGACGACGCCGGAACCGACGGTACGGCCACCCTCACGGATAGCGAAACGCAGACCGT
>ERZ773235.2811-NODE-2811-length-13545-cov-4.239066_pt1 | contig 13545 bp, 10 predicted proteins | sample MGYA00580522_ERZ773235 | MGnify/ENA primary metagenome ERZ773235 (study PRJEB29015, sample SAMEA2737797) | human gut metagenome | biome: human gut; feature: human-associated habitat; material: faeces | place: China | collected 2012 ...
TCCATGATGTCCGCTTAACTTATAAATATGTGTCCAGGATTTTGGGTACATATCACGGCATAGCGGGTATAAATATTCCTGTTCTGCTTAGTTAGTCTTGTGAATGTGCGTGTACAGATGATCCTGACAATATTCATAATTGCCTGCACACTTGGAGCAGAACCTGAATACAAGGTCATCCCCGTCCTTCTCCGTTCTTCCACAGACCGCACAACGGTGCTTGGTAATTCCTGCATTCCGTGCCGCCTTATCAGTTCTCTGCTTTCTGGCAAAATCGCGGTGCATCTTCCGCTGTGAGCGGTTCATCCGGATATAATTGCGCGTTGTGAAGAAAAATACAATAAAATTGAGCATCGAAGAACCTATCACAAAAGGATATACAAATCCAACGTTCCCATTCATTAACATGCCGGAAATCATCTCATACACAAGGAAGGCACCATATACAACGCCCAGCCATTTAACCTTGATCGGTATAATAAACATCAACAGCACCTGATTATCCGGGAATGTCGCAGCATATGCCAGAAATATCGACATATTGACATAATATGTGCTGAATACATATGAAAGTGACTCAAAAACAGTGTATTCACTGTATATTCCGTTCAAAAGTTCCGGTCTGAACAAATAGCAGAAGCCCATCATAAGAAAGCTTCCGATTAATGTAAAAAACATACCGGCAAACAGATAAAGATTATACTGGAATGTTCCCCATGTCCTCTCAAGCGACGTTCCTATTGAATAATAGAACACCAGCATGATTATCGCAAAGAATATATTATTCTCTCCCGGCGGAATAAGGATCCAGCTTACAATTCTCCACACCTGTCCGTGTACGATTGCGTATGGATTAAGTGTGAGATACTCCATAAATGCCGGTGCCGCAAATTCGATAATGTATCCCGCCACATAACACAGAATCAGTATAAGTGAAAGATTACGTATGGCAAACCTGCCGAATTTATGTTCCAGTTTATATATAAAATTCATATTATGTCATCTCCTGCTTTCTAAAACAAGTCTTTTTTACGGAAAATAAATGCTATTATCAACGATATAATAAGTGATATTCCTATTACAATCGGGAATCCCCATTCGCTGTCAGCAAACGGCATTGAAAACGACTTGACATTCATTCCGTAAAAGCTGGCAATCATGGTAGGGATTGAAAGCACAATTGTTATCGTGGTAAGAAACTTCATAACACTGTTCTGGTTATTGGATATAACCGATGCGAAAGTATCCATCGTTCCGTTAAGAATTCCACTGTATATATTGGCCATCTCAATAGCCTGCTTATTCTCTACAATTACATCTTCTATAAGATCCTCGTCCTCCGGGTATTTCTTGATGGCACTGAACTTAAGCAGTTTCTCAAGAACTATCTCATTCGCCTTAAGCGATGTTGTGAAGAACACAAGGGATTTCTCCAATTCGAGAAGTTCGATAAGTTCCTTATTACGCGTAGCCTCATGAAGCTTCTGTTCTATGCTGTCGCTTCGTCTGTCAATAATTCTGAGGTAATTCAGATACAGCGTCGCATTCCGGTAAAGTATCTGAAAAATAAATCTCGTCTTCATATGTGTATAGAAATTCCTGACCCTTCCGTCCATAAAGGCCGTGAGAACCGGAGTATCTTCAAGACAGACAGTAATTATCGTGTCATTGCATAACACAATCGATAATGGTATTGTACCATACCAGTCCTTCTCATTTCTCTCCTCAATAGTAGGTATATCAACAAGGATAAGTGTATAATTATCCTCGACATCAATTCTTGAACGTTCTTCTTCATCAAGAGGTGCCCTCATATCAGTAGCATCGATATCATATCTGGTCGCAACCTCATGCAGCTCCTCGGCTGTCGGGTTCGTCATAGCCACCCAGCATCCGGGTTCAAAATTCTCAATCTGAAGGACTCCGCTTTCGGCAGTCTTAAAAATCTTAACCATAGTTCCTCCTTATGGCTACGGTTGGATTTCTGAAAGCCTGTCTAACGCATACAGTCCGCAGCCATATGAAAATAGTATTTTCCCAAGGTACAACTGTGATAATTATCAGGTCCGCTTTCCATATGTCCACTTCCTTCCGTTTCAAATTTTTCGTTCAATTAATTATATTTTACCCATAATGCTTTGTCAAGAATTCCGTTTACTTTAGTTTTTTTTAATATTTTTTTTACATCATCACAGTTGAAAAAAGAAGTTTTTTCATATATAATAAAGATTTGTTAAGAAATTGTTAAATTTAATTGATTTTTATAAGGAGGTACGGCACTTTACGCCGCACAATATGAGTAATTTATACAAACTTGGAATCGATATCGGTTCCACAACCGTAAAGGTTGCATTGATGAATGATAATGATGACATAATTTTTTCCGATTATGAGAGACATTATGCCAATATTCAGGATACTTTAGCAAATCTCTTAAGAAAGGCCCGCGAAATAACGGGTCCTATTTCGGTACATCCCGTGATTACCGGTTCCGGCGGACTTACACTCGCCAACCATCTTGAAATTCCATTTAACCAGGAGGTTGTTTCCGTATCAACTGCGCTGCGTCACTATGCACCGCAGACCGATGTCGCAATCGAGCTCGGTGGTGAGGATGCCAAGATCATATATTTTACAGGCGGTATCGATCAGAGAATGAACGGAATCTGTGCCGGCGGTACAGGCTCATTCATTGACCAGATGGCGTCACTGCTTCAGACTGATGCTGCCGGTCTTAATGAGTATGCCAAGAATTATAAAGCAATATACCCTATCGCAGCCAGATGCGGTGTGTTCGCCAAAACAGACATCCAGCCTCTTATCAATGAAGGAGCCACAAAGGAAGACTTATCGGCATCCATTTTCCAGGCTGTTGTCAACCAGACCATAAGCGGTCTTGCATGCGGTAAGCCGATACGCGGACATGTCGCATTCTTAGGCGGCCCACTGCACTTTCTTTCCGAACTCAAAGAAGCATTTATCAGGACACTTCATCTTACCGATGAGTACATAATTGCTCCGGATAACTCGCACCTCTTTGCTGCAATCGGTTCAGCACTGGCTTACAAAGAAGATGCCGAAGCAGACATTGACGCACTTATTGAAAGACTCTCGTCCAACATTAAGATGGATTTTGAAGTTGAACGTATGGAACCGCTTTTTGCTGATAAGAAAGCATATGACGATTTCATTGCACGTCATGACAAAGCAACCGTTAAAAAAGGTGATCTTGCCACATACAAGGGCAACTGCTATATGGGTATCGATGCCGGTTCAACAACAACCAAGGTTGCCCTCGTTGCCGAGGACGGAACTCTTCTTTACTCGTTCTACGATAACAATAACGGAAGCCCTCTTGCCACATCCATCAGGGCAATTACCGACATATATAATAAGCTTCCCGAGGATGTACATATCGTCCGCTCCTGCTCTACCGGATATGGTGAAGCGCTTATCAAATCCGCACTCATGCTTGATGAAGGCGAGGTTGAGACGGTTTCGCATTATTACGCCGCTGCCTTCTTCGACCCGGAAGTAGACTGCATACTTGATATCGGCGGTCAGGACATGAAATGCATTAAGATTAAGGATCACACGGTTGACGGCGTACAGCTTAATGAAGCATGTTCTTCAGGCTGTGGTTCGTTCATCGAAACATTTGCCAAATCCCTCAACTATTCGGTTCAGGATTTTGCCAAAGCCGCTCTTTTTGCGGAGCATCCTATAGACCTCGGAACCAGATGTACCGTATTTATGAACTCCAAGGTCAAGCAGGCACAGAAGGAAGGCGCAACCGTCGCCGACATCTCTGCCGGACTTGCATATTCCGTAATCAAGAACGCCCTTTACAAGGTTATCAAGCTTTCAGATGCAAGAGAACTTGGCAAAAATATCGTAGTCCAGGGCGGTACTTTCTATAACAACGCCGTACTCAGAAGTTTTGAGAAAATAGCCGGAGTCGAAGCCATTAGACCTGACATCGCAGGAATTATGGGTGCTTTCGGTGCCGCACTCATCGCGCGCGAGCGTTATGAAGGCCAGGAAAGCTCCATGCTTGGTCTTGAACAGATAATGGCACTTAAATATGAAACAAGCATGACAAGATGTCAGGGATGTAATAACCACTGTCTTCTCACGATTAATAAATTCAACGGCGGCCGCCAGTTCATCTCCGGAAACCGTTGTGAACGCGGTCTCGGAAAGGAACGTAACAAGGACCACCTTCCTAATATGTATGAATTTAAGAATAAGCTTCTTTTCTCGTACAAATCGCTTGACCCTGATAAGGCTCCGCGCGGAACCGTAGGTCTTGCAAGAGCCCTTAATATGTATGAGAACTACCCGTTCTGGCATACATTTTTCACAAAGCTTGGTTTCAGGGTTGTGCTTTCACCTAAATCAAGCAGACAGATATATGAACTCGGCATAGAATCCATTCCAAGTGAATCGGAATGTTATCCGGCCAAGCTTGTCCACGGACATGTATCTTGGCTGATACATCAGGGCATTAAGTTCATATTTATGCCATGTATCCCATATGAGAGATGCGAAGATGAGACCACCAATAATCATTTCAACTGTCCTATTGTCACCTCATATGGTGAAAACATCAAAAACAATATGGAAGAACTCAAGGATAATGATGTCAGATTCATGAATCCGTTCATCTCATTTGCCAATGAAGAGGTTGCAAGCAAAGAGCTTTGCAAGGTATTTGAGAAGGAATTCGGCATTCCGGCATCCGAAACCGCAGCCGCATGTAAAGCAGGCTGGGACGAAATGATTTCCTGCCGTATGCAAATCCGCGCAGAGGGTGAAAGAATCCTTAAATATCTCGAAGAAACAGGACGCCGTGGCATTGTCCTCGCAGGCCGTCCTTACCACATTGACCCGGAGATCAACCACGGAATACCGGAGCTTATCAACTCCTACGGCATTGCCGTACTTTCAGAGGATTCCATCTGTCATCTCGGCAAGGTTGAACGTCCTATAATTGTAATGGATCAGTGGACTTACCACTCCCGTCTCTACGCAGCTGCAAGTTACGTAAAGACCCGGGATGACATCGATATGATTCAGCTCAACTCCTTCGGATGCGGACTTGATGCCGTGACAACGGACTGTGTTAATGACATTCTCTCATCCGGAAGCAAAATATATACAGTCCTTAAGATTGATGAGGTCAATAACCTCGGTGCGGCAAGAATCCGAATCCGTTCGCTTATCGCTGCCCTTAAGGTACGCGAACATAACAAATATGTACGCAAAATCCAACCGGCCGCATATCAGCGTGTTGAATACACCAAGGAAATGCAGGATGATAAATATACAATACTTTGTCCTCAGCTCTCACCAATGCATTTTAATATTTTACAACCAGCACTCAATTCATGCGGGTACCGTTTTGTAATGCTGCAGAACATGGACAAATCAGCTGTTGACACCGGACTCAGGTTCGTTAATAACGATGCATGCTATCCTTCAATCATAATTACCGGTCAGATTATGGAAGCTCTCCTTTCCGGCAAATATGATCTGAATCGTACTGCGGTCGTAATCACACAGACCGGAGGCGGATGCCGTGCAAGCAACTACATCGGTTTTATCAGAAGAGCTCTCATCAAAGCCGGTCTTGAACACATCCCTGTAATTTCACTCAGTGCTCAGGGTATTGAACATAATTCGGGACTGAAATATAATTATACTCTTCTCAAGAAAGCCATGATGGCTTTACAATATGGTGATGTAATCATGAACGTCCTCTACAGGACAAGGCCTTACGAAAAGGTTCCGGGTTCAGCCAACGCACTGGCAGATAAAATGCGCGACTTATGTGCGAAGAGTTTTGATGACCCGCATTTGTCGGTCCGCAAATTCAATAAAGTTGTTAAACAGATAATAGATGAATTTGATAATCTCCCACTTCTTGATATAACCAAACCGCGTGTCGGCGTTGTCGGTGAGATACTTGTCAAATTCCATCCTACCGCTAATAACAATATTGTCGAATTGTTGGAAAAGGAAGGCTGCGAAGCCGTTGTACCTGATTTTATGGGATTTTTCCTGTACTGTGCGCAAAATGCTTACTTTAAGACAGAGCATCTTGGAGCAACCCGTAAGTCATTGATGATCAATAAAACTGTCATCACACTCCTTGAAGGTTTAAGAAAGCGTTCCGGCAGACTTCTCGCACAGAGCAAACGTTTCCATGCACCGATGCATATCTCGGATTTACAGAAACTTTCTGTTCCGTATGTATCAAGCGGTAACCAGACCGGTGAAGGCTGGCTGCTCACAAGCGAAATGGTAGAGTTGATCAACAGCGGCACCAAGAATATCGTATGCTGCCAGCCGTTCGGCTGTCTGCCTAACCACATTGTTGGTAAGGGTGTCATCAAGGAAATCCGTCAGGCATTCCCTGATGCCAACATCATCGCCGTCGATTATGATTCCGGTGCAAGCGAAGTCAACCAGCTTAACAGAATTAAACTCATGCTTGCAACAGCAATGAAAAACATATAAAACAAAAAGGTGTAAAAGTTATGAGCTTTTACACCTTTTAATATTGTATTATTAGTTACTCCGGTATTACAAGTCCGCCGCGGACAAGCTCTCCGGTATATATCGAATATGCCCCGCTCACTTCATTATTTTCGGAAATATCGCCATCGTACTTTGCGGACACTATATCTCCGGTTTGGATATTTCCAAGCTCAATACACCTTCTCATCCTTATGTCATCAGTGTAAACCTTGTACACTCTGCCTTTTCCGGCATCTTCGCAAAGAATGCTGTCATCTATAAGAACATATCCGTCGCCTATTTCAGTCAGCGTACCATCTATTGATGCCTCGTATACGACTTTTTCTGCTTTTCTGCCGTTCTTTCTGGCATAATCAATAATTTCACGCGCTGTTTTTTCCCCGATATAATATGTGTAACCGTAATCCAGAATATTGGTTTCAAGATACCCGCTTTCAGATATATAAATCACTTTCTTATACACGCCAAGTGCGTCTGAACTCACGCAGAATGTCAGATACTCAATGCCATCCCTGTTAAATGCATCATCTGAACACAGCTTTGCGTCCGAATTTCCCGTTAATACATCCCAAATATACGAATCATTCTCTATGCTGTAATTGCCTTTTTCATCATATCCGTAACATTCCGTAAAATTGTCCAAACGCATATTCTGTCTAAGGTTATAGTTTTCTAACAGTTCACCGACGGTAGCCGGAGCCTTGAAGTCACTCACCATATATACATAGAAATCTTTGTCATTTCCGGCTGCCACCATATATTCAGGCGCAATTCCCTTAATCTTTCGTACCTTAAATGTTGCCGTATATTTCTTACCTGTTGTATCATCCGTTCCGGACGCCACTGCATCGCCGATTGTTTCTCCCAGAAATTCATCACCGATTATGCGACAATTTCTTATACTATATGTCGTGTTGTCCAGACTTATGGTACGATATTTTTCACCATCGGTAAGGTATTTCCACGGCCACACAATATTGCTCTCAGCTCCGTTGACATGGTATTTGTATACGCGTTCGCCACCGCTATTGTTATTATGTGTCAGATGCGGCGCTATCAGAATACCGGCAAGCACCAACACAACTGCCGCAGCAGCCGCACAGCACCACTTTACCCACAAACGCCGCGGTTTCCGGCTGCTTTTTTCCGCTGATTCAATCAGCTTATCATCAATATTTCCTATTGCGTTTACTATTTTCATATCCAGATATCCTCCTTTACCAGATAATCTCTTAACTTCTTACGGGTATGCAACAACATATTTTTCACTTTGCTTTCAGTAAATGAGTATCTTGCCGCAATTTCCTTAACGGAGTCAAAAAAATAGTATTTCCGGATAAAAACATTTCTGGCTTCCGCCTTCTGCCCGCGTAAAAATCTGCTTATGGCGCTTCCAAGCTCTTCCCCGGTAATATCTTTCACACATCTTTCATCCGGAAGGACCGCTTCAAGCTCTTCGAGCGAGACCGACATATCTCTTGAACGCTTATCGCGGGTGATAAATTCCAGTTTTTTTAACGATAAATTTCTGGTTATCCTGCTTATAAAAGCCATAAAATTGTCCGGTCTCGCCGGTGGTATTGCATTCCATACACCGACATAAGCATCACTGACACATTCCTCCGCATCTTCTTTGTTGTTTAAAATATTATATGCAATATGATGGCAAAGTCCTCCGTATCTTGAATCCGTCTCCTTAATAGCCTGCTCATCTCTCTGAAAATAAAGCTCTATAATCTCTGAATCATTCACGCTGTTCACCTCCCTTGCCTAATTCAAAAGCGCTTTCACCTATTATGTACGCATTTACACCCCTTTGGTCTCAAAAAAGCAGGATGAATTTTCACCCTGCTTCCAAAAAACATATTCTGCTAAATATTCGGTATCTGCCAGTCAATCGGTTCAACCCCATTGGCCTTAAGAAATTCGTTGCATTTACTGAAATGCCTGCATCCAAAGAAGCCTCTGTACGCCGAAAGCGGGCTCGGATGAGGTGCCTTGAGCACAAGGTGTTTCGGATTCGTGAGCATAGCCGCCTTCTTCCCTGCCGGCGCACCCCACAACAAATATACTATCGGTCTGTCCTGCTCATTAACTGCACGGATAACCGCATCAGTGAACTGTTCCCAGCCTCTGCCCTGATGTGAATTGGCCTGATGTGCTCTTACGGTAAGCACGGTATTGAGCAGTAATACACCCTGGTCCGCCCAATGTTTGAGGTATCCGTTATTCGGTATATAGCATCCCAGATCATCATGCAGTTCTTTATAGATATTCTGCAATGATGGCGGTATCTCTTTCTGATCCGGCGGAACCGAAAAACTGAGTCCGTGCGCCTGATTCACATTATGATAAGGATCCTGTCCCAGCAACAGAACCTTTACTTTGTTAAGCGGTGTAAAATGAAATGCATTAAAAATATCATCTGCCGGCGGATATATAACCGCCTTGGAATATTCATCTTTAACGAAATAAAATAAATCTCTGTAATACGGCTTAAGAAATTCTTCCGACATTGCTTTAAGCCAATCGTTATTTATCGCTGCCATTATCAAATCCTCACTGAAATACCTTTATCTTTAAGATATTTCTTTAAATCTGTTATCTCTAATTCCTTATAGTGAAAAAGTGATGCCGCAAGTGCTGCTTCTGCATGTCCTTTAGCAAAAGCATCATAAAAATGCTCCATCGTTCCTGCTCCGCCGGATGCAATTACCGGAATTCCCACACTGTCCGCAATTGTCCTCGTAAGTTCTATATCATATCCTGCCTTTGTTCCATCTCCATCCATACTTGTAAGAAGTATTTCTCCGGCGCCAAGCTCATATGCTTTCTTCGCCCACTCCACAGCATCAAGTCCTGTATTGATCCGGCCTCCGGCCTTATACACTTCCCAGCCATCGCCATCTGTTCTGTGTTTCGCATCTATCGCAACCACAACACACTGGCTTCCAAACTTTAATGCTGCCTCACTTATCAGCTCCGGTCTGTCTATTGCCGCCGAATTTATCGATATTTTATCCGCGCCTTCCCTTAGGAGGACTTTAAAATCTTCAATGCTCCTGATTCCGCCTCCTACCGTAAAAGGTATAAAAACCTTGGCTGCAACTCTCCTTACAAGGTCAACTGTCGTATTTCTTCCGTCAGATGTTGCCGTTATATCAAGAAATACAAGTTCATCCGCACCGGCTTTATCATATGCCGCCGCCACTTCAACCGGATCTCCGGCATCTCTCAGATTAACAAAATTAGTTCCTTTAACTACCCTTCCGTTATTACAGTCCAGGCATGGTATTATTCTTTTGGTATACATATGACAACTCCTACAGATTCGCAAAATTCTCAAGTATCTTTAATCCAATCTCACCGCTTTTTTCCGGATGAAACTGACATGCAAAAATATTATCTTTCTCAATCGATGCATGTACATGTGCCGCATACTCGCTTGTCGCAGCCACAATATTCTCATCATCCGCCTTCAGGTAATACGAATGTACAAAATACACATATGACTGATCCGGCACGCCCTTAAATATCCTTGCACCCGGCTTAATATCCAGCGAATTCCATCCTATCTGCGGTATCTTAAAGCCTTTGTCTTCCGGGAACCTGATTATCTTTCCCGGCAATATCCCAAGACCTTCGACTCCCGGTGATTCCTCGCTGCTGTCAAATAACAGCTGCAATCCCAGGCATATTCCCAGAAAAGGCTTTCCCATATCAGCAACCTCGCGTATCGTATCTGTCAAGCCATACTTATTCAGTCTCTCCATAGCATCACCAAACGATCCGACACCCGGAAGCACAACTTTGTCTGCACTCTTAATCAGCTTGCTGTCATTCGTGACAACCGTCTCCTGTCCAAGATACTCAAGCGCTTTCTCAACGCTCTTTATATTTCCGGCATCATAATCTATAATTGCTATCATTCTGTCTATTCCTTTCAAACCAAGCAATACTCTAACATCTGTGTACTACATTGGATTGTAGCATATTCCAAACTCATTGTCTATTTTTTAAATACTATTATCAACTATAAAAAAAGAGCATTGCCATTCATTGTAATGGATGCTCTTCATGGCTATCAACGTATAGCTGTCTACTTACATTTACATTAACATATAAAAGCAATAAATGCAAGATTTTTCAATCTTAAAAGGTGCTATAGTTTCCTATAGCACCTTAGTATATTACTTTTCCTTATTGTCATTAACTAACGCACCATATCCTTTAAGCTTGGCGGTATATTCCTCAAGGCTTGCCATGTTATATAAGTCAAGTGCCTGCTGCTCGGTCAGACCATTTTCTTCAAGTGCTGCCGTAATCTTGGAATATAATGAATCCATCTGAGATGAGATTCCATATTCCTCTATAAGATCCTCCGATTTATTTTTACGTCCGACCGTCTTAATTAATGCATCGACCGCACTTCCCTTTTTATTCAGATCAACATAGTGCTGATATGACGTAAGTCCATGTTGTACCGAAGCTAATAATTTATTCTTGTTATATAAATCCTTAGCATCACCTTTAAGTGAAAGTCCGGATAACAATCCATTAGCCTCCTCGTAATTTCCGGCATCAAACGCATTCTCAGCATCCACTATCGTGCTCTTCTTGTTGAAAATATTGGTTCCGACTATCAGCACTGCAGATATGACCGCAGCAATCAGGACTGCTTTGAATATTGCACCAAAATCAGGCTGTATGCGTTCGGACTTATCAACCGGTTTCTTTACTTTAGGTGCCTTAGGTTTCTTCTCCTTAGGCGGTTTCGGTTTCTTTTCTTTCTTAGGTTTCTTCGGTTTCTCTTCTTCGGCCGGTTCCTCGCTCTTCTCTTCTATATCTGACAGGTCGTCGTCCACCCCGGCATCCAGATACAGCTCGTCCATCAATTGCTTATTGATGTCTGCATCGCTCAATGCCATATCATCAGTCTGTTCCGGCTCGTCACCATTGTCGTATTCTTCAACAAAGAAAGACTTAAGTCCCTTTTTCTTTTTCTTATCTTTCTTATTCTTCTTTTTCTTCCTGGACTTCTCAGGTGCGGCGTCGTCCGGATTATTATTCTCCGCCATTGCAATTCCGGAATCCGTGATATCATTATGTATGGAATCATTATTCATCGCAGGTTCAGACGGATAATCATTCATGCTCTGCATATCAAGATTATCATCCAACACCGGTACATCATCAAGAACAGGTTCTGATGTTTCACCATCATTGTAATCAAAATCAGCCGGATCTTCAGACTCAGTTTCAGGATCGTTATCAACGTCCGGATTGTAATCTGTTTCTTCATCCGATATTGTACTCTCGTTATTCAATGCTTCTATAGCATCTGATATGGATGCATCCTGCGCTGACTGATCAACTATGTCCTTCAGGTCATTGACAAACTTCATCTGATCATTTGTTGACTTCTCATCTTTAATGTCTACAGTATCATCATAATCATCGTCTGTCTGCATACCTTTGAACATTTCATCCAATGTCGCTGCTTCTTCCTTATTCTGGTCAGTGTCATCTTTAACAGCTGTATCGTTACCAAGTTCACTGTCATTTTTGATTGCACTATTTAATAGACTGTCAAGATATTCTTCTTCTTCATTTTTCCCAGCCATCATATCCTCCGACAAAATGGTTTATTTTAATAATAATTTATCTATTTCTTCTACAAGCTGTCCTATTTCAGGCTTGGACAACTGTGAATCCGCTCCGAGTGCCTCGCCCTTTCTTCTCATATCATCATTAATAAGTGATGAGAAAATAACAACGGGAACATCTTTAAGGTATTGATTGGTCTTAATGAGCTTGGTCAATCTGTGTCCATCCATCAGAGGCATCTCAATATCTGTTATAACACAGCTTACATGCTCCGTTACTTTATCTTTATACTGGCCTGCCAGTTTCTCAAGCTTATCCCAACATTCCTGTCCATTTGGTGAGAGGTCAAGATTAGCATATCCTGACTTCGACAATGAATCCGATATAAGCTTCATAAGAAGTGCCGAATCCTCTGCTATGAATATAGGAAGACTGTTTCTGTCACGTCCGGCATATTTCTCAACTTCAGACACTTTAAGTCCCGTTTCCGGTGCAATATCATTAACGATATGTTCAAAATCAAGTATTATTATAAGTCGTCCATCTATCTTAACAACGCCTGTGGTAATGCTGGCCTGACCTGAACTTATTGATGAATCAGGTGTAATGATCTGTGCCCATGACACCCTGTTAATTCCCAATACCTTATGTACATGAAATGCTATATTAAGCTTATTGAAGTTCGTCACAATAAGCATATCCGATGATTTATCCGGGTTCTCCGGTCCGTGTGTCGCCTTGGCAAGGTCTATAACCGTTATCATCGTATCCCTCGGCATAAAAATACCTTCGATATACGGATGTGAATTAGGTACTGGCGTAACCGGCATATATGGGAGTATCTCTCTTATCTTAGCAACATTAATGCCGTAATGGTTATCCCCTATAGTAAATTCAAGCAACTCCATCTCATTCGTTCCGTTTTCCAATAATATATCTGTATCCATAAATAGCCTCCATACATTTATCCGTCTAAGTTATTATTAGCTGATTCAACTGCTTACATTGTATCACATTTTAAGTAAAAAAAAAAGAGGTAATGACACTAATCATTACCTTTCTTGTTCCTTCAAAACCACACACTAAAAACGATATTCATATCAAGATTTACTCTGTTAATAACTTTTCCTCTTCTACCTGACTTTGGTCAAGCGCTCGACCTATTAGTATCAGTCAACTCCACGTGTTACCACGCTTCCATCTCTGACCTATCTACCTCGTAGTCTTCAAGGGGTCTTACAGCTTACGCTCGGATATCTCATCTTGAGGGGGGCTTCACGCTTAGATGCCTTCAGCGTTTATCCCGTCCCGACTTGGCTACCCTGCGATGCATTTGGTAATGCAACAGGTACACCAGAGGTCAGTCCATCCCGGTCCTCTCGTACTAAGGACAGC
>ERZ773235.2817-NODE-2817-length-13515-cov-4.667756_pt1 | contig 13515 bp, 21 predicted proteins | sample MGYA00580522_ERZ773235 | MGnify/ENA primary metagenome ERZ773235 (study PRJEB29015, sample SAMEA2737797) | human gut metagenome | biome: human gut; feature: human-associated habitat; material: faeces | place: China | collected 2012 ...
AAGCTTATGGCAGAGAAGAAATTTGTTCTTGCAAAAACATACATCATTTATCGTTTGCCAATAGAATATCATTAGCCTTTGGAACATATTTAGGATAATAAATTGGTTCATATTTTTCTTTATCAAGGTAGCGTACATCCTTATAATCTATTTTTCCAGAAGTAATATGCTTGCCCTGCAAAATTGGAACACCTTTGTTGACATATTCAACTTTATCAGCAGTTGTATTTATTCCTTGGTACGCAACTTCAACAACATCTTGAAACTTACGCTGTTCCCAAGTATTAAGGCATATGAATAAAAAGTTAAGGTGATTAAATGGATAAAAAGAGCTAAAGTGCTTGAAAAAACAATGAATGACAGAGATTGTTAAAAAAATTCGTTAAAAGTTAGCTGAATCATAGTAATTTACATAAAAAAGACCAACATAGACTTAAAAATAACAAAATAAAGACCATACTAGTTTTCGACATAATAATTTCTAACTGTTAGAATTATAACATCACTTAGAAAACACTAAGTAATAATTTAATAACGCCTTATCAATATTCTATTGTAGTGAATGGAGTATTTGATAGGGCGTTTTTCTTTTGCACCTACAATAAGAAAAATAAAATACGAAAGGAGATTCAGGATGAGACATGTAAATGATAAGGAGTCAGCTCGTGAAATAGGATATTTGTTTCAAGCATTACAGCATGAGTGGGAACGTTCTGGGAAAACAGTTGTTACTAGGCGCATTGGTCAGGATGAATATGATGAGTTTGCAAAATGTTATTCAAAGAAACTGGAAAATTATGACAAAGAGCGAAATAAAGATGAAGCAATGCAGATAAAGGTAATACTAAAATCAATGAAAGAAATGTGCGTGTTAAGTCGCATTGCTAAAAAGATTTGCAACAAAGCAGCGCTTAGTTCAAGTAAAAAATGGGGACATTTCGATATTGAGTTAGACAGGGAAGAAAGAAAATGTTTAGAAGAAATAATAGGAATAAATTAATTGGAAGGAGAGAAATGTAAATGAATTATAGTATAAGAATTTTTAAAACAAAAAATCAAGAAAGAAGTACAAAAGCGTATGCATCAGTAACATTTAATAAATGTTTTATAGTTACAGGAATTACTGTAAGAGAAAATAAAAATGGTGAACTGTTTGTGTCAATGCCAAGTTACAAAAGTAAGTCTGTTGATGATAATGGAAAGCCAGTATACAAAGAATATTGCAATCCAACGACAAAAGAATTCAGAGATGAGTTATATGGAAATATTCTGAAAAACTTTAAAGAAGGTGTTAACGAGTATGAAGTGAAAGGGCTGGATGATAAAATGGAAATTGGAATTTCACTCAATACAATGTCAGGTACAAATCTAGAAGCAATTGGCAGGGTTTATTTAGACAAGTGCTTTGTCATAAATAATATTAAGGTTATGACAAGTGAAAAAGGTTCTTTTGTAGCAATGCCGTCTCAGTTAGTGAACAGAGGAGATGAAGGAAAAAAATATGAAGATGTTTGTTTCCCGATAACAAAGGAATTCAGAACTGAGTTGTACAATGCAATTTTAAGTGAAAAAGAAAAAGTATATGAAAAAATGAATGAAGAATTTATACAGGTGGACAAAGCGTTAGATGGTGTGGAAACACCCTTTAGATAAGGAGGAAAAGAATATGCAGATAGATAAAGTATTTGAAAATGTAAAAGAAAGAACAATCAGAGAAAATGAAAAGAATAAATGTGAATTGTTCCCCAATAAGGGAAAAAAAGCAGTTGTGGTTCTTACAGATGATAAGTTAGAAGAAAAAACATTTGAAGAATTTGTCGAAATGTGTGCAATTGTCAAAGAACAGGGTTTTGAAGTTTGTGAAAGTGAAAGTGGATGCAAATTTTGGAGTATAGTTCCAACAAATAGTTTAGATAACGTAGGATATGCTAGATTAATAATGCAACTGGCACCTATGGCAGATGCTATTTTTATAGATAAGGATGCATATGATGCCCTAGATTACATAGAACAGAATATTTTTGTAGCAGGAATGAAGCTTATAAATGTAGAAGTAAGGGAAGTACAGTCAGGCGTGACATTTATTGCAGATCCAATATATGAACATGAAATACAGAGAGCATTAGCAAAAAGAGTGTCATTATCTCCGGTTGCTAAAGATCAAAATCCTAGGAATGCAGAACAGGCTATATTATATGAATTGGTCGTTGTAATGAGTAATATATGGAAATGTGAAAGAGTAAAGCCAAAAGAAATCTAGAATAATGCATTATGTATTGTTTTTTTACGCTGGTGTTTGGGATGACATCAGCGTTTTAGTATTTAGTATATAAATGTATGTTTTCAATTTTGGGTATTTACATATCAATTCAAAAGTAATATAATTACAATGCTTAAAGGAATCGAACACACATTCGATAATACTTTGATCCGGAAATAAGTATAAAGCAAAGAATTGCATACGTAGGCTTGTTTGCAATTTGTAAAAGAAAATTAAACAGTAGTATCAGAGAAACTTAATAATAGGAGGTGAACCAGGATGGCTTATACAAGTCAGTTAACAGAGAGACAGTTAAAGACATATGAATGCATCATAGACTTTATTAAAGAATTTGGATTTGCACCAACCGTAAGAGAGTTGTGCAAAAAAACAGGTTTTACTTCTACATCTTCTATAGCTGGACATTTAAAGGCACTTGAAAAGTTAGGATACATAAGAAGATATCCAACATGCCCTAGAGCGATAACAGTATTGAAATAGGAGTGTTAGACGGAAATTAACCAAGGTAAAAGATCAGCAAATTAACTAGTTACTATGTGTTGCTAAACAGGCGTAGTTAATTAGCAATCGCTTACAAGGAAAAGTTTCCCATCCTTTGTGAGTACAAACTTAAAACATTAAATTTGTATTATAACAAAAGGAGACAACACATTTGAAGATAGACATTATGAAATCTGGGTCAGACCCGATTAGAAAGGATTATTACGACAGTGACAAAGTAGGTAATAGACTTCAAGAAAGTCGAGAGGAAAGCAAATTAACTCAAGAAAAAGCTGCAGAGAAGCTTGATATTCATATTAATACACTTGCAAGATATGAACATGGAGCAACTATACCATCAGAAGTGTTAAAAAAGATGTGTATAATATATCAAAAGTCGGCAGACTATTTGATTGGTAATACTAATGACAATTATTATGATGTGCAGATTATGAGATTGCTTGAGCAAAATGACATGAAAACAAATAAAGCTATTTATGAAATAGTAGAAAGAATAATGAAGAGTTGCCTAATGAAAATTAATTATGCTATATATTGTTTAATTATAAAATATATAATTATATAATAGTATATGGTATTAGTGTAAGGAGTCACATAGTGTGGCTCTTTATTGTTATAGAAAAGGGGATTACAAATCTAACGAATATTATTACAATATATAATGAAAAGGAGTAATTGAATTGATAACAAAGGAAGTAATTGATAAGAATTCAAAAAAATATAAAGAGTATTGTGAAAATATTACAGAAGATGAAATTAATGAAGCTTTAACAGTTTTAAGTAAATATATTGGAAGAGAAGGCGATGATATATTTATTAGAGATAAATATAAAAAAGAGGCTCGTAAAATGAAATTTGCAGATGAATTTGCAGATGCAATTTATGATTTTGTGGAATACAAAAATCCTACATGTCATACCGCATATAATGCAAGAATGATTAGTGAAGAGAAAAATCCACTGGAATTAATACATATGGCTTTGTATAAAAGACATTCAAATAGACAAACGTATGCAAAGAATAGGGAAAGAGCTGAAAAGGTAAAAAAGCAGAAAAAAGAACATCCTGCACTCGAATATATGTTTATAAGAGAATCAGGTATTATAGTTTCAAGAGACATAGATAATCCTAATGAAAATACATTTGATTTTGTTAGTGTTTAGGTTTTTAAAGGAACATATTCGATAGAATTTATTAAACAACACAGGGATGAAATAATGGATGCAGTGTTATATAAGATATCCAAGTCTAGAAAATTTACCAAATTCAACGTTCCAGTAAGCATTTTAAAATTAGATAAAATAAGAATAATAGGTTGTGATATGATTTTATATTTTTCAATAAAGGAATTATAAAACAATCTGTCATAAAATTAGGGCCAGTGCAAATCGGCTCTTTTTTTATTGAATTTCGAATTACCCACTAAAATTTGTGGGGATTATTATTAAATTCCACAATTTCGTGTGTACGAATATCTTCTTATTTAACATAGAATAATTACATAGTCATTGATTACCAACCCAATGACACAGACTTACAGATAATAAGAAAAAAACTTCTGCCAGTAATGGCTAGATTTGCTTATGCCGTAATCGGTGATGTAGTCATCGTAGCAATTCAAACTTATACTGACGACGGTCAGATCAAAAGAAGTCACTAATGAGATGGAAATTAAGGCGTTTCCTCTGTTGTGGTAAACAGTCATTAGAGATGCAGGCGTGCTAACTTATGAAAATGTAAGTGTTCATTTATAACAAACATTACTAGTAATGTATTTCAACAAAATAAACAGATGCTAGAGAACATAACTAACAGAATTGAGGTAAAAATGAAATACAATAAATTAGCAGTTGGAGACAAACTAAAAGAAATAAGAACAAAACTAAATATATCTCCCGGTGAAGCAGGAGATATGGTGGATTGTAGTGAGTCACATATTAGACAATTAGAGAGAGGGTGCAGAAATCTAACAGTAAATATGCTTTACAAATTTATTGAAGCATATGATACGGATGCTAATACTATACTTGGAATCAAGCACGGAACGAAAGACAGACTTGAAGATAATTTGAGTAAGCTATCATTTGATGAGCGGGAACAATGTTTAGTTCTTTATGCAGACATGGTGGAGACGATGGTAAGAATGAAGGAGGCGATATAGATGACAGAGGCAGGCAAGGTTTCAGTTAGAGGAAAAGCAATGGCAAAAAAATTTGTTAGATATAAAGAAGGTTCAGATCTATATAGTATAGGGATGACAAAGTTTCAAGCGTTGGCAAAGGAAGCTGGAGCTGTGTATAAGATAGATGGAATGGCTTTAGTCAATTGCGAAGTATTTGAAAAATTTTTAGAAACATTTAGAGAATTTTAGAAATAAAAAAGTTAATATAGAACATTAAAGAGTTTGTACTATTTAATAGTCGATTTTTTGTCATACAAAATATATAATAAACGCATGGAGGTATGCAATATGGCAAATAAAGGAAGACCTAAGTTAGAGAAAACTAAAGACAAGGTTCTTAGTATTCGCATTTCAGATGAGATGTATCAAAGGTTATTGCAGTATACCGAAAAACATAATGAGTCTATGACAAAAGTCGCAACGAAAGGTCTTGAGAAAATATTATCAAGAGATAAATAGTATGAGCTCTTTCTTATTAAGGAGGAACTTATGGCAAATAGAAAAGATCCTAGAGGTAGAACACTTAAATCAGGTGAGGTTTATAGAAAAGATGGTCGTTATGTTTATACGTACACTAATCCATTGGGACAGCGAAAATACATTTATGCTAATGACCTTGTATCTCTTAGGAGAAAGGAACAAGAACTATTAAAGGCTCAGTTAGATGGCTTAGATGTGTACACAGCAGGAAATGCTTCAATCAATTTTGTATTTGATAGGTACATTTCCTTGAAACAGCATCTAAAGGATTCTACAAGGAGCGGATATATATATACTTATAACCATTTCGTGAGAAAAGATTTTGGTAAAAAGAAAATCGCAGACATTAAATATTCAGATGTAGTGCAGTATTATCTATACTTATTGAAAGATAAGAATATTGCCCTTGGAACTTTGGATTCAATTCATTGTCTTTTGCATCCAACTTTTGAGTTGGCGGTAAGGGATGACATAATAAGAAAGAATCCTGCTACAGGCGCAATGAAAGAGGTAAATAGAAAATCTGGTAAAAACAGAGGGATTCGGCATGCACTGACAATCGAACAGCAAAGAGCATTTATGAATTATATTGCAAATAGTCCGGTGTATTATCACTGGTGGCCATTATTCACATTTTTGCTAGGTACAGGATGTAGAATTGGGGAAGCTATTGCATTAAGATGGGATGACTTGGATTTTGAAAATAAAATGATTACTATTAATCATAGTATTGCAAATTATAAGTCGGCAGAAAAGAATAAATGTGTGTCAACGCTGTCTACTCCAAAAACAGAGGCAGGTGTTAGAACAATTCCAATGCTTGATGTTGTGTATGATGCTCTAAAATTAGAAGAAGAGGATCAACAAGAGAATGGATTTAATGAGACTGTTATAGATGGCGTAAGTGGTTTTGTTTTTCAAAACAGATTCGGAAATATTCTGAATCAACAAGCAGTGAATTCAGCAATAAAAAGAATTGTAATTAATTATAATAATGAAGAAGAAATCACTGCAGCAAGAGAAAAAAGGAATCCGTTAATATTACCATATTTTTCATGTCACATTCTTAGACACACATTTGCAACAAGGCTATGTGAACAGGAAACTAATCTGAAAGTTATTCAGTCTATTATGGGACATAGAAACATTGAAACAACAATGGATATATATGCGGAAGCTACAGATAAAAAGAAGAAAGAGTCTTTTGAAAATTTATCTGTGAAATTAGATGTTTTTTAAGAAGTATAATTGGGAATTTGACATCAAATTTTCCGATTGACATCAATTTGACAACAAAATAGATAGAATATTAATTAATAATGAAGGATTATGAATATTCTATTTATATAATTTTATATTAGTATAGTTTAATATGAAGCTCTGTGAATAATTGCCAGACAACGTCCCGACAATGAAGAGCTTAGACAGCCCTGTTAAGGAAAATAAGGAAGCTAAGAGTGATGAAGCAGAAAATTGCAATCAGAATGCGACTGTTGAAGAAAAGATTGATTTTTCAAATGTAAAGATTGAACCTTTATTTGAAGAAGAAGTTGATTTTGAAACATTTAGCAAGTCAGACTTTAGAGCAGTTAAGGTTAAAGAGTGTGTTGCAGTACCAAAGAGCAAAAAACTTTTACAGTTTACACTTGATGATGGCACAGGCGTAGATAGAACAATCCTTTCTGGTATTCATGCATATTATGAACCAGAAGAATTAGTTGGAAAGACACTTATTGCTATTACAAACCTTCCACCTAGAGCAATGATGGGAATTGAATCTTGTGGAATGTTACTTAGTGCAATCCATGAGGAAGAGGGCGAAGAAAAACTTCATCTTCTGATGGTTGATAACCATATCCCGGCTGGTGCAAAACTGTACTAAAATTAAATATGAAATGTCTAAAACCATGATGTCAGACCGCATTTGACAACAATTTGACAACAAAATTTGGGAGAATGATGAATCGTTATGAAGCATGACGAATTTCAGGTGAAAGGGCACAGGTTTGGGCAATGAAGTAAGAGCACTTCTTAGAGTTAATCTAAGAGGTGCTTTTTTCGTCCTTAGAAAGGTATATTCCGGCAGTCAGCTTCTGTAAAACAGTAAATAAAATTTTGGAGGAAAACATCATGGGTAAAAGTTATAAACCAATTACAAGTATGAAAGAAGTACCAGAGCAGCTTAGAAAATTACGCCGACAATATCTGCGATATCAACAGGCAGAAATCATTTACAGTATTTCCCATAAGAAGCTTTTGGAGCTTGCAAGTGATGCAGGTGCAATTTACAGAATAGATGGAACGGTACTGATTAATCGGGATATTTTTGATACTTATTTGGAACGATTCCATGAACCGGCGACAGGAAAAGGAAAGGAGAAAATGACAGATGAGCGGTAATGTATGGATGTTTTCAGATGAGATTGACGATGAAGATCTGGAATTTATGAGCCATGACTATGTGACTTATAATATGGCATGTGAATATTACAGACTGGGAATCAAGCCCGTAGTCCGCATGGCACATGAAGCCGGAGCAGTATATAAGATTGGGAAGAAAGTACTGATTCGGAGAAGTTTATTTGAAGCGTATCTGCGAGAGCAGAGGAAGATATGATAGAGGAGAAGAGCATGAGTGAACAGAGAAAAATAATACATGATGATAACAATGGATTGGATTATGTGTTGGTGGGAGATTATTACATACCGATGTTAGCCTTGCCGGAGGAAAACAGACCGATTGGTTACTGGGGAATACTCCGGAAAGAATATCTGAAAAAACATAAATCGGGGATGTATTCTTATCTTTTGTTGACCGGAAAACTGGATCGCTATCTGGCAGATCTTAACGAACAGGCACAGGAGCGGTATGAGCTGATTGAAGCACAAATGAGAAGTGCCGAAGGTGTAACAGAGAAATTAAAGGCACAGAAGCCTATGGAGTGGGTGCGACAGTGTAATAACATCAGGAATCGTGTGCAGGAAATTATATTGAGTGAATTGGTATATGTATAGGAGGAGCGTATGAGATACAGGATTGAATATGCAGATGGAAGATGTTGCAATTTCGCAAACAGCAGAAAAGATTTACTGGATTGGTTGAAACTGCTGAAAGATGAACAGATTGTAGATATTCGTAAGATTTATAAAAGTGGTGTGACAGATTCAGTTCTGGATAATTATCGAAGATATTTAAAACAGTGAAAGGGGTAGGCAGTCATGGTAGTTGTAAAAATTATTATAAGGATTTTGTTATTTCCAGTGCGGATATGCCTGACGTTGATACAACTGATGCTTATGTTCAGCACATGGCTGTCTGCAACTGCATTTCATGTCCTGTCTGGAATCATCTGCATTACAGCAGTCTTAGGATATGGAGTCGGGCAGGAAACAGGCACAGAAGTGGGCAGAATGCTTTTGGCAGGTTTTATACTTTATATCCTGCCTGTACTTTCTGGCTGGACGGTGATGTGGCTGGAAACAATCAAAATCAGATTGATGGGAGATTAAAAAGATGGAATTAACGGAAAATATGGAGGAGTTCCTGAATGATCTGATCGGAAAAAGAATGGAACAGGTTTATCAGGAAAAATAAGGAGAGCAGTATGATCCATTCAATGAAGAACTGGAACTGAAAGTGCAAAAGGTAATTCGGAAGTTACCGCAAAAACAGGGAAAAGTTATTTTTGACTATATGACAGAAACCTCAAATAATAACAGTGACCTGAATGAGTTCTATTACCGTATGGGATTGAGAGATGGGCTAGAGCTGAAAGAAGCTATCAAAACTATACTGGATACATTGATGGAGTAGGGTACCGGAGAAAGGAACGGGATTCACAAATGAAAATGACAAAAGAGATTGAAGAATTTATCAATCTGACAATAACGGAACACATGGGAAAATCATATGCAGATTGGAAGTTGAGCCAGTCATCTGTGACAGGACCAGATGAAATTGAGGAAGCGTACAAAAAAGTGATTGAGACACTTCCGGCAGAGCAAGAAGAAGTTATTACAAAATATTGTGATGCGATATTTAGCAGTGGGGCAGAAACAGAGGAATTCTTTTATCGGTTAGGTTTAAAAGATGGAATGAAGTTAAAGAAGTTAATAAAATTGATTATAGAAGAATTATCATAAATGAAAAACATTTTTATAAAATGATGGACAAATAATAGTGAGCATAATATAATATTTTGAGTATGATAGTTCACAAAAACGGAGGAAACGCTTAAATGAATAGGGTGCAGGAAATTAGAAAAGAGAGAAATATTACACAGGTACAATTAGCCAAATATGCTGGTATTAGTAGAAAATATCTTTCAAATGTAGAAAATCAGCTTGCAAATCCTTCTGTAGATGTTGCATTTCGAATATCTACAGCATTAAGTGTTGATATTGATAAGATATTTTTTGATGTACCTAAACCAAATATAACAGTATATCCAAAACCGTTGAGATATATTGATTTATTCTGCGGAATCGGAGGATTTAGATACGCCAGTAAGGGGGCTTTTGATAAGCTTGGGATAAATGGTAAGTGTGTGTTTAGCAGTGATATTGATAAATATGCACAACAGGCCTATGAAGCCAACTTTGGTGAGAAACCTGTTGGGGATATAACGAAAGTTGATGCAGAAAGTATACCTGATTTTGATTTGTTGTTTGGAGGATTTCCATGTCAGGCATTTTCAATTTGTGGTTTAATGAAAGGATTTGAAGATAAAACAAGAGGAACATTATTTTTTGATATAGCAAGAATTATAAAAGAAAAACAACCGCAAGCTTTTGTACTGGAAAATGTAAAGAATTTGGCAAGCCATGATGGCGGTAAGACACTTCAAACAATATTAGAAACATTAAGAGATGAATTAGGTTATCATGTCGATTATCATTTGTTAAATGCTCTTGATTTTGGCTTGCCTCAAAAACGAGAGCGAATAATTATTGTGGGATCAAAAAAACCATTTAAGATGGACTGGAATTTTGAAATAAAAAATAAAAAAACATTAAATGATATTTTAGAAAAGAAAGTTGATCCTAAACATTATGCTTCACCAGAAATTGTTGCAAAAAGAAAAGCAATGCATACGGCAAAAGTTTTTCCATCGATATGGCATGAGAATAAATCAGGAAATATTTCTTCGTATCCATATAGTTGTGCACTGCGTGCAGGTGCTAGTTATAATTATTTATTGGTAAATGGTGAAAGAAGATTAACTCCAAGAGAAATGTTAAGACTGCAAGGATTTCCTGATGATTTTAAAATAGTTGTATCAGATTGCCAAACTAGAAAACAGGCGGGAAATGCAATACCAGTAGATATGGTAAAAATGGTAATTGAAAGATTTATTCCAATGGCATTTTAAGCATAATTGTGTTAAAATTACTTCATATATTTAATGTTTGGAGGAATGCGGCACATGGCTGAGCCAAGATTAAGAACAGTGAATAAGGCAGTTGCCCCGTTTGCAGTAAATAAGTTTCCGTCATCATTTGTGGAAACATTAGCTCAAAATATTGTATATATGATGGCTACTAAACAGAGTATGTCATTAGAAGGAAATGAATGGGAGCAGATATTTGCAGAATGTGTAGGAGCAGAGTGGAAACCGTCAAATGTTGGACTTGATGATGTTGTTTTGGACAATTGTTGCTGGGGTGCGAAAACTGTTTTTGGACAAACTGATATTGAACATCAAGATAAGGTTAGATTAATATGTGGTAGAAATGCTGTTACATATAGCTTTGGAGTAGACAATTATTCAGAAGTTGATCCAAATGAGTTGGGAAAGATGGTTTTGCAAATTTGGAATGAAAGAGTGTCGGCAGTACGTCAGATTTTTAAATTTGTGAGAACGGTTGTTTTGGTCAAATCAAAAGATTATAAGGATTACCTCATATTTGAATTTGATACAATTCGATATGATCCGGAATTATATGAATTTAAGTGGAATAAGCGTGGGAATTTAGAGGGGTATGAAAAAGAATCTGGATTACATAAGTTTACGTGGCAGCCAGGAGGTAGCCAGTTTACAATTATAGAAAAAATACCGCAAGAGCGATTACATATTTCTATAAAACAACCTGATCAGATGGATAAAGCAACAATTTTGAAAGCAGTTGGTTTTGATAAATCATGGTATGAGATAGTTTCTGAAAAATTGCCCCCAAAAGATCAAAAAGCTCGGCAGACGGAAAGGATAGAAATCTACAAAGAAAAACTTGATAACTAGCACAGAAGGCATTAACTTGTAGTGAGTTAATGCCTTTGCACTATATGTTAGAAAGGAAAGAATTTTATGGAAAAAGTAAGACGGCAACATTATGTGCCGAGAATGTATTTAAAGAGATTTGGTTATGGAAATATAGGCGATGAATATATTTCTGTTCTCAAGCTGGATAATGGTACTGTTTTGGATAATCGAAAAGTTGAAAATTTTGCGGTGGCAAATTATTTCTATGATGCAGATAAAGAACAGATTGCAGAAATATTAAAAGAAGATTTAAAAGTTTTCCCAGAACTCTGCGACAATGAAAATTTATCAGATGACCAATTTACAGAACACGTATTAGCAAGAGAAGAATCAGCTATTAGTAAAATGCTTAATGAATTACAGGAAGATCTCAGCACAATTCATATAAGTTCAAATAGAAATTTAATGATAATTTTTTTACATTCTCTGGCATATAGAACGAAACAGTTTAGAGATCAAATGGATGCTATAAATAACAAAACAGAGAAATGGTTAAGTTCTATGTGTGATAATTTGGGACTTGATGAAGAGACAAAGAAAAAAACTATTGAGATAAATTGTTCTACAGGAAAGAATACACAGCTATATCAAATTTTAGGAATAAAACCTGTTTTAGAAACTATGCAGATGTTACAGTATAATTATGAGTGGTATGAAGCAGTGAATAATACAGAGTTGGATTTTGTTATTAGTGATAATCCAGCACAGACTGTAAGAAATGGATTTAATGATATATGTATTCCTGTTTCATCCAATAAGGCTATTATATTCAGAATAAAAGATAAGACAGCACCTCTTATTTCTAAAGACATGCCAGAGAATGGCATTATAAACTTATCATTAAATAGTGTAATTGCATATAACTGTATGCAGCTTGCAATGGGACAAAAATTTTTGTTTGGTACATCGAATACGATCAAATATATGAAAAAAATGTGGGAAGCAAGATCGGCAGGAAGAAATAAGAGAAAATAGAATAAAGATCAATTCAAGGAGCATTGACTGTAAAAAGTTAGTGCTTCTTTTTTTGGCCTTTTTTCAAAAGCATCTGACATTGTACACTCTGCCACATGTGATTAGTGGAAAGATAAAATTTCTTAAAAAAGCACCGTCCAAATGCCCGCCGAAACTTGCAATTAGTGAAGGAATATTTCATTTACGTGCATATTACGAAGTTTAACGGTCAGGTTTATGGCACTTAACAGCCATATTCCAGAATATAGCGGTCACTGAATAGACATTAGCAGAACAATCCTTTGTTCTGCTTGATTACTGTAATCAACAGTCTGAAATCCAGTCAATGGGGCATTTATGCCGGCTTTAGCCCTTGCCATTGACTTGAATGAAGACTGTGGTATAAACGACCGTTTCATTTCGGAACGCGGCCGTTCTAAAACGGAATGGCGACCGCTGAGCTCCGTAAAATGCAATTTACGCATAAAAACTTGCAAAAGGGGGTTGGTAAATACCGTTTCCTAAGCTTTATAGGTAGAGGAATAATTATTTTTCAAAAATCCCCCAAATCATGTCCGCTTTTGCTTGTCCCAGTACAGAGTATGTGAAGGGACTAACAAAAGTAAAAGAAAAAATGATAAAAATGCAAAAAAATATCACGAATCTTTTGCATCTTGCGAAGTCATTTGACTCTAGTAATCAGAGGACGTTTTGGAATGTTCCTTCATTGAACCTTGACAATCGATAAGTGCACCCTGAAAGCCTACCAGGAGTTCTGCCATGACCTTTCTTTTTTGAAAGCGAGCGGAATCATAATGACACTCCCGATGATGGGCGGCTGACCAAAGCCTTATGGT
>ERZ773235.2819-NODE-2819-length-13508-cov-61.562105_pt1 | contig 13508 bp, 15 predicted proteins | sample MGYA00580522_ERZ773235 | MGnify/ENA primary metagenome ERZ773235 (study PRJEB29015, sample SAMEA2737797) | human gut metagenome | biome: human gut; feature: human-associated habitat; material: faeces | place: China | collected 2012 ...
AGGGAGGGATGCCTATGATTGTCCACACATAAAAACACCCCTGCATTTCATGAGCGGGCGGCTCACATCGCCAAAGGGCGATGCCAATTTGCAAGGGCGCGAGACAGGTATAATCGTTTCTCTCAAAAACTCGACGACTTTGAAAGGAGAAAAAATGAAAAGAATTATAGCACTAGCTATCGCATTGGTCATGGTTTTAGCTATGACATCTAGCGCACTCGCTTATACGGAATACGAGTCCCACTGGTATAGTGGAAGAACGTCCAATAACATCGATACACAAACGACTTCTTATGGACGCGGCTATGGCTTTGATAACTGCTATGGGCCCGCTCATACTTCCCGCGTATACTACAACGGCTTACAATGCCAAAACCGCGCTATGAGTGTAAGCGATTATGGCTACGATTATGTTGTAATAAACAGCAACGGGTTGGGCAACGAATGCCACATGAATATTAAGAACAACTCTGGTGGAACACTCACCTTCGAGGGTTACTGGGGTATGCGTTCTGCATAACAAAGCAAAACAAGTAGGGTGGCAATGAAGCGATTCATTGCCACTCGCAAGAAATTACGGAAGGCTAATATTATGAAGATAGTTCTATCAATTATTTTTCTCGTACTGTTAATTACTACAACTGCCTGCCAAGCAAACAAACCTACATATAAATACTATATAAACAATGAGATATATGAAAACTCGCAAGCTGGAGATCAGCAGGCATTAGACTATTTGAATCAAGCCTTTGAAAGATATCGTAATACTAAAATGCAAAATCCAGCATGGGAGTCTTGCGAATTTAAAAAAGCCGATCACATAGTTATTAATGCTTTGGAAGATCAGATAGATTCTATTATTAATGATTTATTCTGTTTCTCTTATAAAAAAGCTGAATTGGATTCTATGAGCACCTCCGAGGTCGCAAACAAATTAGTATTGGCAATTTCGCAGTCATCTTTTGAAGATGTTATCACAGAGTATAGAATTACGACATGTATTCCCGATGCAAATATACTACCGAGAGAATTTATAATAGAATCATCGAATAATCAAGACCAATATGTTCTGGCTTATGCTTATATTAACATATCAATATTCGCAGAAAATTCAAATTTTTTCGAGTCCTATTCGGAATTTAATGCGGGAACGAATGGATTTGATTGTTGGTTTAGGTTTATTGAAATGGAAGAAGATGACTATGCTTTGCTATCGATTGATATGATAAAGGCTATTAGTCTCAACTCAAACACCTTAATTATTAGCATAGACGAAAATAAAGTTTCAATGGAGCTTATATAATGTGGGGATTTATAAAAATTAAATTAGCATCTATATCGACTATACGATGGCTTACATCTGCCGTCTTAGTTGTTGCGGTATCCATCTATTTTATGAATGGTTATTGCTTTACGGGAAATCCTTCATTTCAAGAATTTTGTATCCTGCTTCTAAATAACAAGTATTATATTTGCTATGTATTAGGAGTAATACATATAGTTTTATGTTCGGATTGTTATAATCCAACTAACAGTTTGTTCGATGATACATTATTGCTGAGATTTTCTAGTAAAATGAAGTGGTTGACCTCAAATATATTTTATATACTAGTATTATGTGCTTTAATGCTGTTTTTAGTTATCTTATCTATGTGTACATATTTTGGGGAACTGCCGACTTTCTTCATGCCACAATCTATAGCACAGCACTATGGCCAGCTATTTAATGGAATTACTATCGGGAAAGCAATAGCTATAAATCTTGTGCTTATTTATTTGCGATTTGTATTTTTAGGAATGAACATACTATTGCTCAATATGTGCTCAAAGAATTTGCCACTAGGATTCTTAGGTCCTCTGTCGATAATATTTATAGATGTTTTTTTCTATGAAACATTTTATATTACACAGCCTCTTTTTATATTGCCTCTTGAGCATACAAGATTATTTTTTACCGAAGCAGCAATTCCCATTCTAGATGGAACAAGAGTCAGAATTGAGATATCTTTTATATATTGGTTTCTTTTAATTGCTATAGAGTATTTCTTGCTCTGCAAGATCGTAGCAAATAAAGACTATATGGTAAATAAGTATTAAGGGGTGCGCGATGAAAAACTATGTTTTAGCTGTTTCGAAGTTGTCCAAAAGTATTAAGGGACATCTGATTCTTGACAATATTAGTTTAAAGGTTAAAGCCGGCGAAATCTGCGGGGTAACAGGGCGTAATGCTTCTGGAAAAAGTATGTTATTTAAATGCATAGCAAATATTGTTGTGCCGACAAGTGGAACAATCGAAATATTTGGAAGGCCCGTTAATAAGCTATATCAAGGAACTGGGAACATCGGTGTTCTGATTGAGCGTCCTGGTTTCATTGAATCATTGAGTGGATATAAGAATTTAAAACTATTGGCAGGAATTCGCTCGATTATTTGTGACGAACAAATATATACTATAATGGAATCTCTAGGTTTAAATCCTAGAGACAAGCGGGCATGCAAAAAATACTCGCTCGGTATGCTTCAAAAACTTGGCATTGCTGCAGCTCTTATGGAGAACCCAGATCTCGTTCTTTTGGATGAGCCGACAAATAATGTTGATTCAGAAAGTGTTGAAATGATTTTGAACTTGCTGATACGATATAAAAAGGCGGGTACTACTATTCTATTAACAAGTCATCACAGGGATGAAATTGACAGAATTGCCGATACAATTTATTACATAGATAAGGGGAGGATACACCGTGAATAAACGTAAACTGGTTGGGAATTTACTAAAGTCAAGTATTCGTCGCGTTTCTATGTCGTGGCAGATCTACGTTTCCATTTGTATTGTCATTTTGAGCACCATACCAACATATATCGACAATATAGAATGGTACAACCTTAATAACATGCTGGCGATTGGTGCTAATAATAGATTTATCTTTAGCTTTATTGTTGATAACCATTACTTGCCTATTTTAGGGCCGGTTATCGCTATATTACCTTATAGCTGTAGTATTTTTGAAGACAGGAAAAGCAGTTATATTAACAATATCGTTATAAGAACTAGTCCTCAATTATATCTATTATCACAAATTTCTATCACGATGCTATTAGGCGGGCTGGTATTCGCAGTGCCGCTCCTTATTCAATATGCGTGTTATGCAGCTTTTGATAGAGTTCCTTCTCCAGTCATATTAGCTCCGTTTTCAATGGGTTTTTTCAGTAATGTATATGCAGTATCAATGTGTGGATATATTTTAGCCTTTATAGTTCATTGCTTTATTTATGGCATGGTATTTGCTCTCTTTGGCTACAGTATTGCGATAAACGCAAAAAACAAACTTACAATATTTCTTATTCCATTGGCAATATCATATACAGGGCAATACATATATTTTGTTGTCCATGACCAAATAAAAAGACATCTTTCGTATTTCTTACCAATTAATCTATTCGAGATTCGCCAAACATCATGTGTGTTAGATGAACACATTGTTCAATTTAGCATTCTTTGTATAGTATCTATTATGTTAATTATACGGGGATATACAAAAATCAGAAACTTAAGTAATGGCATTATCTTTAAAACGATTTAGAGGCACAAGTATTTGATGCTGACATCTTGTCGGAAATCTTTACAATCCCATTACACTATTTTTGTTATAATTATAATGGTTTTATTGTAGAATGTGCGCGGGGTGACAGCTATGAGCAAAATCTATGTGATTGAAGATGAATTGGCTATAAATAGAGCGATATGTCTCAATCTTGAGGCGGCCGGATATGACGTTGAGGCAGCATACAATGGCGATGACGTTATGGCGGCATTGTTTAATGGACAACACTTCGACTTGGCGCTGGTGGACGTTATGCTCCCCGGCAAAAACGGGTTTGAACTCCTAAAGCCGCTTACCGGCCGAGGAATCCCTGTCATTTTTCTTACGGCGAAATCCGATACGGAATCAAAAGTCACAGGACTTTCTGAGGGAGCAGAAGATTACATTACAAAGCCCTTTGCCATGCCGGAATTGCTTGTGCGCGTAGGCAAAGTGCTTGAGAGATACGATAGAGCCGATAAAATGCTTCAAGTTGACGATATCATGATAAACGTGCCGGAGCGCAGCTGCAAAAAAAGCGATAGTCCGCTTTCGCTTACGCCCATAGAGTTCAATTTGCTGCTCGTTTTGGTAAGGAATAAAAATATTGCCCTTTCGAGAGATAAGCTGCTTGCCGAGGTTTGGGGACAGCTATTCGAGGGCGAAACGCGCACCGTAGATGTGCATATCGCGCAGCTTAGGAAAAAAACCGGCTTGCATATCGTATCCATCCCCAAAGTGGGCTACCGGTTGGAGGAGACGTTATGACCGTGCGGGCAAAGCTGACGTTGCTCTGCATTCTGCTGATCGTATTGGTCGTGATTGCAGCCTGCATAATGGTGTTCTCCTTTGCAAAGGGGAGCGCATTGAAGACAGCATACGACGCCGGGCTGACTGATTATGAGCAGTTTTCCCGTTCTCTTTCCGCCGCAAGGGCCGATATTCGGAATGCGCAGGAGCTTGCGAACCTGAGCTACTTAAAATATATTTTCGGGAATATCTACGGGTGTCAGGAATATGCCTTACAGTCAGGCGATGCGAGCATTTCAAACAACACGGGGATAGACGCTTACAAGTTTCTCTGCCGCAACGGAAAAACCGTAACCGATAATTCTGAAGTTAAGTACGGGTATGTATCGGTCGATAACGCCTCCTATCTGATCATTGGCGGCGATATCTATATGCGCGGCGAAAGCTATCATCTTGCTTTGGTGCGAGACATTACGGCAATATATGCGCAGGTAAGCGCGTTGGCTGTGAAATGCCTGATATTCTGTATCGTGCTTTTGGCCGTTGCCGCATTGTGCATGACGTTTGTCGTTCGTAATACATTAAAGCCGCTGTCTGTGCTGCACACAGGCGTCCGGCGCATCGCCGCAGGAAAATATGACGAGTATATTCACATCAATGGTAGAAATGAGTTTTCCGAGCTTGCGGAAGGCTATAACGAGATGGCAAAAGCCGTTGCGGACAGGATTGACGAGATTGAGAAGACTGCCGAGGATAGAAAATTGCTTTTGGCTGCTCTTTCACATGAGATGAGAACACCTGTAACGGCGATCACCGCTTATGCCCATTCCCTTTCCCATGTGCGAATGACGGAAGAGCAAAGGCAGGAAGCCCTCGCCTTTATAAATGACGAATGCCTGCGGCTTGAGCGTCTTTCCTCTAAACTGATGCAGCTTATCGCACTTGACAGCAGAACGGTGCTTAATTTTGAACACATATCGTCTGCGCAGCTTATACAAAGCATCGAGCCGCTCATTACTCCTGTTGCATCCGAAAACAGCATACAAGTAACATTTGACAATCCCGCGGAGGTTCATTATCGCGCAGAAACCGACCTGATCGTATGCCTCCTTACAAATCTGTTCGACAACGCAAGAAAGGCTGGCGCGGACAAAATTGCAATAGGGTTGTATACGGGGCTTATCTCCGTTTCGGATAACGGCTGCGGAATACCTGCGGAAAAGATACCGAAAATAACCGAGCCTTTTTATAAACTTGACCAATCGCGAAATACAGAGGGCTTTGGCTTGGGGCTTGCGCTCATACGGCGTATTGCGGAGGCGCATCATGCCGAGTTGCTGATTGAAAGCGAAACATCCGTGGGTACCACGGTTTCCATTCAGTTTTGATCTTTACAGTTCCATGATGACTTTAATGCCGCTTTCATACTAAAATTTAGTCATCAAATGAATGAAAGGAGCGGAAACATGAAAAGAGCAATCGCATTGTCACTTCTGTTAATTAATGCTTTTTCACTTGCAGCCTGTCAGCCAACGCCGGAACAGGATATTGTTGTTAAAAAGGACGCTGAACGGATGATAGAGCAGGCGAGTAGTGAAGATAATGGAACGCTACTTGATTCCCTTGTAATTCCTGATGGACGCTACTCTTACGAAAGCACAGGTGCGGACGGTAGGCTGCATATTAAGGTGGATGCCTCTATTGAAGCACCAGCCTGTGATAGTATACCAATTTTTCGAGTGTCAATAGGCGAGTTTTCACAAGAAGCTGTAACGGATATTTTTAATTATTTTTTCCCAGATGAAAAGCCTTATGATAGGGTTACGGTGCAAACAAAGGCGGACATTGAAAAAATTCTTATGAATATGAAAAAGCAGCTTGCTGATGGAAGCTATAAGGATAACGATTATACTGAGGAAGAGTTTAATACATTGATCGCAGAGATGGAATCACGTTATGACGCTGCGCCGGAAACTGCGCCGGAACGTGTTGTGTCTGACGGAACGCTTCGTTTTTTCGAGGCAAAAAATGGAATGTTCCTTAACGTGGCGACAGATACAGCGTCGCTGCAGGTATTTAACCCTCTTGCTGCCGCCAGTGGAAGCGCCAATTATATAAATTACCGCAGAGATACAGCGCCTCTATATAACACGCTGGGCATCATGCGGACAGATGGCAAGGATATTCCGGAGTATGTCAAGGATAAGCTTATCGTCACTTATGATGATGCAAAAGTGCTATGCGATGGTTTTTTTACTGCGGCTGGAATGGTGGATGACTTTTGTGTTGGAGCGTCTTTCATTGTGGATGATCGTGGAACAGGCTTAGAGGGCGGGAGCTTTGTAGACGGGAAATACGCCGAAGGCAAAAAAGCACCGGCAGAAAACTATGCATACCAGTTTTATTACACACGAAAAGTAGGTGACATTCCTGTTGCTGTAAATACAAAAAATGGAGGGAGCTTTGGAGAAGGCTTTTCAATCCCTTGGCCCTATGAATATATTTGCTTTACTGTAGATCATGGCGGGATAGTAGAGATGAATTGGGCTTCCCCCGTCCAAGTGGGAGAAATTGTTCAGGAAAGTGCAAGACTCAAATCCTTCGAGGAAATTATCAATGTTTTTGAGACAATTACTAAAACGATCTATGAGGCAGGTATCGACACCTATTATGATGACCAAACAGAAATTGAGGTCAATGTGGATGCTATTCACCTTTGTCTGCTGCGCATTCGCGAACAAAACGGAAAGGAAACTGAAGGTTTACTCGTACCAGCATGGATTTACTACGGACATAATGTCCTAAAACAAGTGGAGAATGTCTCCTATGATTTCAGCATTGGTGGAGGAGGAACGCGTTGGCAGGAAGCCCCTATTGTCCTATTCGCCATTAATGCCATAGACGGCAGTGTTATTGACATGGCAAAGGGTTACTAAAATTCAACAGTATAACTGAAAAGCAGGCATGAGTGCATGGAAAACCGCCATGCCTGCTTTCCTATTACCCAAAACCGTGGAAAGGAGGGAGGAAAACATGAAAAAATCCCTGCGCGCCAGTCTCAGGCAGGCCATACTGAGCCGTGGCTTTCTTGTCGGCACTTTAGGCACAGCTTTGGTGCCGCTCCTTTCCTCCGTGCAGGGCATATTGTCGGGTTTCCGCTCGGAACAGCTCCTCTCTCCCGGCTACCACAGCGACCTTATTATGAGCGCCCTGTCCTCCGAGGCCATTGCGCTCACTTTACCGATTCTCTGCGCGCTGCCGTATACCGCGTCCTTCATTGACGATGTGAAGAGCGGCTTCATCAAGGAGTATCTGCCCCGAACAACCGTATCGCGGTATATCGCCGGAAAGGCCGTGGCCTGCGCCGTTTCCGGCGGGGTGGTGCTGGCCCTGGGCATTTTCATCGCCTACGGCTTTGCCGCGCTGCTGTTCCTGCCCATCGAGGCTTACCCCAATCCGGACGCGAATGTGCCGAATTACTTTGGCAATCTAATGGAAACTGCGCTCATGTTCTTCGCCTCCGGCGCGTTCTGGTCGCTGACGGGGTTGACCTTCGCCGCCCTCACCAACAGCAAATACATGGCCTACGCTTCGCCATTTGTGCTTTTCTATCTGCTCATCATCCTGTATGAGCGTTACTTTGACAGGCTGTTCGTGCTGTATCCCCGGGAATGGCTCAACCCTTCTTCCCGCTGGATGTTCGGCAGGGTCGGCGTGGCGGTGCTGCTTATCGAATTCAGCGTCCTCATGGCCCTAGCGTTCGCATACGCCGCGAAAAGGAGGCTTGAGCGCATATGAAGCTGAAACAGATTCTTGCCGTAACGAAATACAACTTCCGTCAGTGGCACAAAAACCCCCGCATCATTATCACTTTTTGCCTCGCCTTTATTCTGTGCTTTTTGCTGTCCGACAAGGCAGTGCAGTTTGCGCGGGAATATGAAACGACGATGCAGATCGTGGAAGCGTTTGTCTGGACCTTCGGGGATGCCAATTCCATATTGCTCTCCTCGCTGCTGCTTCTGCTGCTGTTCGCGGATATGCCCTTCATCACCAGCGGGACGCCCCTTTACCTCATGCGCATTGACCGCAGGACATGGATCACCGGACAGGCAGTATACATCGTGGCCGCCACCGCCACCTATCTGGCCTTTATTCTGGTTTCCACCTCGCTTGTGTGCATGACCCAATCCTTTGTCGGAGACATGTGGAGCGAAACAGCGGCCATTCTGGGCTATTCCGGCGCGGGTCAGGCCGTAGCCCTTCCCGCGTTGGTGAAGACGTTGGAAATGAGCACGCCATACGCCTGCATGATAACCATTTCCCTGCTTATGTTGCTCTACACGCTGTTCATGGCGTTCGTCATGCTGCTTTTTAACCTTAAAAAAGGGCAGCTTGCGGGAATCGTTTCCGTGATCGCCTTCAGCCTGTTCGGGTTTCTGCTCAACCCCCAGACCATCAAGGCTATATTCAAACTGCCCGATGAACTGATGTACAGGGCAAACGTGGCAGTAGGCTGGCTTTCGCCACTCAATCAGGCGACGTACCACATGCACAACTTCGGCTACGATCTGCTGCCCCGGCTCTGGCAGACGTATCTTATATTTGCACTCCTCATTGCCCTGTGCTTTATTCTGTCCCTTTGGGCGGTGCGGAATTATAACTTCAACTTTACCGGAACGGAGGGCTAAGGGATGCGTAATATAGCCATAAGCGTTCAAAACGTATCCAAGTCCTTCGGGCAGGAGCGGGTATTAAAAAGCGTCTCCCGCGATTTTGAAAAGGGGAAGATACACGGCATCGTGGGCAACAACGGCAGCGGCAAGACCGTGCTCATGAAATGCATCTGCGGCTTCCTCATCCCCACCGAGGGGAAGGTCACCGTAAACGGCAGGCGGGTGGGCAGGGACGTGGACTTCCCTCCCGACCTTGGCATTATCATCGAAACGCCGGGGTTTCTTCCAAACATCACGGGTGTGAAGAACCTTGAGATATTGGCTTCGCTGAATAAAAAGATAGGGCTTGAACAAATCGCGGCTTCCATCCGCCGGGTGGGACTTGACCCCCTCATGAAAAAGCCTGTTGGAAAATATTCCCTCGGCATGCGGCAAAGGCTCGGTATCGCCCAGGCCATCATGGAAGACCCGTCGCTGCTGATACTGGATGAGCCGCTCAACGGCCTTGACAAGCACGGCGTGGCGGAGATGCGGAAGCTCATAAAGGGGCTAAAAGACGAAGGCAAGACCATACTGCTGGCCAGCCACAACCAGGGGGATATCGACGAGCTTTGCGACACCGTGTGCGAAATGGACGCGGGCGTCATGACGATCATTCGGGAGGAATAAAACCATGCGAAAGAAACGCGTGATATTATTGTTTGCCACGCTTTTGATACTCATCATACCACTTGCGGCTTTTGCGGAGGACCCTGATCCGGCTGTCTCGGAACCGCCGGAGACAACGCCTGCCCCCACATCGGCACAAACGCCTGCCCCTACGCCTGCTGCAACACAGCCATCATCACCAACAGCGAACCCGACAGCTGAGCCCACACCGGTGGTGGATCAGCTTATCATCGACAGCCGGAACCTGTATGAAGGCATGGACAGGACCTACGCGCAGGGCTATGTGCCCCGGATTGTCAACGGCAGGGCGTATATCATACTGCCGCTTCTCGGCGAAACCTACGACGGCAAGGTGACCGTCACCGCCGACCTTGGCGCAACGGCGGACAGCCCCTTTATTTTCGGCAACTATTTCCAGACCGCCGGCGGTTGGGGCAGATATGTTTTCGCGCTGGAAATCCCCCTCGTAAGCGAGCGGATAAACGGCTCATATCCCGTGACTCTCAAGGCGGATTACCTCGATGTGCTGGGGCAGCAGAAGCAGCAGAGCTTTACGGTGTATGTTACCGTAACCGACGGCAAAAACCCGCCCGACCCCAACGACGTGCCCAAGCAGACGGTGGAAAAGCCGGAGCTGTTTATATCGGAATGCACGGTTGCCCCAGACGCGGTGGGCGGTGAAGAGGAGTTTTCCGTTGACGTCACCATAGACAACATTGGAGCAATCCGCGCCCGCTCCGTGCGCCTGTCTTACGGCAGCGAGGCAGCGGGGATCGTTCCCGTGGAGACCAACAGCGCCATGCACCTCCCAAATATTGCCAGCGGAAAGAGCGAGGCCATTTCGTTCAACCTGCGCACCACAAAGGATGTGCTTGCGGGGGAGCAGCCCTTCTTTGTTACGCTGGACTATGTTGACCTTTACGGCGGCGTATATACCAATACAAGGACCTTCCTTGTGCATGTGACCCAGCCCGCGGAGATGAGCTGTGATTCCGTTTCCCTGCCCAGGGAAGTCACGGCGGGAGAAACCATATCCCTGCCCGCCAATGTGTTCAACATCGGAAAAAGCACATTGCGGAACGTTACCGTGAACCTGAGCGGCGCGGGGCTGTATCCCACCTCCAGTGTGTTCCTTGGTGACATACAGCCCGGGCAGGCGGGCTACGGAGAGATGAAGGTGTTCATAGGGATGCTCAGCATGACGGAGGGCTACACCGAAAGCTACGGCAAAACCAACGGCGCCTATACCATATCCTACACGGACGACGCGGGCGAAACCCACACCGTGGAGCAGCAGCTTTCCACCGAGATCAGGCAGCCCGTGATCGCCGGGGAAAAGACCGAGGCTGAGCGAAAGGCCGAAGAGGAACAGAAGCGCGCCATGAGCCAATGGTGGGTCAGCGCGCTGGTGGCCTTCGCCATTATCTCCATTGTCGTTGCACTGATTGTGGTAGGAAAGTTTACCCGGATGATGAAGATGAAATAACGTTTTTGCCGCTAAGGAGGCTACTTCCTCTAGGGCGGCTTTTCTTTTTCAACGTTTCCCGAACGAAATATGCGTTGTTTGCTGCTGCGATGTATGCCGCATTGTGCTTCTCTTCTTTTGCGAATCAAATCAGAGTTTATGACAGCTTACCGTCTGAATTCTCATAAAGAAACAAATGCTCAGCCGATATGGATGAGTGAATTCCTTTACCCTTAAAAGAACACATGACGGAGTATGAGACCCGTCTGCCAAGCGCCGTGAAAGCCGTATGGTTTCACGGCGCTTTTTGTTTGCATCCGGTTCCACGGCGCGCCCGCTCACCTCCGTTTTCTCTTGATTTCCCGCACAAAAATCAAGCTTTTACGGAGGTTTGCAGATGAAAACGACTCGTTCGGATATATACAGAGCAGCATTTCAAACTTTTTTCAAAAAGATTCATTGGACTTTGCCAAAATCGCGCCCGTCGAGGGGGATATTGGGCGAAAGGGGAAATGCACCGCTTCCGTGGGGATGGAAGGAGGTGAACTCTCTTGGAGCTATCTTCTTTCCAACGGACAACCATACAGCACCAGTTTGACCGTTTTGCAAAACTGGTGATTGCAGGTGAAGCGAAAAAGCAGAAGAAGGAGCTTGCGCGGCGCGGTAGCAATGAAAAATCGTTTTCGGAGCTGTCGCAGAAAGAGCAGGATCGGCTTTGCATGGAAGATGTCTATCCGTCCGAATGTTACTGCTTTACCGTTGCCGGATACGATGTCCTCGTAAAAATCGAGGCTGTTGGCGAGGCGCTTTCTAATCTGCCAAAGGAAAAGCGCGATGTCATTCTCTTGGCTTTCTTTCTTGGCATGAACGATGGTGAAATCGCCGCTTGCCTGGATCGGGTACGTCGGACGGTCTGTTATCAGCGGACAAGCTCTCTCAAACAGATGAAGGACTATTTGGAGGATTACCAATATGGCGAATAAACCAAAAGAAAAACCCGATTTGCTGCCATTTCCCGTCATAGCCGCAGCTACAAACGGCAATGTGGACGCGATCAACGCCGTAGTGAAGTATTATGCAGCCTATATCGCCGCGCTGTCTACAAGACAGCTTTACGATGAAAACGGAACGCCTGTTCTTTGCGTTGACGAGGAAATGCGGCGCAGACTGGAAACGAAGCTCATTACCCGCATATTGAACTTTAAGCTAATAGCCTAACTCTCCCGCCCGTATGGACAGGAGCGCGTCCCTTTCCGCGCTCCCTCCTGCGGGCTTTTGGTCGTGCCTTTCTGTCAAAGTCCGCTTCCAAAGTGGGCTTTGACGGGCAAACAGCCAACCGCACCTTGAAAACCTCATAGCCAGCATATCAGATACGTTAGCCGCGCGGCGAGCGCAGAAACGCATACGGCACAATATGCGGTCTGTCAATCTCCCGAGAAGCAAGGGAGGCTCCGCCATGACCCGTGCGGCCTATCATGATACTTCTGCGCAGTCGAGATTCAGTTCCAGAGCGCAGCCCGGGCGTTGCCGGGGTGGTGAAATTCCAATGATGGCGGAGGCTTCCGTCAGTCTGATATGTTGCCCGTGCGCTTCGGGGAGTAGTGTCGAATAGAAGCGCGTTGAAGATATGGAAACAAGGGCGGCGGTCTATTTTTGCATTATGCAGATTCACATGGGCCGCCGTTTCATTTACAGCGTACACTTGTGAGGTATTATCATGAATTCTACATTATCCAAACGAGACGCTTATCGGGTTATTTTTCGTGATTATCCCGACGTTGTGTCTGTGGAGCAGATGAGTGAGATGCTTGGTATCTGCGAAAAATCCGCATATCGGCTTTTACATGAAAACAAGATCGCTCATTTCAAAGTTGGGCGCACCTATAAAATCCCGAAGCTCCACATTTTTGCCTATCTCAATGTAATCCGTTAATGTAATCCGTTGCGGCTGACTTCGTACCATTGCGCCGCAATCTGCCCGTTGCTATACTGAAATCGTCAACAACGGGTGAATATGGCTGCTACAACAAAAGGAGGATTATAAAATGGTAGCAGGACACCTTAGAGAAAAAAACGGGACATTTCAAATTGTTTTGAGCTTCAATGATGCTCTTGGCAATCGAAAGACCAAATCCATCAGTACAGGGCTTCCTGTTAAGGGAAACAAAAAGCGGGCGGAAGCCTTGCTCATGGAAGCCCGGCAGAACTTTGACAACGGCATTTCCAACGATAGCAGGAACAATCCCAAGAACATCCTGTTTACGGAGTTTATGTTGGAATGGCTGGAGCTGATGAAGAACAGCGTAGAGATTACTACCTATGCCAATTATGCTATGGTAATCAAAAGCCGCATCAATCCTTATTTTAAGG
>ERZ773235.2824-NODE-2824-length-13487-cov-5.032758_pt1 | contig 13487 bp, 11 predicted proteins | sample MGYA00580522_ERZ773235 | MGnify/ENA primary metagenome ERZ773235 (study PRJEB29015, sample SAMEA2737797) | human gut metagenome | biome: human gut; feature: human-associated habitat; material: faeces | place: China | collected 2012 ...
GACCTGATCCTCAGCGGACAGGGTCTTCTCGTTGACGGAGAAGACGATGGTCTTCAGGTCGTTGCCTGCGGGAGCAGAGATGACGACCTTCTTTGCGCCAGCCTGAATGTGAGCCATGCTCTTCTCCTTGCTGGTGTAGAAGCCGGTGCACTCCAGAACGACATCCACGTTCAGCTCGCCCCAAGGAGCATCCTTTGCGTCCTTGACAGCGTAGATCTTGATCTCCTTGCCGTCGACGATGATGGAATCCTCAGTAGCCTCGACGGTGTGCTTGCCTTCGCCGATCTTGCCGCAGAAAGAGCCCTGAGCAGTATCGTACTTCAGCAGGTGAGCCAGCATCTTGGGGCTGGTCAGGTCGTTGATTGCGACGACCTCGTAACCCTCAGCATCAAACATCTGACGGAAAGCCAGACGGCCAATACGACCAAAACCATTGATAGCAACTCTAACAGCCATGTTAATAATACCTCCTAAATGTTCTTACCCTTTTCATCGGATAATCTCACGGTGTTTTTATTGTAGTCCAAAATGCGAAAAGTTTCAAGTGTCTGCCAAAAAATTAACAACTCCTTTTCACACTTTTTGGCTTTTGTATGATTTTTCTACCTCTTCTCGGCCGCTTTTCGGCAATTCAGCCAAGAGAGCGCTTACTCCCGGCTCTCGAAGGCAGCGGCTGCGGCGATGCGCACCACGGCAAAAACCCCCAGAACGCCCACGCACGCAATGCCGAGGCCGAAGAAGATGGCGGGGAGATTGGTCAGCTTGAACTGGGAGGGCATGGCCAGCGTCAGGGTCTGGGGCAGCTCCCAGCAGAAGGCCAGCATGAAGCTGGCCAGACCCGACATGCACAAAAGCTTGCCGTCCGACGTTTCAGGCAGCCAGAGCGCCCGCACGAGGCTGGACAGGAAGAGCAGCACCGCCAGCATCTCCCACACCATGACGGTGGGCGAGACGCGGTGCCAGCTGGAGCTATTCTCCATAAAACGGCTCAGCACGCACCAGTAGAACACCAGCGTGCCCCAGATGCCGGAGGCCATGCTCTTGGCCGGGAGCTGCCCATCCGGCCGGAGCCAATTGCGGCCCAGCAGAACGAGCCAGATTGCGCAGAGCACCTCCAGCACAGCCCGGATGACGGCGCCGATGCCGGTCAGCCCCACGGCCAGCCGGGCCAGCGCCGCAAGGGCGAAGAATGCCCCGGCCATGATCGTCACCGTGCCGGAGGCCTTGCAGCGGTTTTGCAGTTCCTGCGGCCCATGGGCCAGCTTTCGGCCAATGCAGATGGCCGCCAGCAAGCCCACGGCCAGCGCGGCATAGCGCAGCCAGACCGGGCCGACGGCGCACAGGCCGCTTTCCAGATCGGTCCAGAGGCCAAGGTCCAGCGCACGGCCCATGGTCAGCGCAGTTCCTACAACGAACAGAAGTTTGATCCGTGGATTCATCAGCGTTCCTCGATTGGTTTATATTTCTGGCGCACGCCCAGATATTTGTAGGCGGGCCGGATGATACGGTTGGCGAAAACGACCTCCTCGACGCGGTGGGCGCACCAGCCCGGCACACGGGCGATGGCGAACAGCGGGGTGTAGAGATCCTCGGAGATTCCCAGCATGTTGTAGATCAGGCCGCTGAACAGGTCCACATTGGCGCAGACGGGCTTGGTACTGCCCTTTTCCTCGGCGAAGATGCCGGGGGCCAGCCGCTCGATGCTGCACAGCATGTTGTACTCTTCCTCAAAGCCTTTCTCGTAAGCCAGATGGCGGGCACGATTTTTCAGGATGACCTCGCGGGGGTCGCTCATGGTGTAGACCGCGTGGCCCACACCGTAGATCAGGCCGGAGCCGTCGCCCGCCTGTTTGCGGAGGATGCGGCGGAGGTACTCCCGCACCTCGTCGTCATCTTCGGGGTTCTCCACGTGCTTGAGGATGTCCTGCAATTGGCGGTTGACCATCAGGTTCGCGCCGCCGTGCTTGGGGCCCTTCAGCGCGCCGATGGCCGCCGCGATGGCCGAGTAGGTGTCGGTGCCCGACGTGGTAAAGGTGGAGCAGTTGCCGCCGCCGTGGTCTGCGTGGACCAGCAGGCACATATCCAGCAGCTTGGCCTCCTCGTGGGTGAACTTCTGGTCCGGGCGGTAGGTGCTGAGGATGTGCTCTGCCGTGCTCTGGCCGGGCTTGGGCAGGTGGAAGAACATGCTCTGCTTATCGTAATAGCGGCGCTTCATCTGGTAGGCGTTCACCATCATGGTGGGCATACTGGCGATGAGGTTGATGCTCTGGTTCAGGATGTTCTCAAGGCTCAGATCCTCGGCGTGCTCGTCGTAGGAATACAGGCCCAGCACGCAGCGCTGCATCTTGTTCATCACGTTGGGCGAGGGGGCGTTCATGGTATCCATGAAGCCGTCGGGCAGGGCCCGGTGCTCGGCCAGCAGCTCGCAGAACTCGTCCAGCTGGCTCTGGGTGGGCAGACTGCCGAACAGCAGCAGCCAGATGACCTCTTCGAAGACGAAGCGGTCGTTGCGGTAGGCCTCCTCCACGATCTCCTCGATGTTGACGCCCCGGTAGATCAGCTTGCCGGGGATGGGAATGACATGCCCCTCCTGATCCTTTTTGTAGCCAACGACATCGCATACATTGGTCAGACCGGCGAGGACGCCGGTGCCATCCGGGTTCCGCAGACCGCGCTTGACCCCCAGCCGCTCGCTGGTCTCCGGGTCGATGTAGTTGTTGGCGATGTACTCTTCGCACAGGGTCCGCATCATCTGCGGGGCCAGAGTTGCCACCTCTGCGTGCTTATAGTTCATGCGTAGACTCCCCTTTCTATTCTTATTTTATACCTTTCCCTGCCATCCACACTGATGGCATGAGTCTATCATAGCGCTTTTGTGAAACAAATTCAAGAAGAAGATGAAATCTGCGCTTTTTCTCCCGGCGGTTCTGCTACACTGGCCGAAACGAAACTGCCTGTCCGGGAGGGGTCCTGTGATGAAACGCACCTTTTTTCTGCTCTGTGCCGTGCTGCTCGCAGCGGGCAGTCTGCTGCCGCTGGCCGGGTACCGGCTGGCCACTGCCGCGCTGGGCCGGGCGGCCCCGGAGGCTGCGGAGAGCGCCCCGGAACCGGCGGCATCCGACCCGGCCGCCCTGCCGGAAGCTTCCGCGCCGCCCTCCGATCAGGACAGCGAGAGCTTCCTCATCCGGGACCTGAGCAACGGAGCCGTGGCGGCGGTGCCGCGGCGGGAGTATCTGATCGGGGCAGTGGCGGCGGAGATGCCGATCACGTGGCCGGACGAAGCCCTCAAGGCACAGGCCATTGCTGCCCACAGCTACGCGCTCTACTGCCGGGATCACGCAGCCGACCCCGCTGCCGGGTGGCTGACGGCGGACCCGGCCCGGCGGCAGGGCTACCTGACCGACACGGTCCTGCGCAGCTACTGGGGCACGGCCTACGAAGAGAACCACGCCCGGCTGGCGGCGCTGGTGGACGCGGTGGAGACGCAGGTGCTGTACTATGACAACGCCCCCGCCGGAACCAGCTATTTTGCCATCTCCAACGGGCAGACGGAAGCCAGCGAAAACGTCTGGGGCAGCGCCGTCCCCTACCTCGTCCCCGTGGACAGCAGCACCGACCGGGAGGCCGATCATTTTACTTACACGGTCCAGTTTTCCACCGCGCAGACCGAAGAGCTGTTGAAAGGGCTGGGCCTCGCCCCGGACCTTTCCGCACCGGAGGGCTGGTTCGGGGTGGCCGCGCTGACCCCCTCCGGCTATGTGGCTTCCCTGCCGGTCTGCGGGCAGACCATCACCGGCCCGGCCCTGCGCAAGGCGCTGGGGCTGCGGAGCGCCTGTTTCACGGTGCAGTACCAGAACGGGACATTTTTCTTCACCACCATGGGCTACGGCCACGGGGTCGGGCTGAGCCAGTGGGGTGCCAAGGCGCTGGCCCAGCAGGGGCAGACCGCCGCGCAGATCCTCGCCCACTACTTCCCCGGAACGGAACTGCGCCAGTAAACAACAAAGCAGCCGGACATTTCTGCCCGACTGCTTTGCCGATCGAAAGGATGTTTTTAGAAAGGCTCACTGAAACATGCCGTCCAGCCAGCTCCAAATGTCGCTGGCGGTATCGGAGGAAGTCGTCTCCTCCGTGGGTGCGGCTTCGGCAACTGCTTCCGTCTCCTCAGCGGCCACAGCGGCTTCCAGCTCTTCCAAGCCGGTGCCGTCATCGTTGGCGTCGGAGGTGATGTACCAGTAGCAGGACGCGCCGGAGATGGAGATGCTGGCACTGGACAGGGGCACACGCCCCGCAGAAACGCCGTTGGCCGGATCGGAGCAGTAGAACACACCGTCGGTGTAATCGGTCAGGAGCACCGCGTGGGGCTGGCGGCGATCATAAAGAACGATGCCTTCCGGGTGCTCGGCGAGGATCTGGATGAGGGCCTCGGTCTTGGCGGCCTTGCCGGAAGGAAGGGTGGCGTAGCCAACGTGCATCGCATTGTATGTAAAACTGTGGGACAGACCGCCGGACCATGCCGTGCTCTTGATGCTGTTCTCGGTCACATCGACCCAGCCGTCCAGCCCATCGAAGTAAGCGCGGCGGCGGAGCATCATGGCGGCGGAGGCCAGTGTGCAGGTGCCGCCCCGGCTCTGCTTGAAGTAGAACCCGACGTCCACGTTCAAGTCCACGGCCAGCGCGGCGGGCAGCAGCGTCAGCATCAATGCCAGCGTCATCATCAGTGCCGACAGTTTTTTCCATGCGTGGTGCGGTGCAGTTTCCACCTTTTTCATCTCCCTTGAATTTCGTCGTCATTCACTGGTGTAAAGTATACCAGCCTGTTACACTTTTGTAAACACTTCCTTCGCATTTTTCTCAATATTTACACGTTTTGGTCACAATTCAGAAGCACCTTGCACAAAAGGCAGAGGTGGGCTTTGTGGGTTTTGGACAAAAGGGGGATATTTTTCATTCAAGTTTTCCTTCCTACAACCTCTCTGTCGCTTTCGCGACATCTCCCCTAGTAGGGGAGACCTTGGCATCGCAATGCAGTTTTTTCTTCTAAGGGCAGCAGCATGTAAAACGGCCGAAATCGAGCCGCTGCGGCACGCCAGAGGCTCCCCTACTAGGGGAGCTGGACGCCGTCAGGCGGCCTGAGAGGTTGTACAGAGAAGTCGCTTACCTTATTCCATTTTGGGGCCGGATATGGTATACTTCCAATCGAGATCCCCGAAATCGAAACTTTGCAGGAGCGCATTTATGAAAGCAACCATCGTCATCCCCAACATCAACGGCAAGGGCTGGCTGAAGGACTCCATCGAGTCCGTCTATGCCCAGACCGAGCAGGACTTCCAGCTCATCGTGGTGGACAACGGCTCCACCGACGAAAGTCTGGAACAGGCCCGCAGCTACTGCAGCCGCCCCAACTTCACGCTGATCGAAAACGGGCGGAACACCGGGTTTTCCCACGCGGTCAATCAGGGCATTGCACGGGCAGAGAGCGAATTCGTGGTGCTGTTCAACAACGACGCCTTCGCCGAGCCGGAGTGGCTGGCCGAGCTGATCCGGGCCGCCGAGAGCGACCCCAAGATCTTTGCGGTGCAGAGCCTGATGATCCGCCACTTTGACCGGGAGCTGGCCGACGATGCGGGCGATTATGTGACATGGATGGGCTTTGCCTGCAAGACCGGCGACGGCCGCCGGGCCAGCCGCTATACCAAGCAGAAGCGGATCTTCTCGGCGTGCGGCGGCGCGGCGCTCTACCGCAAGGGCATTCTGGACGAGATCGGCGGCTTCGACGAGAATTTCTTCGCCTACTTCGAAGATGTGGACCTGAGCTGGCGGGCCAACAATGCGGGCTACAAAAACATCCTCTGCCCCACCGCCAAGTGCTACCACATCTGCGGAGCCAGCACCGGTGCGGTCAAGTACAACGCCTTCAAGAGCCAGCAGAGCGGCCGCAACAGCATCTTGCTCCCGCTCAAGAACGAGCCGCTGCTGATGCTAATCCTCAACTTTCTCCCGCTGGCGCTGGGCTATCTGCTCAAGTATTACAAGTTCCACAAGCAGGGCTTCGGCGACGCATGGGACAAGGGGATGCACGAGGCCTTCGCCCTGCTCCGCTCCGGCAAGCTCGGCAAGCGCCCCTTCCGGCTGAAGGACCTGCCCCACTACCTGCTCATGGAGGTGTGGATGATCTGGAACATGATCCCCTATTTGTGGTATCGGCTGGTGGTGGTGCGGTTTGATCTGAAATGATCTCTCATAAAGCAGAACCACCCCGGTTCCGGGCGCTGCAAGCGCCTTGGAGCCGGGGTGGTGTTTTGTTTCTGCGGTTTGCCTTACGCGGCGGTGCTCTGCGAAGCGGCCTCGCCGGAGGCAGCGGTGCTCTCCGCAGCGGTGCTGTCGGCAGCGGGAGCGCTCTCCGCCGGGGTGCTGTCCGCGGACGCAGCGGGGGCGGCCTCCTCGGAAGAGACGGTGGAGTCACCGGCGGCGGCAAGGATGGCGTCCTGCACCTCGCTCTCGGCCATGGGGGCCGGCTCGGAGGCGGCTGCGGCGGTGGATTCGGGCTTGGTCTCGCTGTCGGTCAGGCCGGTGAGATACCAACTGCCGTTCTGGCGGCGGAACAGGTAATCCATATACTTGGTGGGCGTGTCGGACAAGGTGTTCAGGATGCTGTCGTCGGCGCTCTGGGTGGGGATGTAGCCCACGGTGACGTGGAGCAGGCCGTCCTTCTTGAACAGCTTGGTCACGGTGGCGCTGTAGCTGCCCACACTGCCGGTGACGGGGATCTTGTAGCACTGGGTCGTCTCGTCGAACTCGACGGTCATATCCTCCATCTCGAAGGTCTTATGGTTCATCTTGAAGCTGGGGCCCACGAGCTTGGCAAGGTAGGCGTCCACATCCACCGAGGGGAGCAGGAGCTGCTCGGTGTCAGGGTCGGTGTTGTAGTTGTCGAAACTGCCCTGCGTCTCCTGAATGCTGTACACGCAGCCCCAGACCGCCGCTTCGCGGAGGGTCAGGTCGTCGATGTTCTCAATGCCGTCGAAGGGCACGGGGTCGAACAGGACAAGGCCTTCCAGCTCATCCTCGTATTCCTGCCGCTGCTGGGTATCGTCAAACAGCTTTGCCACGGTGCGCACACCCGCGCGCACCACGGTGACCGCGCCCACCAGCACCAGCACTGCCACCAACAGGCCAAGGGCCTGACGGGCACGGCGGCGGTGGAGCCGGGCGTGTTCTTCCGGGGTCATATAGGTTTTCATCTTGATTTTCGTCTCCTAAATTGGACTGTAGTCGGTCATACCGGGTCTTAGTATACCACGTTTTGCCCCGAAGTGCAAAATCCGGGGAGTGGATTTTTTGTGAAAGCGCGTTTTATTCCCACGTTTTCCAGACATCCGGCTGATAGCCCACGGTAGCTTTGCGGCCGTTGCGGACGATGGGCGTCTTGAAGAGCTGCTGGTTCTCGAAGAGCTTATCCTCCTTCTGCCAGTCCACGAGGGCGTCCAGCAGGGCGAGGGTCTGCTTATCCTTGGCCGCCGGGTCCACCAGCTGCTCCCAGCCGCCCAGCGCGCGGGCGACGTTCTCGAACTCGCCGCGGCTCATCTCCTTTTCCTTCAGGTCGATCATCTGGAACCGGATGCCCCGCTCCTTGAAGTAGCGCTGGGCCTTTTTGGTATCGAAGCACTTGCTTGTGCCGAAGATCTGGATGTTCATGCGTTTGTCCTCCCAAAAGTCTCTTTTCATTGTATCATACTCCGGCCCCGTTGCATAGGGATATTTCACGGCCCCGCCGGGCAGACTAGCGGCAGACTGAAGTTTGGAGGTATGTTTTATGAAAGCATTCGTTGACCCTGACCTGTGCATCGGCTGCACCCAGTGTGCCGGTATCTGCCCGGAGGTGTTCTCCATGGAGGGCACGCTGGCCGTGGCCCAGCCCGGCGAACTTTCCGGCGAACTGGTCCCCACCGCCATCGACGCGGCCCAGAACTGCCCCGTCTCGGCGATCACCATCTCGGAATAAGGAAAACTCCCTGAAAATTTTCAAATATCCCTCCGATCCCTGCGATTTTGTGCTATACTGTAGAGTGTGAAATTATGGATCGGAGGAAAATCGCCCATGCGTTTACTGGTCATTGACGGCAACAGCATCGCCAACCGCGCCTTTTTCGGCATCAAGCTGCTGACCACCAAGGACGGCCGCTATACCAACGCCATTTTCGGCTTTCTGAATATTCTGAACTCCCTGCTCAAGGAGTACGCCCCGGACGAGGTCGCCGTGGCGTTCGACCTCAAAGCCCCCACCTTCCGCCACAAGATGTACGACGGCTACAAGGCCACCCGCCACGGCATGCCCGACGAGCTGGCCCAGCAGATGCCGGTGCTGAAGGAGCTTTTGACCGACCTCGGCTACCGGCAGGTCACCGCCGAAGGCTGGGAGGCCGACGACATCCTCGGCACGCTGGCCGCCGCCTGTGACGCCCGGAAGGACGACTGCTTCCTTGCCACGGGAGACCGGGACAGCTTGCAGTTGGTAAGCGAGACCACCACCGTGCTGCTGGCTACCACGGCGATGGGCCGCAGCAAGACTGTGGCCATGGATGTGGCCGCCATCGAGGAAAAGTATGGCATCCAGCCCAAGCAGCTCATCGAGGTGAAGAGCCTGATGGGCGATGCGTCCGACAACATCCCCGGCGTGCCGGGCATCGGCGAAAAGACCGCCCTCGCCCTTGTGCAGAAGTTCGGCACGCTGGAAAACGTCTACGCCAACCTCGACGACAAGAGCATCAAGCCCAAGCAGCGGGAACACCTGCTGGAGTGCCGGGCTGATGCGGAACTGAGCCATGTGCTCGGCACCATCCGCACCGATGCGCCCATCGACACCGCCGAGGGGGCTTACAAGGTCGGCGAAGGGAACAAGGGCGCCGCCGTGCGGCTGATGCAGGAGCTGGAGCTCCACACCCTCATCCCCCGGTTCGGGCTGGAGGGCGTAGCCCCGGAGGCCGCGCCCGAAGAGGTCCCCACGCTGGAGGGCACCGTCTCCCAGCTGCCCGAAACCCCCGCCGGGCATTATCTGCTGGCCACCCGCCCCGCCGTCATGGGCCGCGCGGGCGTGAAAAATGTGGTTTTGCAGCCGGAAGCGTGGTACGCCGTGCAGGGCAGCACCGTCTACCCCCTGAACAGCGGCGAGCTGGTGCAGCTGCTGGACGCCCCCGGCGTGACGCTGGACGTCTTTGACTCCGCTCCCCTCTACGCGCTGGCCATGGCCCACGGCGGCTGGGGCAGCAGCATTGTCTGGGACGGCAAGCTGGCTGCCTACCTGCTGGACGCCTCGGCCTCGAAGTATCAGGTCACCGAGCTGCTGACGAGCTACCGCGCCAAGGCCGCCTTCACCTGTGAGGCGTGGCCCGACGCGGGGGGCCTTGCCGACCTGTTCGCCAAGATGAAGGCCGAGATCACCGCGCTGGGCGAGGACAAGCTCTACAACGAGATCGAATTCCCGCTGGCACAGGTGTTGGCCGACATGACCCGCACCGGCATCCTTGTGGACCGGCAGGGCATCGAGAAGTTCGGGCTGCGGATGCGCACCGAGCTTTCGCAGGTGCTGGCCCGCATCCAGATGGAGACCGGCAGTACCAGCTTCAACCCCAACAGCCCCAAGCAGCTGGGGGAAATGCTCTTCGACACCATGGGCCTCCCCCACGGCAAAAAGACCCAGCGCGGCTGGTCCACCGACGCCGAAACGCTGGAAGCCCTGCGGGACTACCCGCTGGTGGAAGACATTTTGCAGTACCGCGCCTACCAAAAGCTGAATTCCACCTATGTGGAAGGGCTTTTGAAGGTCATGGGCGAGGATGACCGGGTCCACACCCGGTTCAACCAGACCGAGGCGCGGACGGGCCGCCTTTCCTCCGACAACCCCAACCTGCAGAACATCCCCATCCGCACCGAGCTGGGCAGCCAGCTCCGGGCCTATTTCATCGCCAAGCCCGGCTGGGTGCTGGTGGACGCCGACTACAGCCAGATCGAGCTGCGCATCCTCGCCCATGTCACCGGCGACGAACACATGCAGCAAGCCTTCCGCTCCGGCGAGGACATCCACCGCTCCACGGCGGCCCGGATCTACAATCTGCCGCCGGATCAGGTCTCGCCCCGCATCCGCTCCTCGGCCAAGGCCATCAACTTCGGCATCATGTACGGCAAGGGTGCCTACAGCCTTTCCAAGGACATCGGCGTGTCGGTGAAAGAGGCCGACGCCTTCCTCAAGAGTTATCTGGCCGCTTTTCCCAAGGTGAGCGGCTATATGGACAAGACCATCGCCGACGCGCGGGCCTGCGGCTACGTCTCCACCCTGTTCGGACGCCGCCGCGCCCTGCCGGAGCTGACCAGCACCAACCACAACATCCGGGCCAGCGGCGAGCGGATGGCCCGCAACACCCCCATCCAAGGCACCGCAGCGGATGTCATCAAGCTGGCCATGGTGCGGGTCTGGCGGCGGCTGCGGGACGAAAAAATGGAAAGCCGTCTCATCCTGACCGTCCACGATGAGCTGATCGTGGAGGCACCGGAAGCGGAGGCCGAAAAGGCCGCCGCCATCCTGCGGGAAGAGATGGAAGGCTGTGTGCAGTACGCCGTGCCCCTGAGCACCGACGTCCACATCGGCAAAAACTGGCTGGAGGCCCACTGAATCATGATCGTATTAGGAATCGAATCCACCTGCGACGAGACCGCCGCAGCCCTTGTGGAGGACGGACGGAAGCTGCTGAGCAACGTCATCTCCACCAGCGTGAAGGAACAGGCGCTGTACGGCGGCGTCGTGCCGGAGATCGCCAGCCGCCGCCACTGCGAGTTCATCAGCGCCACCGTGAAAAAGGCCCTGCTGGACGCGGGCAAGACCATCGACGACGTGGATGCCGTGGCCGTGACCTTTGCGCCCGGCCTCATCGGGGCCGTTCTGGTGGGGGTGAACTTCGCCAAGGGGCTGGCCTATTCGGCCGGCAAGCCGCTGGTGCCCGTGCACCATCTGCGGGGCCACATCGCCGCCCTCTACCTGACCCACCCGGAGCTGAAGCCGCCCTTCCTCTGCCTTGTGGCCTCCGGCGGCCACAGTCACATCGTGGAAGTGCAGGACTACACCCACTACCACATCCTCGGCCACACCGTCGATGATGCGGCGGGCGAGGCCTTTGACAAGGTGGCCCGGACGCTGGGCCTCCCCTACCCCGGCGGGCCCAGCGTGGCCAACGCCGCCAAGACCGGCAACCCCAAGGCCTACCGCCTGCCGGTGCCCCACGTAGAGGGCAAGTACAACGTCAGCTTCTCCGGCCTGAAGACCGCCGTGCTGAACGAAGTGAATCAGGCCCAGATGAAGGGCACGGAAGTCAACGTGCCCGACCTCGCGGCCAGCTTCCAAGAGCGGATCGCGGGCATCCTTGCCGAAAAGCTGCTCCTCGCCGCCGCCGACACCGGGGCTAAGCAAGTCTGCCTTGCGGGCGGCGTAGCCGCCAACGGCCGTCTGCGCCAGCTGGTCAACGATGGGGCCCAGAAGCTTGGGGCCAAGGTCTACTTACCGGAGCTGAAGTTCTGCGGCGACAATGGCGCCATGATCGCAGCCCAAGGCTACTACCAGTACATCGCCGGCCACACCGCCGGGCTGGAGCTGAACGGTCTGCCCACCCTGCCCATCGACTACGAATAAGAAAGAGAGCAAGAGGTCTGCGCCACGCGCAGACCTCTTGCTTTTTCCTGTTCCTTAGTATTTGAAATAGAACCGGACCTCGCCGATCTTCTTTTTCCGCAGCAGGAAGGCCGCCGGGATGAGGTAGACCAGCACCGACGAGAGCATCGTGATGTCGTAGCCGCTGACGCTTTCGGCCACCGTCTCGGTGCCGTAGAGCCCGCCCATCAGCATGGACAGAACGTCCATCCCGCCGTGGAGGAAGACCGTGACCCAGAGGTTGCCGGTGCGGAAATAGATGGCCCCATACAGCACGCCCAGCGACGTGGCGAAGACGCACTGCATCAGCACCCCCAGCGGGGCGCTGGTGAACAGGTTGGTCAGGTGGGCGCAGCCGAACAGCACGCCGGACAGCAGACACGCCTTCCAGATGCCGCCCCGGCTGGTGCCGAAGTGCTCCAGCAGCGTTTCCGCGACGACGCCCCGAAACAGAAACTCCTCCGCGACGCCCACCAGCATCATGTTGGCGAAAAAGCACAGGATGCGCCACAGCGGCAGCAGGGTGCCCTCCGCCGGGAGGCCGAACAAGAGCTTCACGTACAGGTTATAGGCCAGCAGCGCCGCCGGGTACATGCCCACCAGCAGCCCATTGAAAAAGCCGCAGCCCCGCCGCGTCAGCAATTCCGCCTTGCCTGTACGCCGCAGCAGCACCACCGCCACGCCGACGCCCACCAGCTCCTGAATGCAGCCCAGCAGGTAATCATCCGCATAGGCAAAGTTGAAGCGGAACAGGAGCAGGGCGATCACCACAAGATACGATGAAACGAACAGGCTCCCCAGAAACACTGCCTCCGCCCCGATACAATAGAGGAGCGGATGGTTCTTGCGCAGACGTTTGAGCATGGCGATTTCCTCCGTTGCTGAAATGTTGCTTTTATTGTATCATATTGAGAGGAATTGTTCAAATAAAACGATGCAGCGCCGGCTCGGAGCCCACGAAAAAAACTTCGAAAAAAGTGTTGACAAGAGGGGTGTTTGATAGTATAATATCCCTTGTCAGCGGCGCTTACCGCTCCTGACAAAACCGAATATTGGGGATTTGCATAGTGGTAGTGCGGTAGACTCTGACTCTACTTGTGGGAGTTCGATTCTCTCATCCCCAACCAAACCGCAGCCGAAAAGCTGCGGTATTTTCGGGGCATAGCGCAGTTGGTAGCGCGCTTCGTTCGGGACGAAGAGGCCGTGGGTTCAAATCCCGCTGCTCCGACCAAAATGGCACGTTGATCCGTTGAGGATTGACGTGCTTTTTTCTTTTTCCGCAGCCATCCTGCCGCGTTTTTGCACGTTCATGGGTTGAGCTCTTTTCCCCGCCGGACTGTTCGGCGGGTCTTACGAGTTGCGCTTGCCGCTTTTTCCGCAGCCCCTTGGCAGGGCTTTGAAAAAGCGGAGCGCTGCCCCAGCCTCGCCTCCCTGTTTCCGCCGCAGGCGGCGGTCGGCTCCGCTGCTGTTCGAATCCACCCTAGATGGTGAAACTCAAGATTCCATGTAAAACAAAAATCCAGCGTAATTACTACGCTGGATTTTTTGGTGGGCGCGGGTGGATGTCGCAAGCCGCGCATCTAAAAAAGCCCCGCAGGGGCTTTTTTCCCCGCCGGACTGTTCGGCGGGTCGATGCTGTTCGAATCCACCCTAGATGGTGAAACTCAAGATTCCATGTAAACAAAAATCCAGCGTAATTACTACGCTGGATTTTTTGGTGGAGCGAAGCAACCCAAATCCGAACCATTGCCCTCTGGGGCATCTTTGGCGGCGATTTCATCGAAAGTGA
>ERZ773235.2831-NODE-2831-length-13470-cov-3.343272_pt1 | contig 13470 bp, 18 predicted proteins | sample MGYA00580522_ERZ773235 | MGnify/ENA primary metagenome ERZ773235 (study PRJEB29015, sample SAMEA2737797) | human gut metagenome | biome: human gut; feature: human-associated habitat; material: faeces | place: China | collected 2012 ...
ATTACTGCTAGTATTACTATTACTGCTAAGATGAAACTAGTGTAAATCCTCTCTTTTTCTTCATTATTTTTCTCCTCCCTTATTATTATAACTTTATTATAATCTCCCCCCAACTTGTCAAGCTGGCATTTGTTTGCGTGTGAGCATATTGACACTTTTAGGCACAAAAAAGCCTAAGTTAATATTAACCTAGGTTATTTATAAAATATTAATTAGTAACTAAATAACAAATGTATTATTTAAATATTTCAAAATAGTTTCCGGAGTCTAAGTAAAGTATACCTTTTTTATTTTCTAATGTTGATAGTATTTTTATATAATCATTAACTAAATATGTTTTATATAGTGTTATATATACATAATTACCATCATTCATAGTTAATATAAATCTTTCTTTATCTATATCGTTTGGATAATATTCTATTTCTGATATCATAAGTCGTATATTTTCATCTATAACATCATATTTTTCTACTAACTTATTAAACATATCATCGCTTACTGTATTCATAAGTACAGGTATTTGAAAATTATTTTTATTAATTAATTTACCATCTTCAAGTACTGTTTTTTCTTTTTTATCATAATAAAATAATGGCGTATTCTCTTCTACATTTATAGTTATTACTCCAAATGGTTTTTTTGTAATTTTTACATTTTTTATAAGTTCATTTTTAAGTAACTTCTTTTTTATTGTGTATTTAGAGGTTAATAAAAAACTTGGGTAATTTCTAAGTGATGATGAATCTATTACTTCTTGATCTGTTAAATATTTATTATTTTCTATAAATATATTTCTTACGGGGGAAACTACTATTTTATATATTAAAAAACCAAAAAGATATAGTACTAAAAGTACTATTAAAAACTTTTTAAAATTAAATTTCTTTTTTACTACTACATCTTTTTGTTCAATTTTATTCATAGCTACTCCCAATTAACAAATTCTTGTTCTATTTTAAGTTCTACTCCTGTTTCTTCTTTTACAGTATCTTTTACATAAAGTATTAAATCATGTATGTCTTTTCCTGTTGCACGACCTACATTTATTATAAAATTTGCATGTTTCTTACTTACTTCTGCTCCACCTATTCTATAACCTTTTAATCCGCAAACCTCTATTAATCTTCCAGCAAAATCATTTTCTGGATTTCTAAATACACTTCCTGCAGATGGATATTCTAGTGGTTGAGTTAGTAACCTTTTTTGTTTTCTTTCATTTATAAGTTCTTTTATTTCTTTTTTATTTCCTGGTTTTAATATAATTGTTGCTTCTAAACATATATAATCTCTATTTTTTTGTAAGAATGAACTTCTATATTTGAAATTTAAATCTTTATTATATAGTGTAATTATTTGAAGGCTTGGCGTTAGTAGTTTAACCTCACTTACTATATATCCCATATCTGATTTATATGCACCTGCATTCATGTATATTGCGCCACCTATAGTACCAGGTATTCCTGTTGCAAATTCCATACCAGTAAGTCCTAAATTGGCAGTTTTCATTGCAACATTAATCAAACTACATCCTGCACCTGCAATAACCGTAGTATCATGTATATCTAAATGATTTATTTCATTTAATTTAATTAATACATCTTTATATAAAGTATCATTAAATATTAAATTAGAACCATTTCCTAATATTTTATACCCTACATTATCTTCTTTTAATAATTTTAATAGCTCAACTAATTTATCTATATTTTTAGGATATACAATTAGTTTTGCTTTTCCACCAGCTTTATATGTGGTATATTTACTTAAAGAGACATTTTTCTCTATCTTGCCTATTTTCTTTTTGTTTATTTTCTCTTCTATAGTCATATTATTCACCAACTACCTCTTTTATAAGATTATATATTTTTAAAGCAGCATCTTTATTATACATCGCACTCAAATTATTCTTTATGCTTTCTTTTATATCTTTATTATATAACATTTCTTCAATATTTTTAATTAAAATATCACTTTCTAAGTCTGATTCTAAAATTAATTTACCTGCATTTTTATTTACTAATGAAAGTGCATTTTTATATTGATGATTATCTGTAACGTATGGACTTGGTATTAATATAGATGGAACCTTATATGATATTATTTCACTTAGTGTAGTTGCACCTGCTCTTGTAACCATTACATCTACTTTAGGAAATACTTTTTTTAAATTATCTATATATGGTAATATTTTAATATTTTCATTTAATTTAATTTGATTAAATTCTTCAAAATAATCTTTACCCGTTATAAATAATACTTCATAATCTTTATTATTAAATTTTGGTAAAATAGTTTTAAATTTATCATTTACTACTTTTGATCCTAATGAACCCATTACTATTAATACTAACTTTTTACTATTATGTAAATTTAATTCTTTTTTATCAAATTTTAAACTAGTATCAATTTCACTACTAGGATTACCCGTATATACTACTTTTTTAGCATTTACTTGTATATCTTTAAATGAAGTCGCTACTGCATCTACATATCTTGATAAAAATTTATTAGTCATTCCAAGTACACTATTTTGTTCATGTATTATTGTTTTTACTCTACATTTATGAGCAGCATATATTACTGGTGCGGTTACGTACCCTCCTACACCAATTACTATATCTGGTTTAAATTCTTTAATTATTTTTTTACATTTTTTAATCCCTTTTAAAAAGCATGTAATGGTTTTAAAGTTCTTTAAAGATAATTTTCTATCAAATCCACGAACTTCTATACCATAGTATTTAATATTATATTTAGGTACAATATCTTTTTCCATACGATTAGTAGTACCTATATAAAGTATTTCAGAAGATGCATCTTTTTCTTTTATTTTATTAATTATTGATAATGCTGGATATATGTGCCCACCTGTACCACCTGCACTTATAATAACACGCATATTATCACTTCCCACTCTTATAGATTCTTGCTACTGTTTTTCCGTATTTTTTGTCTTTAAATAATATTAAAGATCCTATATTATCATCTATCTTTTCATCTTCATATTCACATACTACTAAACCATCTTCACAAAGAATATTATATTCATTAATTTTATTTAATACATCTTTTATTTTAATTCTCCCATACGGAGGATCTATAAATATTATATCAAACTTTTTTTCATTATTACTAAAATTTTTAATTGCTTCTTTGTAATCACTATGTATTACTTTTATATTTTTAATACCTATATCATTAATATTTTTATTTATAACATTTATTGAATTTTTATCATTATCTATTATATAACTTTCTTTTGCACCATTACTTATAGCCTCTATCCCAATCGCTCCAGTACCTCCAAATAAATCTAGAAATACTGAATCATTAATATATAAATTAAGCATTGCAAAAATACTTTCTTTTACTTTATCCATAGTAGGCCTTATATTGGGCATGTTATATCCTGTTAATTTTCTACTTTTATATATTCCACTTATTACTCTCATATTAAACTCCACATTTTTTATTACTTATAAGTTTATCCATTTCTTTATTTAAATAATATATATGATAATCTAGAGTATTCATACTTTCTACATACTTATGAATAATCTTATTTTCATATAATTTTTTTACATCTTTAGTATTAATTAAATGATTATCTATAATTTCTTTTTTTGCTACTTTCATATCTTTTACAAAATTCATTTCATTTAAAGTTATTATTAAATCATCTAGGCTATCTAATACTTTATCCATTTTATCACCTTATTCAAATACTTTTAATATTGATTCAATCATTGATATTTTATTTCCAATTTCTTCTATCTTATCACTTGTATGCAATTTATATTTATCTTTCATCTCATCTGTCATATTACTAATTAAAGATGGATTTCTATTAAGAATTTTATACCAATACGAGTTTTCTCTTATATATCTATGTAATAAATTATTTTCATTTAACTTAAATTGTACACTTAAATCCATTAATCTTCAAACCTTTTAAATATCGGTCTTGGTTCATATGTAGGTGTTACATCATCTTTTTTTATTAAGTCTTGTACTAATTTTATACCTTTTTCAATACTGTTTAAATTCTTTTTAACATTATCCATGTTTATATTTTTTATACTTGAAATAATATTTCCTAAATCATTATTTTCTACACTTTTATATTTAGAAAATACATTATCATCGTCACCATAAACATCATATAACTCATATAATTCTTGCCATGTTGTCTTTTTTGAAGCAACATGAGATGCAAAAGAAGGATATTTCCTTGCAAATATTTTGAATTCTTCTTTTTTATCCATAATATTCACCCATAATATTTTATGCGAAAATATCCATATTTTTTACATTATTTTTGTATCCTTTAAAAAGTCATCTATAGTTAACATTTTACTATCAATATCTTCTAAAGATACTTCTTTTACCTCTTTTTTTATAGGGCTTTTATTTATAGTAGATTCACTTTCTAAAACTTGTTCTTTAAATACATCAGTAATTTTTTTAGATACACTTGAACCTGTACTATATCTATCCATTATAGATAGTTCACTATTTTTAATCATTTTAATATCCGTATCATCTTTAAGCCCTAACATTTCATTTGTACGCATTACTAATGATTTAACTACTTTATGAGGATTTGTTTTTACTTCTCTTAGTATTAAAATTCCCCTTTTAGCACGTGTACTATATTCTAAATCACTTATTCTTACTCTTTTTGCAGTACCTTTATTTGTAAATATACTTACATATTCATAAGAATCATCAAATAAAGTAGCATTTGTTACAAAATCATCTTTTAAATTAATTGATTTAACACCTGAGGATTTAATACCTGTTATTGGTACATCATTTATATTAAACATTAATGAATATCCATTATTTGTAGTAATTAATACATTTTCCATATTGTTATAACATACATTAGTTACAGTATCATTATCTTTTAATTTAATATTAGTAACTGGTTTTGAATATCTTTGTAATTTATATTCAGATAATTTTGTTCTTTTAACCATTCCAAGGCGCGTAAATGTAGTAATATATTCTTCTTTATTAAAATCATATACTGGCATAGATGTTACTATATGTTCTCCTTCTTTTAAAGGAATAATATTACTAATATGTTTACCTAATTCTTTCCATTTTGTATCAGGAAGATCATAAACAGGGACATATAAATAATTACCCAAATTAGTAAATAATAATATAGTATCTAATGTATTTACTTCATACATTCCAATTACATAATCACCATCTTTTAATAAAGTAGGATCATCTTTACTAGATGTATAACTTCTATTTGATACTCTTTTTACATATCCATCTTTTGTAACTACAACAATAACATCTTCCTTTGGAATCATCATAGAAGTATCAATCTTAATTTCAGTTACTTCATCTTTAATTAAAGTCTTTCTTTCTGTACCATATTCATTTCTTATTTTTCTAAGTTCATCTTTCATTACAGCCTTTAATTTATCTTCATCACTTAATATAGCATTAATTGTATTAATAATTATATTTAGATTCTTCAACTCATCTTCAAGTAGTGTTACATCTGTATTAGATAATCTATATAATTGTAATGTAACAATTGCATCAGCTTGTTTTTCAGTAAAACCAAAATTACTCATTAAATTATTAATTGAATCAGCTTTATTTTTACTTTTTCTAATAGTTTGAATTACTTCATCTAATATACTAATTGCTTTAATTAAACCTTCTACTATATGAAGTCTTGCTTTAGCATGTGCTAAATCAAACTCATTTTTCTTTATAGTAACTTCTTTTTTATGGACTATATAAGCATCCAATAATTCAAGTATACCTAATAATTTAGGTCTTCTATTTACTATTGCTATATTATTTATTCCATAAGATATTTGAAGTTCAGTATTTTTATATAAATAATTTAATATTAATTCAGCATTTGCATCTTTCTTAATATCAATAACTATTCTTATACCTTCTCTATCAGATTCATCTCTTATTTCTAATATTCCATCTATTTTTTTATCTACTCTTATTTCATCAATAGACTTAACAAGAAGTGATTTATTAACTTCAAAAGGTATTTCATTTATAACTATGGAAGTTTTTCCTTTTACAGTTTCTATAGTTGCTTTTGATTTAATTATTATTTTACCTTTTCCTGTTTCATATGCTTTTCTTATACCATCAATTCCTTCAATAATTGCACCAGTAGGAAAATCAGGACCCTTTATAATATCCATTATTGTATCTAATTTAGAGTTAGGATAATCAATACGATGTATAGTTGCATCTATTACCTCACTTAAGTTGTGTGGTGGTATATTAGTTGCATAACCAGCACTTATACCAGTTGTACCATTTACAAGTAAATTAGGAAATCTACTAGGAAGTACTGTTGGTTCCATCAATGAATCATCATAATTAGGTGCAAAAATGACTGTATCTTTATCAATATCTTTAAGCATTTCAGTTGATATTTTAGATAACCTTGCTTCTGTATAACGCATTGCAGCAGGACTATCACCATCAATTGAACCATTATTACCATGCATATCAATAAATGGTGTATTATTTTTCCACCACTGACTTAGTCTTACCATCGCATCATAAATAGAAGAATCCCCATGAGGATGATATTTACCCATAATATCTCCAACACTTCTTGCAGACTTTCTATATGGTTTATCAAATGTATTCTTTTCCTTATACATTGAATACAATATTCTTCTTTGAACAGGTTTTAAGCCATCCCTTACATCAGGTATTGCTCTATCTTGTATTATATATTTAGAATATCTTCCAAATCTTTCACCCATAATTTCTTCAAGTGAATAATCATATATTTTTTGTACTATGTCTTTCATACTCTCACCTACTAAAAATTATAACACAACATTTGAAAAAACGCCATAAAATTGGCGTTTTAATATTTTTTATAATTTAATTTTGTTTAACTGTAAATGTGAGTATACCAAGTTTTAAAGTAGTGCTTGCATTAAATTTATCTACATATTCCTCAATACGAACATACATAGTTGTTATTGTGATTTTTATAAACGTATAACTCATATTTATTACATTACTTATATTAAAACTTGGTAAGCATTACTTCTTTATTATATACTTATTATAACGCTATACTATTTTTATTTTCAATTCTAAAAAATAAATTTTTATATTTACATTTATTTACAAAAATGAATAAAAAATGCTTAGATAAATATCTAAGCACACTCATGAATAATAATCTCTTAGTTTGTGTAAACTTTTACTTTCTATTCTAGATACTTTTGCTTGTGAATATCCAGTTATTAATGCTGTTTCACTTTGACTCTTATCAGAAAAATATCTAAGTCTAATAATTTCTTTCTCATCATCATCTAGTTTACTCATAATTTCATCAATTAATGTGTAATCAACTTCATCTGTTTTTCCAATAACATCAATTAATGTTATTTCTTTTCCCTCATCATTAATTGGTTCATCTAAACTTTTTACACAATTTCTTGCATTTAATGCTTCAATTATTTTCCATTCTTCTACTCCAAGTTCTATACTAAGTTCTTCTGTTGTAGGCATTCTATTATATTTTTGACATAATAATTCAATTAATCTATCAAGTCTAGAACTTAAATATACTATATCTCTACTAATTTTCACACTTTTATTTTTTCTTACATAATTTTTCATTTCTCCTAAAATATATGTATACGCATAAGTTGAAAATTTAGTTTTTGTTGCGTATGATTCATCATAATTGTTATAAGCATTTATAAGTCCAATTACACCAACTTGATATAAATCTTCTTTAGATTCATCTTTAAAATCATTTGCAATTTTATATATCATGCCTTTATTTTCTTCTATTACTTCATATAGCCTTATACATTTATCATCTCCTTATACATATTAAAGCACAAAATAAAATAAAAAAAACACTTTCGACATAACAAGTGTTTTTATTTAACTATTTTCAATTTTCCTATTATAGGAAGTTCTTTTGCTCTACCTTTTGATACGTTTACTATTCCTACTACAGTTATTAAAATAAGGCATAACCAACCAATTACAACTGGTAATGTTATCCACCAAGGTGTAATTCTTTCTACAACATACGTACCTAAATATGTTGATACTCTACCTATCCTTATAAGGCAAAGCAAATTAGAAAAGACTGTGTAACTTGCTGTTACAATAAGTAAATTCATTCCTTGTTTTGCATGATATTGTACAAACTTAGAACTTTTCCCAAGGAAATATGGAATAAATGCTAAAATACTTAAATACGAAACAAGTGCAAACCCCATATTATCTTTTATATCTTTTTTTGTAAAGTCTTTAGTTGAATCTTTTGTATCAAGTATCTTTTTAATACAATTTACAATCTTACTTTCATATTCCTTTTTCTTTTTTTCTTGATTTATTTCATTACCACAATTAGGGCAAAATTTAACTTTTTCTTTTAATTCAAAACCACATTTACTACAAAATGCCATATTATACCTCCTAAATATAAGGTAATTATATCATATTTTCATTATTTTATGTATTTTTTTAATAATACTTTACTTATTACTTAACATTTATTAACTATTTTAAATCTAATATTATTAATTGCTATTTTTTTAAATCATTTTCAACAATATGTTCATAATTTTTTTTCATATTTGATAATTTATTTTTCAAAAAATCAGGTTTAATTGAAGAATTTTTTATATCCCTTTTATCAATCCATTTATATATTATATTCTTTCCTTCTTCTATTCCACTAAATTCATTATTATCAATTAATTTAGAATCATCAGGAATATTTACTAAATATCCCAAAATATACTGATGTTGAATTTTCCCACCAAATTCAAAAAAGTATTCAGTAAACCATAATGGTCTTTCAACTATTGCATTTCTTTCACCAGTCTCTTCTTCAAGTTCCCTTAAAACTACTTCTTCACCAGTTTCTAAAGTTGCAATTGCACCACCTGGTAAAGCCCAATTTTCATCTTTTTTTCTTTTTTGAAATAATATTTTGTTATTTTTAATAATAACACCAACAGCTCTACAACTAAATTTAACATTCCCAATCATTAATCTGATATCATTCTCTTCCATATTTCCCTCCTATTGTAATTATATCATACATCATAAAATAATTTATTTGTTATTTTTACTTTATCATTAAAAAACACTTAGAACATTCTAAGCATTTTCAAAACTTTATATTCCCCTTTACTATATCTTCTAAATGTCTTATATACATAGTAAATAATCCTACTTTATCTATATTTTTATCTACTGTTACATCTACTTTATTAATTATTTTTCCATCTTCTTTTACAGTAAGACTTCCAACTATTTCACCTTTTTTAATTGGCGCTTTTAAATTTTTTACATCTAGTTCATATGTTAGTTCTCCTACTTTATATCCTTTTTTATTTATTGATGCTACATCTTCATTTAAAACTATATTTGCAACTCTATCAATGCCTTTTTCTACCTCTTTAGTACCTAATACTTCATCTTTATTTAGGTACACTTCTTTTTGATATAAATTATATCCGTAATCTAAAAGTGCACTTACTTCTTTATTTCTTTCACTACTTGTATTTTCTCCCATTACTACTGCAATTAAACGCATTCCTTCTTTATTTATTGTTGCAGTTAAACAATAACCTGCACTATCAGTATAGCCTGTTTTAAGTCCATCTACACCTTTATAAAATCTTACTAGTTTATTTGTATTAACTAACCAAAACTTATTATCTGTATCTGTTCTTAAATATGTTTCATATATTGATGAAAATTCTAATATTTTACTATGCTTTACTAATTCTTTTGCAATCATAGCCATATCATAACTTGATGAATAATGATTTGCTTCATCTAGACCAGTACAATTCTTAAAATTAGTATTTTTAAGTCCTAATTCTTTTGCTTTTTTATTCATAAGTGAAACAAATGCCTCTTCAGTTCCTGCAATTCTTTCTGCAAGTGCCACTGTTGCATCATTTGCAGATCCAATAGTAACCCCTTTTAACATATCTTCTACTTTCATAATCTCATTTTCTTCTAAGAATATTTGACTTCCACCCATACTTGATGCATATTTACTAGTCCTTATTTCTTCATCCATTTTTAAATTACCATTATCTATATTCTCCATAATTAAAAGTAAACTCATCATTTTTGTCATAGATGCTGGAGCAAATTTTTCATTTGAAGATTTTTCATATAATATTTTACCAGTAGATGCCTCAATCAATATTGCACTTTTTGCATTTGGAGTAATTTCCTCAGCTCTTACATTTACTATAAATAAAGAAAGCAAAATAATAAAACTTATTAATATTTTCTTAATACTATCACCTCTAATTAAATTTATGAATAAAAAAATCTTTTATTACTATGATATAATAATTAGGAGGTGTAATATGAAAAAGATTTTTATTTATATTTTTTGCATTTTAATAGTACTTAATGCATCTATTTTAATATATAGAATAAATAAGGATAATAATATGAATTTTGAAAATGTATTTAGTGAAGTAAGTACTTTTAAAGAGGAAAATAATGATAGGTATATTAAGTATAAAAATACCCATAACAATTTATCTAATGAAGAAATAGTTAAAATAGTAAATTTATCTCTTGATTATAACTTTTATGAAAATACTATGGATGCTTTAAATAAAAATACTAAATTAATATTAGTAAATAAGTATTATGCACTTAGTAGCGATTATGTTCTGATGATTTAATTAATTATAATGGACCATATGCGATTAATAATAATATAAGAGGAAATAAAGAAGCATATTCACATTTTAAAGATTTATATAACGATGCATCTAGTGTTGGTTTAACTATTAAAATAATATCTGCATATAGGGATTATAATTATCAAAAAGCATTATATGAGGGATACCTTAAAAATGATCCTGTTGATATTGTAGATACTTATTCTGCAAGAGCTGGACATTCTGAACATCAAACTGGGTATGCATTTGATTTATATAATGTCACTTTACCATATACTAGTTTTGGTGATACATTGGAATATGAATGGCTTAAAATAAATGCTCATTTATATGGATTTATAATTAGATATACAGAAGATAATAAGAATATTACTGGTTATAAAAACGAACCATGGCATATAAGATATGTTGGAATAAAAGAAGCTACATATATTTATGAAAATAATATCACTTTAGAAGAATATTTACTAAACAAAAAATAAGCGAATTTTTTCGCTTATTTTATTATTCCATAAATTAGTTTTTCTTTTTCTTTTTTCTCTTTATCAATAGTAAATGCACTTCTTACATCATTATAATCAATTGTTTTTCCTACATATACTTTTGCAATAGTATCTCCTACATTTACATAATCACCAATATTTTTTACAAGTTCAATTCCAACTCCATATAAAATATTATCTTCTTTATTTATTCTTCCACTACCTAATTTCATAGAAGCTTCACCAATTTTTAATGCATCAATATTATTTATATATCCTTCTTTTTCAGATTTAATTTCTACTATATTATCTGATACTCTAAGTAAGTCTAAATTACCTTTTTGATAATTTATCATTTCAACAAATTTATTATATGCCTTTCCATCTTTTAGAGAATGTAATACTTCATTTTGAGCATCCATAAAACTTATATTTTTGCTCATACTTATCATATAACTTGATAATACTATGCATAACTCTCTTAAATCTCTATTTCCTTTATTATTAAGTATATCAATTGCTTCTTTAACCTCTAGTGCATTACCAATCATATTACCAAGAGGATAATTCATATTAGTAATAAGTGCTTTAGTTTCTTTTCCATGATGATTTCCTATATATACCATTAATTTAGCAAGTTCAATTGCTTCTTCTTTAGTATTTAAAAGTGCTCCTGTGCCATATTTAACATCAAGCAATATTTTATCTGCACCCATAGCTAATTTTTTACTCATTATACTAGATGCGATTAATGCTTTTGATGAAACTGTACCAGTTACATCTCTTAATGCATAAATTTTCTTATCTGCAGGTGCTACATTACCACTATTAGTTGCAATACATACTCCAATATCCTTTATTTCTTTTATTATTTCACTAACATCTAAATTTACATTTAAAGATGGAATAGATTCTAATTTATCAATAGTTCCACCAGTATATCCTAAAGCTCTACCACTCATTTTTGCAACAGGAACGCCAACAGATGCAACTATAGGTGCAACTATTAAAGTAGTTTTATCTCCAACACCACCAGTTGAATGTTTATCAACCTTAATTCCAGGTATACTACTTAAATCTACTATATCTCCACTATTTAACATACATTCAGTAAGATAATAAGTTTCTTCAACAGTAAGACCATTTATACACATTGCCATAAGTAAAGATGACATTTGATAATCTTTAATCTCACCTTTTGTAAACCCATCTACTATATATTTAATCTCACTAAAAGTAAATGTTTCATTCTTTCTTTTTTTATTAATTAAATCAACGATATACATAACATCACCATAGTAATTATATCACAGAAAAAAAATAATGCCTACGCATTATTTTAATTTTTTAATAATTAATTCAATACTTCTTTTAGGATCTTCTAAAATCATATTATATAATTTCTTATTTTTTTTAAGTTCTTTTAAAAACGCTACTTCTTCAGCAGTTATATAATATGTATATTCATCAGTTCCCTCTTTTATTACAGCAACTTCTTTACCAAGAAAATAATCAGGTCTAACATTAAAAATATCTGATAAATCATCAAGCGTATCTAAACTAGGTGTTCTTGTACCCTTTTCATAACAGCATACTGAAACTTTAGTTACATTTAGCAAATCACCAAGTTCTGTTTGAGTCATCTTTCTATCTTTTCTTAGTTCTTTTAATCTGCTTCCTATAAACATATGCTTCACCACCTTACATGGCGATTATATATGAATCAAAATGCACAAAGTGTCAAATTAACTAAAAAGTAACTTTAGAGTATAATTTACTCCTTGTTTATTTAACAATTACTAAAAAGAGCAAATATAATTTGCCCTTTTTATAAAACTATTCTCCTCTTCTACTAGATAAGAATGTTACTTTTTCTGCAACTACTTCGGTTACATATCTTTTTTCTTTTTCAGCATTTTCATATGTTCTTGTTTGAACTCTACCTTTAACGCCTAATATATCACCCTTTTTGCAATACTCTGTTGTATTTTCTGCTATACCAGTCCATAAAACACAATCTACAAAATCAGTTTCATAAACACCTTCTGAATTTTTATAACTTCTAGGTATTGCTAAAGTTATATTAGTTACTTTCTTACCTCCTTCTGTACTTCTTAATTCAGGATCTCTTGTGAGTCTTCCTACAATTACAATTTGATTTAACATGTATTATCTCTCCTTTCAAGCATTAATAATACACATTTATTTTTTTATTGCAAATTACAAAAAATCAAATTTTGTAACATCAAAATTACAAAAAATGAATTTTT
>ERZ773235.2835-NODE-2835-length-13442-cov-5.696571_pt1 | contig 13442 bp, 12 predicted proteins | sample MGYA00580522_ERZ773235 | MGnify/ENA primary metagenome ERZ773235 (study PRJEB29015, sample SAMEA2737797) | human gut metagenome | biome: human gut; feature: human-associated habitat; material: faeces | place: China | collected 2012 ...
GCCCAGTGGACGGTGACGGGCTCCGGGGCGGTGCTGGTGTGCCGCAGCGGCAAGGGGCCGCGCATTACGGCGGCAACCATCGGCACGGTGACGGACCTGGGCATTCAGGACGCCAACAATATGGGAGCCGCCATGGCCCCGGCGGCTCTGGCCACCATCCGGCAGCACCTGGAGGACCTGGGCCGGGAGCCGGAATACTACGACCGCATCGTCACCGGGGACCTGGGGCAGTACGGCAAGGAGCTGCTCCTGGAGCTGGCCCGGAAGGAGGGCTTGTCCATTGGCGGGCGGCTGGAGGACTGCGGCTGCCTGGTCTTTGACAACCTGCGCCAGGACGTCCACGCCGGAGGCTCCGGCTGCGGCTGCAGCGCCATTACCCTGTGCGGCTACTATCTGCCGGAAATCCGGAAGAAAAAGCTCCGCAGGATTCTCTTCTGCGGCACGGGAGCCCTGCTGTCCCCCACCTCTACCCAGCAGGGCCTGCCCATCCCCGGCATCTGCCATGCGGTGGCCATTGAAGAGGAGGCGTGAACATGGACTATCTGAAATCGTTTCTCATCGGCGGGGCCATCTGCCTTGTGGGCCAGCTGCTCATTGACAAAACCAAGCTGACCCCCGCCCGGATTCTGGTGAGCTATGTAGTGGCAGGCGTCATCCTGGGGGCCGTGGGCCTCTATGCGCCCTTTGCCGAGTTCGCCGGAGCCGGAGCCGCAGTGCCGCTGACGGGCTTCGGCAATACGCTAGCCAAGGGCGTTCGGGAGGCGGTGGACGAGCAGGGCTTTCTGGGCATTTTCACGGGTGGCCTGAAGGCCACTGCCGGAGGCATCACCGCCGCCATCCTGGCGGGGCTGCTGGCGGCCCTGCTTTTCCGCCCAAAGGATAAATCCTGAAAACCGGGGCACACTATCCACGCGGCCACAGCCGCAGCAAGGAGGAGCATACGCTATGAAGAACGAGCAGAACCGCAATCAGAATCAGAACCAGCAGAATCAGCAGAACCAGCAGAGCAAGAACCAGAATCAGAACCAGCGCTGATTGTATCCCTGGCAGCGTCACCGGGTTTCCGGTGACGTTTCTTTTTCCGCAACAAACAGCAGGTGGTTCGATGCTCCGAGAAATTCCGGCTTTTCGCAGAGATATTCCTGGAACCGCAGATACTGGGCAAAGCTTTTTTCGTCCATTTCATTGATCTTTGCCTTGAGAAGTTCGCTCATTCCGTCCGCGGCGACTTCATGGAGGATCTTCACATCCGCCCTTTGCAGAAGCGCCCGGCAGTCCTGCGGCGTGCTGAATACAAAGGGGAAGTCGTCGCAGCGGAAACGATCCTTGTCATAGTCTCCGTTTATAAAATAGTCCGGATGTTGGCTGAACATGGTGAGTATGACCATGTCGTTGGAAAGAAATGCAAAAAAGAGCTTGCCGCCTGGCTTGCACACACGTTTGGCCTCCGCAATACAGCGAAGCTTATCGTCCTCACTGTGCAGATGGTAAAGGGGGCCAAACAACAGTACAATGTCAAAAGAATCATCCCGGAATCTGCTCAGATCCAAAGCATTTCCCTGGTGCAGCACCACGGTGTCCTCCGGAGTCAGCTGGGCCCGGAAGGCCGCAATATTGCTGTCCGCCAGCTCCAATGCCTCCACTTGGTAGCCCTTTCTGGAAAAATAAAAACTGTACACACCGGCGCCCGCGCCGATATCCAGGATCTTCATGCCCGGGGTCAGGTATTTTTCGATGTATTTTACGGTAGTCAGAAATTCAACTTTAGATGCTTTGGTCTGTGTAAGCCGGCTGCTTTCGTCGGAGCGGCTGTAGATCTGCTGCACCAGCTGGGTGTCGTTCAGATAGGGTACCCCCTCCATAAAGTGGGGCCTATAGAGGATGCTTTCTTCCGAATGCTCCACCGTGCCATAGGCCGTTTCGTAGGGGCAGCGCTTGATATATTGAAAGCCGCACTTTTCAATGACCCTTGCCGACTGCCGGTTCCAGTCGAAGTGTCCCACCAGAATAAAGTCCAGCTGAACGGTGTCAAAGAGATATCGGATCATGGCCTTCACCGCCTCCGGCATGAGCCCCCGGCCCCAATAGGCCTTGGAGAGGACGTAGCCGATCTCCCGGCCCCGGAGGTTCTCCAGCTCCGGGTAATGGGCCTCATTGTACTTTTCGATCCCCAGAGAGCCGATGACCCGGCCCCGGTGCTCCAGGGCGAAGACGTGCTTCCCGGCGATGAAACGGGAGAGAATGGACTGGGATTCCGCTTTGTTTTTGTGGGGCGTCCACCCGGCCATCTGGCCCACGCCGTCCACGCTGGCGTAGGCGTAAAAGTCCTCCAGGTCCGTTTCCCGCCAGGGGCGCAGGGTCAGCCGTTCCGTTTGCAGGACCACGGCGCTGATATCGATGGGTGCGTTCATTTTTCTACCTCCTTAAAATAAAAAAGCAGCGCGGGCCTTTTGACCTGCACTGCTTTGCTTTTCGGAATTTCCTTAAAAAGAGTACGCCAAAGGAAGCCCGATGCAGTGCAAAAGCAGCGCGCAACCGGACTTATTATTATTCATGGAAACAGAGCATTCCAAGAAAGCCATTGCCGTACCTCCTCGCGGTTTGGGCTATCATAGCACAAATTTCGGAGATGTCAACTTCAAACGCGCCCTGTGGGGGAAATATCTTTCAGGAAAGGCCGTATCATCAGCCTTTCCGGAAAGTATATACAATACAATTGAATTGTATTGTATTGAATTGAATTGTATTGTATTGAATTGAATTGGCTAGATTTGCTGCTTTTGCAAGGATAGCATTTGCTTTCCCCCTTGACAGGAAAAATAGTTGTGCTATCATCTAATTAGTTGAACATACAACAAAAAGGAGCGACGATACATGGATATGACCGGCAGAAAGATCACCAAGATCGCCCGGGAGGTGGGGAAATTCACCGTTCGGAATATGCGCCGGGAGGGCGTGGGAGCAGCGGAGTTTGACGTCGTCCATCTGGTGCGCCACAACCCCGGCATTACCCAGACCCAGGTGGTGCAGGCGCTGAACATGGACAAGGGAGCCGCTGCCAAGCGGGTGGCCAGTCTGGAAAACAAGGGCTATCTCATCCGCAGGCCCAACCCCGCCGACGGCCGCAGTCAGCTGCTCTATGCTGCCGAAGCCGCAGACGGTCTGCGCAATTCCAAGGCGCACATAGAAGAGGTATTCTACACCTGGCTGCTGGAAGACCTGGACCGGGAGGAAGCAGAGCAGTTCTGCGCCACCCTGGACAAGCTCTACCAAAAGAGCAAGGCCCAGCGGAAGGCGGACTTCCGGGATGTGGCAGCGCGGCTGGAACAGGAGGAAGACCATGAAGCATAAAGCATTTCGCCCGGACCGGGTGCAGGATTACTTTCTGGCGGAGTGGAAGGTGCTGCTGATCGTCACCGTTACGGGCCTTGTCTACAATGTCGGCCTTTTGGCGAGACCCTGGTTTGAGGGGCAGATGACCGGCAAGCTGGTGGAGATCCTCACCGGCAGCGCCGCCCCCCGGGAAATGGGTACCCTGGCCTTGGGCTATGCCCTGACGATCCTGGTCGTCCAGGGGAACCGGTATTTCAAGCGCTTTTACGTCCGCCGGTTTGCCAACAACGTCAGCCGCCGCATGAAGCAGGTGCTCTATGCCAAGCTGGTGGCCCGCAGCCGGGTAAGCCTGATTTCCGAGGGTGAGGGCAGCATCATGACCAAGGCCATCGGGGATGTGGACGACTGCGTGGAGGGCATGCGCAAGTTCACCACAGAGCTCTTCGACACCGGTGTGGCCCTGCTGGCCTACTGCGGGATGCTGCTGCACTACGACTGGCGTCTGGCCCTGATCTGTATGCTTTTCCCACCTATCTCCTATGCTGCGGCGGAAAAGCTGAAAACCGTGGTGCAGAAAACCGGAGAGCAGAGAAAGGAGCAGTCCGCCGCGCTGAATGCCGCCACCCTGGACCGGGCGCGGAACGCCCTGACCTACCGGGTCTTCGGCCGGGAGGAGGACCGTCGGCAGGCATACGAGGAAAACCTGGATGCCTACGAAAGCGCCGCCATTCGGGCCAATGTCTGGAACACCTCCATGACCCCCATCTACCGCTCCATCGCCCTGCTGGGCATTCCCTTTCTGCTCTGGTTCGGTCAGAAAAACGTCATGGACACCGGCTGGAGCAGCTGGGATATCGCCGCTTTCACCACCTTTCTGGCCTGCTTCACGAAGCTGGCCAGAAAGGCCTCCAGCGCCGCCAAGCTCTTCAATGCGGTGCACAAGGCCCAGGTCTCCTGGCATCGGGTGAAGCCGCTTCTGGCTGCCACCGGCGAAGCCCTGCCGGAACGCCTTGTCCCGGCGGAAGCAGCGCCCCTCCGGGCAGAGAATCTCTGCTTCGCCTACCCCGGCGGGGAGGAGCTGCTGCACAACGTGAGCTTCCAGGCCCAGCCCGGCCAGATCATCGGCATTACGGGGGCCGTGGCCTGCGGCAAATCCACCCTGGGCAAGGCGTTTTTGTGCGAGCTGCCCTATGAAGGCTCCATCACCTTCGGCGGGGAGGAGCTGCTGGATATGGACAAAAGCCGCAGCAGCAGCATCTTCGGCTATCTGGGCCACGACCCGGAGCTGCTCAGTGCCTCCGTCCGGGAAAACATCTGCATGGGTGACACCCAAGACCCGGTCCCCTATCTGCGCGCCGTCTGCCTGGACCGGGAGGTCCGGGAAATGGAGCAGGGCCTGGACACCCTGGTAGGCCCGGAAGGCCACCGGCTCTCCGGCGGCCAGGCCCAGCGGCTCGCCCTGGCCCGGACGCTGTACCACAAGCGCCCGGTGCTGATCCTGGACGATCCCTTCTCCGCCCTGGACAAGCCCACGGAAGCGGAAATATTCCGGCAGCTGCGGATTCTGGCCAAAGACAGCATCGTGCTGCTCATCTCTCACCGGCTGTACCTGTTCCCCCAGCTGGACCGGGTGCTGTGGATGGAAAATGGCACCGTCACCGCCGGTACCCATGAGGAACTGCTGCAAAAGGTCCCCGCCTACCGTGCCCTGGCGGCAGACCAGGAAGGAGGCAAAAACCGTGCGTAATCGGGAAAATATCCGCACCGTGCTCCTTCAGACGGTGCAAAAAAATGTATGGCTCAGCCTCGGCATTGTGCTGACGGTGGTGGGGGCCGTGGTTTCTGCCCTGCTGCCGCCGCTGGTGCTGGCAAAAATTGTGGATACGCTCACCGCCGGAACCCCCGCGGCCCTTGGACAGGTGCTGCTGTATTTCGGCCTGCTGACCCTGACGGGGCTGCTGGAATCCGCCCGGGGGAGCCTGCTCACCGTCTTCGGCCAGAAAATCACCCACGGCCTGCGCAGCTGCATGATGGCAAAGCTCCCCCGCCTGAGCTCCGGCGCGCTGGCCGCCCGGGAGCCCGGAGAGCTGGTCTCCCGGTTTGTAGGCGACGTGGACACGGTGGAAAACCTGTTCAGCGCCGGTATCATCAGCATGTTTGCCGACCTGTGCAAGATCGTCAGCATTCTTATCGTGCTGAGCCGGAAAAACCCCGGGCTCTGCCTGGTGCTGCTGTGCCTGCTGCCGCCGCTGTTTTTCTTCACAAGGTATGTGCAGAAAAATATGCTTCGCGCCCAGATCGCCAACCGGCAGGCCGTGGGCCGGGCCTCGGCCTTCGTGCCCACCACGCTGCACAATATCCGCACCATCCACGCTTTGGGAAAGGAGCGCTATATGTGCACCCGCTACGACGATTTCATCGGCCAGAGCTACGCCGCCATGGAAAAGACCAACTTCTATGACGCCATCTATTCCCCGGTGATCCTGATCCTGAACGCCCTGGTGGTGGGCATTGTCATGCTGCTGTCCGCAACCGAAAACGCCGGAGTGCTCCGTTTCTTCGGGATGTCCGCCGGTACGGCCGTGGCCGTCATCAGCTACATCGGCCAGATCTTCACCCCGGTAGAAAGTCTGGGCATGGAGATCCAGGCCATTCAGTCCGCCATGGCCGGTGTGCGGCGGATCGACGAGATCCTGACGGAGCCGGAACGGGATGTCCCTCCGTCGGCCGCTGCCGCCGTCCCCGGAGCACCTGCCGCAGAGCTTCGGGATGTGACCTTCGGCTACGACGGCAAGGCCGTTCTGGAAAACCTGAGCCTGACGGTTGCCCCCGGAGAGCAGGTGACCCTTTCCGGCCGGACCGGTGCGGGCAAGAGCACGGTTTTGAAGCTGCTGCTGGGGCTGTATCCGCCCCAGAAAGGTACCGTGACGCTTTTCGGCATTCCCGCAGACCGCATCCCGGAGGGAGAAAAGCGGCGTCTGATCGGCTATGTGGAACAGAGCTTTCACATGGTGCCCGGCTCCGTCCGGGACCAGATCACGCTGTACGATGAAACCGTCTCCCCTGCCCAGGTCCGCCGGGCGGCAGAGCTGGTGGGGCTGCTGGACACCGTTGAGGCCCTTCCCCGGGGCTTTGATACGGTGTGCGCCCCGGAGCTCTTCTCCCAGGGCCAGTGGCAGCTGCTTTCCATTGCCCGGGCGGCGGTCACGAATCCGCAGATCCTGCTGCTGGATGAGATCACCGCCAACCTGGACGCAGAAACGGAACGCATGGTTTTGCAGGCCCTGAAAAATGTGTCCGAAAACCGGACCGTCATCTCCATTTCCCACAGGACCGAGGCAAAAGAGGGCCGGATCGTGCCCATTGGAAAACCTTAAAGAAGAATTAACCCATACCCCGTTGACTTTTCGTTCCGTTTTTCGTATGATTTGAAAGTAAAAACGACTCTTTCCAAATAGGAGGATCTGAAATATGAAACGGACGATTGCTTCTGCTGCGGCCCTGTGCCTGGCATTGGGTCTGGTGCTCACCGGCTGCGGCAGCAAGGACAAGGCTGTGTATGTGCAGCAGGTCTCCAGTCTCACCGGAATTTCTTCTCAGGACCGTTTTACCGGCCTGGTGGTATCCGAAAACCTGACGGAGATCAAGAAGGACAGCGACAAGGAAGTGGCCGAGCTTCTGGTGAAGGAGGGCCAGGATGTGCAGGAGGGCGACCCCCTGTTTTCCTACGATACGGACCAGCTGCAGCTGAACGCCGACAAGCTGGACCTGGAGCGGGAGCAGCTCAGCGCCAGCATCAGCGACTACGACACCCAGATCGGCGAGCTGGAGCGGGAGCGGGACAAGGTCAGCGCCAATAAAAAGCTGCAATACACCATCCAGATCCAGTCTGCCCAGGTGAGTCAGAAGGAAGCGGAGCTGAACCTGAAGACCAAGGAGGCCGAGCTGGAAAAGGCCAAGCAGCTGCTGGAAAACGCCACCATCACTGCCCCTATCGCCGGCCGCATCCAGTCCATCAACGAAAGCGGCACTGACAGTCAGGGCAACCCCGCCGCCTACATCACCATCCAGCAGGCCGGTGCCTACCGGGTAAAGGGTACCATCGGCGAGCTGCAGCAGGGAGCCATCGCCCAGGGTGACCGCATCAGGCTCACCTCCCGGGTAGACAGCAGCAAGACCTGGCTTGGCACCGTGACCCTGGTGGACTACGAAAACCCCGTAAAGAACGACAACAACGGCTACAATATCGGCAGCAGCGATTCCTCTAATATGGCCAGCAAGTATCCCTTCTATGTGGAGCTGGACAGCGTGGAGGGCCTGATCATGGGCCAGCACCTGTACATGGAGCGCTACACCGAAGGGGACGACGAGACCGGTGTCATCGTCAGCAGCGCCTATCTCTGCTACGAGGACGACGGCAGCGCCTATGTCTGGGCGGAGAACAGCCGCAGCAAGCTGGAAAAGCGGGCCGTCACCCTGGGCACCTATAATGAAAACACGGACAACTACGTCGTCACCGAGGGCCTTTCCGAGACGGACTACATCGCCTTCCCGGACGAGCAGTATTGCCATGTGGGTGCTCCCACCAGCCACACCCCTGTGACCTATGAGGACGAGGAAGGCGGCGCAGACATGGGCGGCGCAGATATGGGCGGCGCTGACATGGGCGGCGCTGACATGGGCGGCGCTGACATGGGCGGCGCTGACATGGACGCTGACATGGGCATGGATGCCGATATGGGCAATACGGACGCAGGCATGGATGCCGGTATGGACGGCGCCGAGGTGCCCGAGGAGGCCCCCACTGTCGGCGCGGAAGCCCCGGCCGCCGAAACCGAACCGGAAGGCGGTGTGGGCTAAGTGAGCATTCTCAAGCTAACCGACATCTGCAAGGACTATATCCAGGGCAAGGAGCCTGTGCGGGTGCTGAAAAACGTGTGCCTGGAGGTAGAGCAGGGGGATTACATCGCCATTATGGGCCCCTCCGGCTCCGGCAAAAGCACCTTGATGAACATCATCGGCTGCCTGGATGTACCCACCTCCGGAGAATATGTGCTGGACGGTAAAAACCTGCACGACCTGAAGGATGACGACCTGGCCGAGGTGCGGAACAAGTACATCGGTTTCGTCTTCCAGAGCTATTACCTGATGCCCAAAATGGACGCCGTGGACAATGTGGCCCTGCCGCTGCTGTATGCCGATGTTCCCCTGAAGGAGCGCCGGGAGCGGGCGGCGGAATCCCTGGGCGTTGTGGGTCTGGAGGACCGCATCCATTTCCTGCCCAATCAGATGTCCGGCGGCCAGTGCCAGAGAGTTGCCATTGCCCGGGCCATGGTGACAAAGCCGGCCCTGCTGCTGGCGGACGAGCCCACCGGCGCTCTGGATACCAAGTCCGGCGCCCAGGTCATGGACATTTTTGACAGACTCAGCGCCGACGGCATGACCATCCTCATGATCACCCACGACCCGGACATTGCCAAGCGGGCCAAGAAGGTCTATCACATTCTGGACGGCGAGCTGCTGACCACACCCCAGGGAGGCAGTGAACATGAAGCTTAAAATTCCCAAAAAAGCAGTGATCATCGGCGCTTCCGTGCTGGCGGTGGCCGGGATCGGTACAGGCATCTTTGCCGTGGCCGCCAAGGGCGGCAGCAAGCCCGTTTACGTCTACAGTTTCGATATCTGCGGCATGACGGACTACTGGGGCGACCAGCAGTCCACCTCCGGCCTGGTCCGGGCGGACAACATCCAGACGGTTATGCTCACCGACACCCAGACCGTCACCGGCGTGGAGGTCCAACAGGGGGACCATGTGAAAAAGGGCGACCTGCTGCTGTCCTTCGATACCACCCTGAACGACCTGGCCCTGGAAAAGAAGCGGCTGGGCGTAGAGCAGCTGAAGCTGCAGCTGGAAGAAGAGCAGCAGCGGCTCCAGGAGATCCGGAACTACACCCCCTATACCCCCCGCCAGGACGACGGCAGCAGCTCCGGCAGCAGCCAGGGAGATGCCTTCTCCTACAGCCACTACCCGGACTACGGTGACCGGGGCGATGTGACCGTGGAGGAATGGATGAATACCAACGGCGGCTTTGACGGCAGCAGCCCGGATAGCCCCCTGATTCTCTGGACCAAGCTCAATACCATGGTGGACCGGGACCTGGCCGCAGAGATGGCCCGCTTTTTGCAGCGCTACCGCTACACGGAAGCCCTGAAGGAATACGAGGCGGCCTACGCCCAGTATTTGCAGGATAAGGCCGCCTGGGACGCAGACACCTCCGAGGATAAGGGCGAGGCTCCCACGGAGCCGGTGCAGCCCCAGGAGGCGGACTACGCCGTGAGCGACTACTGGATGATCCTCAAATCCACGCAGAGCAATATGACCCTGGCGGACAACGCCGTGTTCCAGGGAATGCACGTCTACGTAACCGGCAGCGACTTCTGGTTCGTGCCCTATGACGCAGCGGATGCCTACGACTACACCCGCCCCGAGGAGCCGGAACCCGATCCCACTCCGGAACCCGACCCCGGCCCCACCTACACCCTGGAGGAGATCGTCAGGATGAAGGAGGACCAGCAGAAGAAGATTCTGGACGTGGAGTACCAGATCAAAATCGCCGAGGCGGAATACAGCATTGCCCAGAAAGAAGCCAACGACGGCAATGTCTACGCCGAGGTGGACGGCACCGTGGTCTCCGTGCTGACGGAAGAGGAGGCCCGGGCCAACCAGACCCCCATCATCAAGGTCTCCGGCGGCGGCGGCTACTACGTCACCGGCACCATCAGCGAGCTGGAACGGGACAAGCTGGAGCTGGGCAGCGAGGTAACCATTTCCGATTGGCGCAACGGTACTTCCTGCACGGGCACCGTCCAGTCCATCGGCGACTTCCCCTCCACTGCCACCTATTACAGCAGCAATAACAACCCCAATGCCAGCTTCTATCCCTTCACCGTTCTGGTGGACGAGGATGCGAATCTGGTGCCCGGATACTATGTGGATATGGAATACTCCCTGTCGGATTCCACCGACGGCATCTACCTGAGCAATCCCTTCCTGCGCACGGAGCAGGGGGCCAGCTTTGTGTATGTGCAGGGGGAAAACGGCAAGCTGGAGCGGCGGAACGTGGTCACCGGCAAGAGCGTTTGGGGCAGCTACACCCAGATCCTCTCCGGCATCACCATGGATGACCTGATTGCCTTCCCCTACGGCAAAAACGTCAAGCCCGGAGTCCCCACGGAGCAGGGCGACTATTCCACACTGTACGAAGAGAACTGAGGAGGCAAGGAAAATATGCTTGAAAATATTCATCTTGCCTTTGAGGGCATCTGGAGCCATAAGCTGCGCAGCATTCTCACCATGCTGGGCATCATCATCGGCATTGCAGCCATCATCACCATCGTCTCCACCATCAAGGGAACCAACGAACAGATCAAGGAGAACCTGATCGGCGCGGGCAACAATGTGGTCTCGGTGCAGCTGAATCAGAACGGCAACCAGTACGACCTGAGCTGGAGTCCGCTGCCGGACAACGTAAGGGTCATCTCCGAGGAGACCCGGCAGGCTTTGGAGGACATCAACGGCGCTGAGGAAGTCTCCCTGTACTATTCCCGCAGCTATACCGACGGCTTCTTCTACCTGGACACCCCCTTCAACGGCAACGTACTGGGGGTAGACCGGCACTATTTCAGCACCTACGGCATGCAGATTCGGGCAGGCCGGGGCTTTACGGAAAAGGATTACACCGAATTCCGGAAGGTGGCCCTGGTGGACAGCACCGCAGCCAAGAGTCTTTTCAGCGGCGCAGACCCTGTGGGCAGGGAAATCGAATTCGGCTCGGATGTCTACACGGTGGTAGGCGTTATCGGCCCCGCCGAGGAGTTCACCCCCACCATCAACAGCCTGAACGACTACTACCTCTATGCCAACAATGGCTCCGGCAGCATCTACTTTCCGGACAGCCTATGGCCCGCCCTCTACCAGTTTGACGAGCCCCAGAGCGTTGCCATCAAGGTCAAGAATACGGACGTCATGGCCTCTGTGGGCAAGAAGGCGGCGGACCTGCTGACGGGAAGCCAGATCATCGGCACGGACACGGGCTTTGACTACCGCAGCGCCGATATGCTGGAGCAGGCCCAGCAACTGCAAAACATGAGCAAATCCACCAATACCCAGCTGATCTGGATTGCCAGTATTTCCCTGCTGGTAGGCGGCATCGGCGTTATGAACATCATGCTGGTGTCCGTCACCGAGCGGACCAGCGAGATCGGTCTGAAAAAGGCCCTGGGCGCCAAGAAAAAGCGCATTCTATTGCAGTTCCTGACGGAAGCGGCCGTGCTCACCAGCATCGGCGGTATCATCGGCGTTCTCACAGGCATTGGCCTGGCGGAGCTGATCTCCGGCCTGATGCAGATTCCCGTGGCCATCAGTGCCCCGGCAATCATCATCGCCGTGGTGTTCTCCACCCTCATCGGTGTGATCTTCGGCCTGCTGCCCGCCACCAAGGCCGCAAACCTGAACCCCATCGACGCACTGCGCAGAGTATAAGCAAAGGGGCTGTTAGAAAACGCTCTGTCATTGCGAACCAGCGCGCACGCTGGTGTGGCAATCCCCCGGATTTTCAAACATCTTGGCCGTAAAACCAAGCTGTTTCCATCCAACCGGGGGGCTGCCACACCAGTGACGTCGGTCACTGGTTCGCAGCGACATACTTTTCTAACAGCCCCTTTTGTGTCAAGGCTTCGAAGCAGCGAAAAAGGCCGCTGTCTGCCGCCGGGAAACCGGCAGCGGGACAGCGGTCTTGTGTTATTTCCGGAAAAGCTTCTATTTCAGGCGGAAGGCATAGGGGCATCTTGGTTTATCCCAGCGCCACATCCAGCGCCATCATGATGCTGAAGCCCATCGCAAAGGCCAGCGTGCCAAGATTGGAATGCTTGCCTTGGGACATTTCCGGGATCAGCTCCTCCACCACCACATAGACCATCGCGCCCGCCGCAAAACTCAGCAGATACGGGAGCGCCGGGACGATCAGTCCTGCGCCGAGAATGGTCAGCACGGCCCCAATCGGCTCTACGATGCCGGAAAGCACACCGCCAAGAAACGCCCGTCCCTTGCTCTCACCCTCCGCCCGGAGCGGCAGGGAGATGATCGCCCCTTCTGGAAAATTTTGAATGGCGATGCCAATAGATAGCGCCAGAGCGCCGGTTGCCGTGATTTGTGCACTGCCAGAGAGAACCCCTGCGTAAACCACACCAACAGCCATCCCTTCCGGGATGTTGTGAAGCGTCACAGCCAGCACCATCATGGTCGTTTTTTTGAGCTGACTTTTCGGCCCCTCTGCCTGATTGCTTTTTGCATGGAGATGGGGGATCAGGTGATCCAGCCACAGCAGGAACAGAATGCCGATCCAGAATCCGGAAAAGGCAGGGAGGAACGACAGTTTTCCCATCCATGCAGCCTGTTCCATCGCAGGAATCAGCAGACTCCACACAGAGGCCGCTACCATCACACCGGCGGCAAAGCCGGTCAAAATGCGCTGTATGGCATCACCGAGCTGCTTGCGCATAAAGAACACACAGGCCGCGCCCAGCGTTGTGCCGAGGAAGGGGATCAGAATGCCGTAAACGGTTTGTCTCATGCAGTTGGCTGCCTTTCTTTCACACTCGTTTCTTTTGATATCCGCAGTCGCAGTAAGGGCCGCCGGAGGCCAGTGTGTACTGCCGCACAAAATTCGTCACGCCGCCCGCCTCGCTCATGGCGTAGTCCAAATGGCACATGGCGGGTGTCAGGTCATAAAGCCCCAACTCCTGCATCAGCGTGCAGATGCCGCATTTCGTGAAGCGCCCCTCGTAGCCGCTGCCGTCCGGATACTCATAAAAGTCCATGTTCCACGAGTAGGGGTTCCGGTCAGCCGCCTTCCGTGCGGCGGTGGCTTTCATGGCGGCAATGTCCTTGGGCGTGAACTTCGACTTGCCGCTTTGGCGGCAGAACCATTTCATCAGCGGCGTCATCTGCGCTTTCTCATAGTAGTCGGTAAGGCTTTCCACATCGGGACGGCGCGGCATGGAGAGGACAAACGCCCCCAGCATGGCGCAGCCAATGATGTTCATGCTGA
>ERZ773235.2837-NODE-2837-length-13435-cov-13.003214_pt1 | contig 13435 bp, 12 predicted proteins | sample MGYA00580522_ERZ773235 | MGnify/ENA primary metagenome ERZ773235 (study PRJEB29015, sample SAMEA2737797) | human gut metagenome | biome: human gut; feature: human-associated habitat; material: faeces | place: China | collected 2012 ...
AAATATCGGAGATTACCAACTTTTTTAGGCACTATTTCTTATCCCGAACTGAGGTCATACTGGATGTCTTGCCGGTCATCGGATCGGTATAGATTCCCGGGAGTGTTCCCAGGAGATCCTGTGAATGGCGTGAGTTCTTGATCTGTTCGTCAGAGAATGTATAAGAGGCATGGTCTCCGTGGTCGATACGCAGCTTGCCCTTTACTTCCACCTTGCCCAGTTGATAGGCATTCGCCTGCATCCTCACATTTCCGATGCGGGCAATAGGTACCAGCTTGCAAATCGTCTTGTAACCCACGAACGAAACCTTCATGAGGGCCTGCTTCTGCTGGCAGGGGATGACGAAATCGCCATTGGCGTTGCTCACGCCTCCACAGAGAAAGGAGGAATCCTTCGGGTTGAGCAGCTGGATATTGGCAAATTCTACAGGAAGATTGTGATTGTCTATCAGTCTGCCTATCAGTTTGCGCTCGCTCTTGCGTATGCATTCTACCGTGATGAGGCTGTCACCTACGGTCATCTGCATCGGATAGAAACCGATTACCTTGCGGATGGCATCGGGAACATTGGCTGTCTTCACGTTTTGGGTAACTGTGAAATCCTCCAGTTCGTTGTAGATGAAACTGATTTTGTAGCGCTTGGAAGCCTTGTCGAGGTCGATGAGGACGTCCGACATGCTGCGGTCGTGATAGTTGCGCTGGATGTGCTGTGCGCTCATCGCCAGGGCGAACGTGCACAGCAGGAATATGATGGCTGAAAATCTTCTCATAATGATGTTGCTTTTTATTTGTTATTTTACAATCAGCTCGTTTTGTTGCAATTCGATGTTTACATTCTCGAATTGGTTCAGTTCTTTTACGATGTTCTCGATGCTCGAATGACTGTTCCATTCGTAATAGAGGCGGAGGGTCTTGTCCTCGTTATTCTCAAACTTCACTTGTAAATCATAATAAGAAGCAATCTCTGAAATCATCTGCTCGAAAGCCACATTCTCGAAAGTCTTGTGAATGGCTGGCTTTTCTGGTTTCGGATGAGTCAGGGAATCCTTTGCTGCTACCTGCTTTGCGGAATCTGATTTTATGACTTCCGGATGAGTGTCTGCGGTTACCTGGGTTGTTTCCTGGCTGCGCTTGATGTAAGTATGGATTGCGGCAAAGGCAATACCCGAAATCAAGACAAAGCCGGCGATGGATGCTGCCAGTTTACGCCAGAAAGTTATAGGATGAGTTACTTCTTCCTGAAGTTGATGTTTCTGGCTGAATTTCTCCCATTCCTCATCTACATTAATAATAGGAGAGGGGCTTTCAAGTGCAGAATCCACTTCTATCATCGTCTGATAGAGCTTTCGGCATTCCTCATCCTGCAATATTTCACGAATCTCCTCATCAGAATACTTCTCCTGATGGTCGATGATATCCAGTATTTTTTCAAACTTGTCCATAATAAATCTGCTAAGGGTTAAACTTTTGCTTTAATTTTCTGATGCCTTGCGCCAGATGCTTATAAACTGCCACCTCGCTGATGCCCAATTCAGTAGCAATCTCCCGATATTTCAGTTTCTGCCGAAAACGGAGATCGAGTACCTCGCGGGTTTGTGGCGTGAGTTCAGCATCCATATAAGCCAGAATTGCCTCGTACTTTTCGGTCTCCTTGTCTATTTCGACAATCGTCGCTTCCAGGGGAGCTATCGAAGGCGAAGTATCGGCTTTCAGAAGATGATGAACCCGGTCTTTCATCTTCTGTCGGCTCAACTGGTTGAGGCATTTATGGCGCACACACACCAGAAGATAGCTCCCGGCGTTGGCGGAAGGCAGGGGCGAATCGCTGGCTATTGTCTCGTTATCAAGACCCAGTTGGGTCTTTCCGTCGAGCACATCGGCAAAGACTTCGCTCACCACATCCTTGCTGGCTGCATCATCCTTCAGAAGTACCCTGGCCAATTGGTACATCCTCAGATAATGCTGCCGGAAGAGCTGTTCTATCGTTTCTTTGTTTATTTGCATTACTTTATTTCTTTTCTTTTGCCTATATTACAATCGAATTTTCATTTTCCTAACCCTTAGCAGAATATTTTTTAATGCAAATTTTTAAAACGTCAAAATTGCCCTATCGGACTTGCTCCTTCTTCAGATGCTTATAAAGCCACAGGAAGGCGGGAATGAGGAAGAGATCTGCCATGACCCACGCCACAGGGTCGCCGAAGCAGACACCCGTCCACGCCAGGGCAGGTACCAGCCAGAGACTCACGCCGCATCTCGCTATCATTTCCATCACGCCACTCAGCATCGAGAGATTGCTGTAACCCAAGCCCTGGATGCTGTAGCGCAGGATGGTGAGCAAGCCCAGACATGGATAGAAATAGTTGGCTATGCGCATAAACTGGGCAGCATAAGTCACCACCTCCGCCTCGCCCTTATCCACGAAGATCATCATCATCTCGTCGGCAAACGGATAGATGAGCAGGAAGGTGAAGACGAAATAAACCAGCATCATCCTGATGGCAGCCCTTACGCCCTGACCGATTCTATCCAGCTTCCTGGCACCCAGGTTCTGACCGCAATAGGTAGCCATTGCCACTCCGATGTTCTCGAAAACGCAGGTAAAGAGATATTTGATGCGCATAGAGGCAGTAAATGCAGCCACATAAACCGTTCCCAGAGCGTTGTTGGCACTCTGCAGCATGATGAGACCAATGGCGGTAATCGAGAACTGCAGACCCATCGGAACGCCGTTGTTCAGCAGAATGCTTACCTTCTTGTTGTCGAATTTCCTTTCTTCACCCTTCGGAATCAGAATCTGCATCTTCTTCTTGATAAACCAGATACAGAGCAGCACGGAGATTCCCTGCGAGAGCCAGGTAGCGATGCCCGCACCCTCTACGCCCAGTCCCATGCCGAGAATCAGAATGCCATCGAGAATGATGTTGATGACGGAGGCGGTGATGAGGAAATAGAATGGCTGCTTGGAGTTGCCTAAGGCACGAATCTGACCGGAGAGCAGATTGTAGCCGATGGTGAAAGGAATCGCCGCAAACTGCAGCATCAGGAAGATGTAGGCGTCATCGAACACCTCCTTCGGCGTATTCACCAGATGCAGAATCTTTCCGCAGAAGATGCAGGAAAGAAAGGTGATGACCACAGCAAACACCACGGCGATACGGATGCTGTTGCTCACGTAAGCCCGCATCTTGGCGTAATCCCTGGCACCGAAAGCCTGGGCGATAGGGATGGCAAAACCGGCACAGGAGCCGTTGCAGAAGCCCATGATGAGGAACATGATGGAGCTGGATGCGCCTACTGCCGCAAGAGCTCCCACGCCAATCCATCTTCCCACGATGGCGGCATCGATGATGAGGTACATCTGCTGAAGGATGTAACCCAAGATGAGTGGAATCGCAAATTTGATGATGGCTCGCATGGGCGAGCCCATCGTCATGTCATTAGTAGAGCGCATCTCCTATCTTCTGTTTGATTTGTGCCATTTTATTGCGACGCTCGATGGAGAACGTATCTCCGTGGGTTTCCACATAATCGAAGAGCATGAACGCCTTGTTCAGGAGTTCATCTCTTGCGGGTTGCCCCACGGTATCCGCCTCGTGATAGTAGAGTTCAGCAAGCATGTCCATCTTGGAGAGTCGCTTCTCCTCGTCGTCGATTCCTGCCATTGCCTTCATTACGTCCTCGATGGTGGCGATGCTGTAGAAGGCGTAAGGGCCCACGTATTGATTGTAGAGCTCCTTAATCTTCTCACGTCTCACCTCCACCTCTTTCTTTTCGAGCATTCTTTCGAGTGCCGCCATAAACTCGCGAATCAGTCGCTGTATGTAGTCTCGTTGTAGCATAAAATAGTCTTTATTTTATTCGTTATTTCATTCATTGTTGTTGATTGCCTCCACATACTCCCACAGTTTCTTGTAGAAAGGATGCTGGGTCATCGTGTCCTTGTTGCCCAGGATGATGAGCTTCATGCGGGCTCTCGTCATCGCCACGTTCATGCGGCGGAGGTCTTTCAGGAATCCTATCTGGCCTTCATCGTTGGAACGCACCAGGGAGATGAGAATCACGTCTCTTTCCTGACCCTGGAAACCATCTACCGTATTTACGCTGATGAGGCGGCGGTAAGGCTTGAAGAACTCATACTTCTTGATGAGCTTCTTCAGATACTGCACCTGGGCACGATAAGGCGAAATGATGCCTACGTCGATGCTCTCGCTCAATACCCGCTGCTTGCCTATCTTGGTGAAGTATTCCGCCAGGGTAAGCAGGGTAAGCTCGGCTTCTGCCTTGTTGATACGCCCGAAACTCTCGCCCACAAACTGCTCCTTGAAGTTCAAATCAGAATTCTGATTGGCTGCAGATACAGAAGATGATGTGGAAGCAGAATCCTCGGGAGCATCTTCTCCTTCTATCGTTATCTGATTCTCCTCGTTCGAAGTATCAATCCACGTTATCGGATGGTCGTAATCCAATACGCTGCGGTATTTGATCTGTGGCGCACTCTCCACCTTGCCCCCGTAGAACCAGTCGCTGGAGAATCGCATGATTTCATCGTTCATGCGGTATTGGATTTTCAGCAGGGTTACTACTTCCGGCTTGTTTTCGGCAATGCGCTCCATCAGGGTCTTGCCAAGTCCGGCTCTCAATGCCGCAATACTCTTTACGGTAGGCGGCAGCTGACAATGGTCGCCTGCCAGAATCACTCGGCTGGCTCTCTTCATCGGAATCCAGCAGGCGGCTTCCAAAGCCTGGGCTGCCTCGTCGATAAACAGGGTGCCGAACTTCATGCCTTCCAGCAACCGGTGGGCAGAACCCACCAGGGTGCAGGCGATGACACGCGCCTCGCCAAAGAGTTCGCTGTTGATGCGGATTTCTATTTCGACGGCACGGCTCTTCAGCCTATCCATCTTCTGATGATAGTTCTCGCTGCCTTTCTTCCTGTTTTTCCTTAATTCTCTGATTGCCTTGCGGATAGCCCAGAGCTGCGGATAGTCGGGATGACTCTCGAAACGGCGCTCGTAGGTGAAGCCCAGCATCTTGTCGTTCACACGGGTAGGGTTTCCGATACGGAGCACGTTTACACCTCTATCCACCAGTTTTTCAGAAATCCAATCTACCGCCATGTTGCTCTGTGCACACACCAGCACCTGACTCTCTCGCATCAGGGTTTCGTTGATGGCTTCCACCAGGGTCGTGGTCTTTCCGGTTCCCGGAGGTCCGTGAACGATTGCCACATCCTTCGCCCAGAGTACCTCATTCACAGCCCTTTCCTGGGTAGGATTGAGCCAAGGGAACTTCATCGGTTCGAAGGAGAATTTGCCTGCCTTCTGATGCGAATAGAATAAATCGCGGAGATAAGCCAGGCGGTTGTTCTTTGCCTTCATCACGCGGTCCAGAGCTTCAAACATCAGTTTGTAGCTGGTTTCATCAACGGATAGCTGCACGCCGATAGGCTCCGTAGATTGTTGCAAGTCGAGCAATGGGGCAGAGTCGGGCACGGTAATCACCATTCTGTCGCCATCCACATAGCTCACGGTTCCCGTAAAAGAAAAATATTTGATACTTTGAACTTTTCTGCCCTGGTTCTCATTTTTCCCCATCTTCTTGACCATAAAGAACATGACGGGGCGACCGAACTCAAAATTGTGCTCGATATCCTGGTCAGAGGTACGGAAGACCTCAATGGCTGTTTGGTTCAGCGAATTATAAAAGCTTTTTCCCACACGGAGCGGGAACCAGGCATCACCTCGTTTCACCTTGCGCTGCATTCCCATCTGTTCGGTGAGCTTGCGGAAGGCTTCCTTCTCGGTGTAATACTCCAGCTGGAGCAGGGTGCGTTGTTGCAATAATGCCTGAATTGGTGAAATCTGTTCCATATAGGATGCAAAGTTACACCAATTCAGGCAAAAATAAGAAGATAATAGGATAAATTATCTAAAATTTATTTCATGATGCGTTCTACGTCCTGGATGGTGCGGTTGAACGGACCATTGTGCTCCAGCTTGATGGTGCACATGGCAGCCGCAAACTTACCAGCCTCGGTAGGAGTGGCGCCCTGCAGACGCTTGTAGAGATAACCGGCAGAATAGGTGTCGCCGCATCCGGTAGCATCCACTACCTCGTGAGGCGGATAGGCAGGAATCTCATAGAAGGTATCATCCACATAGACGAGCGAACCCTCGCTGCCCAGCGTGATGATTACCTCGGTAACTCCCCACGAATGCATCAGCTTCGCAGCCTCGCGTGGCTCCTTCAGCCCCGTGATGGTCTCCATCTCCGTCTCGTTCACCTTCAGATAGTAGGTGTTCTTCAGCACTTCCAGCTTATCCTTCCAGTCTATCGGATACACCTTCTCGTCTCTCACCTCGCGCAGATAGCCCTGCACGTCGATGGAAACCCTTCCGCTGCGCGAGAGGAATTCCACTACCTCGGGCGAGAAATCATCGCTCAGCAGACTTCCCAGGTGATAGACCTTCGCCTCCACGTGCTCCAGCTGTCTGATGGTGAATGGATCAGCCTTGGCAAGCACACGCTGCTTGCGCTCGTTCTGGTTTTCTCCGTAGATATTCTCGAAGAAGACGGTATTGCGCGATGGATTGAGGGTAACTTCTATGCCCGCCTGGCGCATCTTTTCTACAGGCTCTGTTTCTGTTGGATCCATTGCTGTAATGAGCGAAAAGCTCACATCCTTAGGTAGTTGGTTGATGGCGTAGGCGAAGTAGAACGATGTTCCGCCAGCCATGTAAACAGTTCTGTTTGGGGTAACTATCTTATCTTTGGTTACGTGCCCTATACAACAAATATCTTTCATCTATTTCTATTTTAAACGGGTGCAAAGGTACAAAAAAACTTCGAGTTAGATTTGGTTTTTTACCTTAAATTCAACTTTTGTTGCAAATATTTAGAAGAAAAGGGCGTTTTTCTTTTGTGATGTTCTTTATTTAATGTACCTTTGCAGCAGAATTTAGTAAACTGAACATTATCTCGAGAAAAGATAGAAACTTATATTATGTGGTTTGATCATTTAATCAACGTGCATTCGGCGGTGCAAGGCATCGTCATTCTTTCATTGATTTGTACCCTAGGTCTTGCCCTGGGCAAGATTCATGTCAAGGGAATCTCCCTCGGCATAGCCTTCGTATTCTTTGTGGGCATCGTGGCGGGCCATCTCGGGCTCTCCATCGACGAGAACATGCTGGAGTTTGCCGAGAGTTTCGGACTCACCATGTTCGTGTATGTGCTGGGTCTCTATGTGGGTCCCAACTTCTTCGGTTCGATGCGCCACGAGGGCATCTCGCTCAATCTCTGGAGCCTGGCTGTCATCGTCGTGGGAACCGTATTCTCGCTTGCCCTGTGCCTGGTGCTGCCCGTGAGCCTGCCCGATATGGTGGGCATTCTCTGCGGCGCCACCACCAATACTCCGGCTCTGGGTGCTGCCCAGCAGGCGCTGCAGCAGCTGGGATTGCCTAGCGGCGGAGCAGCCCTGGGCTGTGCGGTAACCTATCCTCTGGGCGTTGTGGGCGTCATCCTGGCGATGATGTTCCTGCGAAAGCTCTTCGTAAAGCCTGAGGACCTGGAAATCCGACGTGCCGATGAGGATGACCATACATCCATCGGACAGTACGTCATCGTAAACCCGGCTCTCAACGGCAGTACCATCGCCGAAATCTCGATGATGACCCATCGCAAGTTCATCATCTCCCGTGTATGGCGAGGCGAGCAGGTCATCATTCCAGAGGCTGATACCGTGCTCCATACCAACGATAATGTGCTCGTGGTTACCAATAAGGATGAGGCAGCTGCCATGCAGATACTCTTCGGAAAGAAGGTGGATAAGGAGTGGAATAATGATAAGGTGGACTGGAACGCCATCGATGCCAAACTGGAGAGCAGAATCATCGTGATGACCCGTCCGGGACTCAACGGCAAGCGACTGGGAAGCCTGCAGATGCGCAATACCTATGGCGTGAATGTGAGCCGAGTGCTGCGTGGTGATATCCGACTGCTGGCTACCGACGACCTCCGTCTGCAGTATGGCGACCGCCTGACGGTGGTGGGCGACCCTACGAGCATCGACCATGTGGAGCAGTTCCTGGGCAATGCCGTGAAGACGCTCAACGAGCCTAACCTGGGCGCCATCTTCCTGGGTATCATCCTGGGACTCGCCGTGGGAACCATTCCGCTGAATATTCCGGGAATGACGGCTCCCGTACGTCTGGGTATTGCCGGTGGTCCTATCGTAATGGGTATTCTGATAGGTGCGCTGGGCCCTAGAGTGCAGTTCATCTCTTATATGACGCGTAGTGCGGGACTGATGCTCCGCGAGCTGGGTCTTGCCCTGTATCTGGGCTGTCTGGGTCTGTCGGCTGGTGGACAGTTCTTCGAGACGGTGGTTCGTCCCGAGGGTTTGATGTGGGTAGGCATCGGTTTCCTCATCACGGTGGTTCCGGTTATCATAGTGGGCTTCATCATCCTGAAGACCAAGAAGTACGATTTCGGCAGCATCTGCGGCATTCTCTGCGGCAGTATGGCGAATCCGATGGCGCTTACCTATGCCAACGAGACCCTGGATGGCGATACGCCTAGCATCAGCTATGCTACGGTTTATCCGCTCGGCATGTTTATCCGAGTCATCATCGCCCAGGTCATCATCATGTTCTTCGTCTGAAGGGCTTAACTTGAAAAACTTGAATAAAAATAGACAGAAAAAAGGCTGGTTTCATTTAGAAATCAGCCTTTCTCTTTATCGTTATTTTCTTACCCGTCAGGGGATGTTCGAAGGTAATCTCCTCGGCATGTAGATAAAGGCGGCTTGCCTTTTCTATGCCGTAGAGCGGATCGCCCAGGATGGGAGCATTCAAGCCCTCCTGATGGGCACAATGCACACGCAGCTGGTGGGTTCTGCCCGTCTTGGGATAGAGGGAGATGCGGAGATGGGAGCCGTCGATGCGCTCCAGGATTTCATACTCCGTGATGGCCTCCTTGCCCTGAGTATGATTCACTATCTGGCGGGGGCGGTTCAGATAATCGGGCAGCAAGGGAAGGGAAATCTTCTGCTTTTCTGCAGCACTAGAAGACGCTCCTTGTTCTTTCTGCTCTTCTTTCTGCTTCTTTGCTTCTTCCCAAATCTTATCGCAGGCTTCCTGGTCCTTACACCCAATGATGGCAACGTACTTCTTCTGTATCTGATGATTCAGAAACGCTTGCTGCAGGCGATGATAGGCAAAATCGGTCTTGGCAATCAGCAGCACGCCGCTGGTCGCCATGTCCAGCCGGTGAACGATGAGCGGACCGGTAGCCTCAGGATATTTGCTGCGCATCAGCGCATAGACGGACGGCTGGGCAGCGTCTTTCCCCGGAACAGACAGCAAACCTTCGGGCTTATGGATGACCGCAATTTCTCTATCCTCATAAAGTGTTTCCACCTTATTATATATTGATAGGTTGATGGCTTCCGGTTCGAAGGTTGAAGCAGGCAGCATCCAATGCAGTATCGGCTTGCACTTGCCGTTGCAGGCTGGATAGAACTGCAGGTGGTGACGGATTTCCTCCTTCGGGCTTTCTCCCCACCAGAACATAGCCATCTGCAGCGGTTTGTAACCATGCTGGTAGGCATATTGCAGCAGTTTCGGTTCGCAGCACTCGCCGCTTCCGGCTGGCGGCACCATCTTCAGGGCTGTAATCCTGCTCGTAGCTATCGCCGCCTGCGGATACTCCTTCATGGCTTCATCTCTGAAAATCTCCAGCAGATCCTTGATTTCTCCCTCCTGGTTCTGCATTCTGAACTGCGAGAAAAGCCATTGCTGCAGGGCATCAGAGAGTTGCTTGCGCAGCTGTTTCAGCCTCAGTATATTCTCCTGATAATCCTCAAATTCCGTTTCCAGGGCTGTCTTTTCCGAGAGTGATTTCTTCAGTCGGCGCAGTTCAGCCTTCATAAACTGGCTTTCCCTGATCATCTCCGCCTCTTCCGCTTCTGATAGGTTTCCTGCCTCTCTGCAGCTGTCACGCTTTGCCTTCGCTTCCTTCATCTTCTCCTGATAGGCGGCGATGGTACGCTTCCGCTCCTCCTGCAGTTGCCGGATCAGGGTTCTGGCTTCCTTCATCCTTTCATCCTTCTCCAGGTGGCTGATGCTCTGGTTGATACGGGAGATCTCTGCCTCGTGGGTCTTGAAGTAGCCGTCGGGCTGCAGATAGTCGAATACGGCAGGCACGAAGTCCTCCCAGTCGCTTCTTCCGCCAATCTGTCCGCTGTAGGCAGCCAGATAACCCCATTTCGGAGCCTCGCTGTCGGCAGCAGGGTATCCCCATTTCGGGACATAGGTATCTGTTTTTACATTTTCTACGATGAGCACGCCAAACATTTTGCCGCGCGCAATCTCTTCCTGCCAGTCTTCTCGTCTGGCAAGCACCTCCTGCACTTCCCTGCACGCCTGGATGCAGAGCGGATGCGGTTCGTAATCCAAAGGATTGTTCATCCTTGCAGGAATATTTTCTGAAGTATGATGGAATGGATGGAAAATCATGCTGCAAAGTTACAAAAAAAATGCAGAAGTCTTGGTTTATCCACAGAAAAATCTTACTTTTGCACCATTAAAAGATAAATTAAGATATGCAAACGAAAAATAACAATATATTCTATCATCTGGTAGCCTTCCTGACGGTGGCGATCTGGGGAACCACCTTCGTTTCCACCAAGGTGCTGATGCTGAACGGGCTTTCTCCTGCTCAGATTTTCACCCTGCGTTTCAGCATCGCCTACGTGCTGATGCTGGCGTTCAATCATCGCCGTCTCTTTGCCGATTCCTGGCAGGATGAGGCTAAGATGGCGCTGCTGGGCATTACGGGCGGTTCGCTCTATTTCTGCAGCGAGAATGAGGCGATGAATTTTACCACCACCACCAATACCTCGCTCATAGTCTGTTCGTGTCCGCTCTTTGCCACCCTGCTGGTTCGTTTGGTCTATAAGGATTCCAACCGCATCCATATTGTCCAGCTGCTGGGTTCTCTTCTGGCATTTGTGGGTATGATCATCGTGGTATTGAACGGAAGGTTTGTGCTTCATCTTTCTCCGGTGGGCGATGCATTGGCGTTTACGGCGTGTATGTGCTGGGCGATTTATTCGCTGCTGATGAAGTCAACCACGGGCGATTACAGCCCTGCATTCATCACCCGCAAGGTGTTTTTCTATGGTGTTCTCACCATCTTGCCTTATTATATTTTCATCCCGGGTTTTCCTCCGCTCGAGGTATTCACCCATCCCCAGGTATTCGGCAATCTGCTCTTTCTGGGCTGCCTTGCCTCTATGATCTGCTTCCTCACGTGGAACTGGTGCATCTCAAAGCTGGGCACGGTCAAGGCCACCAACTGGGTCTATTTCAACCCGATAACGACGATGATTTTCGCCTCATGGGTGCTTGGCGAGCAGATTACCCCCTATTTCCTTGCTGGTGCCGCCTGCATCCTGATAGGAATGTATGTGGCGGATAAGAAAACGAAAGGGGAGCAGTAAGGAAAAATAGTTCAGAATCATTCCACTCTAAGGTCAAAAGCTTTAGAGCACGATTTAGTATATCACATCCACACGCTTTTGCTGGTGCCCCACTACATTCTGTATTATCACCTCATTCACAAGCGCAGTCTGCGCTGGATCAGTACCGGCTATCATGTCTTTCCCGACGAGTGGAACGACAAGAAGTCGGACAAAACACCGTAGCGTTCTATCTGCGAACCCTCCGCACTCTCTACAACAAGGCGGTGGAAGCAGGGCAAGCTCCACCCAACGACATCTTTGCTCACGTGCAGACAAGCAACGTGCGAACCGCCAAACGAGCTATCTCTATCAAGGAAATTCGCTAGATAGAAAAGCTGGACTTACCAACAGGCTCCTCCCTAGACAAGGCACGAGACCTGTTTCTTATCAGTTTCTATCTGCGTGGAATGGCATTCGTAGATATGGCGTTCCTGAAGAAGACAGACTAGAAATGTAGTATGGTGAGCTACAACCGCCGCAAGACCCACCAAAACCTCAACATTGAGTGGATGAAACCGATGCAAGCTATCATCGATAAGTATGCCGAACAGACCCAAGAGTCTCCTTATCTGCTACCCATTCTGACAGGTAAGGAATCCTCTCCATACACCGCATACCGCAAGGTGGAGCACAACACGAACTACAACCTGAAGAAAATCGGTGAGATGGTAGGCTTGAAGATACCGCTGACCACCTATCAAAAGATCTCGAAAGAGTTGTAAATAAAAGGTTATGTTTACCCCATTTCGGAATGATGGGGTAAATATTTAGCAAACTTCGCCCTTTCTTCTTAGAAAAGGGCAACAATAGCCGAAATAAGTGCAAATCTGCCATTTATAGGAATCATCCGAGGCAGATTTGCTAAACATTTGTGTTAATTTTTGGGGATAGATTACAGAAAATGATAAAATTTGACAAGTAATCCAACTATTTTTCGTACTTTTGTAGCAAGATTGCCCTTTTCTAAGAAGAAAGCGCAAAGAATGTAAAATAAAGCTATGTATGTAGAGGCTGTATGGCTAATACTCATATATACGATTAAGATTATGCATAACAATAGCAAATTGACTAGGCTTCCACAACCATCTTGTATGGTTGCAGCTGAGGACATAAAGTAGGATGAGAATATGACGCAGGATTGCTTGAATTCAACTTCTACAGCCGACGTAAGCAAACACTTACCAAAGGGCATCAACATAACTGGGGCTGATAAGAAATCGGTCTCAGGTATAGAAGGAATGCCCTGGGGTTATCTGTTTATTCACAACAAGACAGCCCAGGTTTTCGAGAAGGAGATGAAAGATTATAATGAGGAGAATCCAGATTCAGCCCATGCTTGTTTTATCCATCGTTCTTATACTTACAGGCAAAAGAGCGAGAAGGGAGGCGTAAAGAAAGAATTGAAGCCAACCATCAGCGGACTTGTATTTCTGCAAGGCAGAACACGTGAACTCCAGGAATTTTTGAAAATCAATTATCCACAATATCATTTGGTTAATGATAGATGCAAGGGCGAGCCGGCATCGATAAGGGATAAAGTGATGAAACCTTTCATGATGGTCTTGAAAGACAATCCAGAGAGGGTGACATTTCTGAGAGATCCTTTCGAGAAGTTTGCCAAAGACCACGTAAAGCTTCGAGTACTCACCGGCATCTTCAAAGATTGTGAAGGCTACATAGTCCGCATAGACCGTGACCGTCAGCTCGTCTTCGATTTCGGTGGTTATGCTGTAGCCATCCGTGGCGTGCATAAGGAAGACTTTGAGGTGGTGGAAGAATAATACTTATATGAATTATTTTAAGTTGTAAAATAAAAATAACACAAATTTTATGAAGGATAGAATTGATCAGAATGACTCTTCTCAAGAGCCATTCTCAGGGGTATTGTATAAACTCAAAGTATCCCTCT